>RHMF01001310.1_pt1 | contig 11317 bp, 10 predicted proteins | sample 5365151 | NCBI WGS metagenome assembly RHMF01 (sample SAMN10266501, study PRJNA497801) | feces metagenome | isolation source: feces | host: Bos taurus | place: China: Prairie of Fairy Mountain | collected 2017-08-14 | reverse complement strand
GCCTATGACCTTGATGCCATCCATGCTCTGGAGTTTGTCATTATCGCCTATCGGACAGGTGAAGAGCAGTTCGTAGTCTTCACCTCCGTTAAGTGCGCATGTGGTGACATTCATATTGAGTTCCTCAGCCATCAGAGCCGTCTGATAGTCTATGGGCAGGGTGTTTTCATACACTCGGCATCCTGTGCCCGACTGCTTGCAGATGTGGTGAAGCTCAGAAGACAAGCCGTCAGAGATATCCATCATAGAGGTAGGACGGATACCTGCCTCACGCAGCTTCTTGATAATATCGCCACGAGCCTCAGTCTGCAACTGGCGCTGGATAAGGTATTCCTTGCCTGCAAAGTCTGGATTCCAAGGCTCATCCTTGCTCAGTTTGCCTTCCTGCAACTGCTGGTAATAAACATTCTTCTCGCGTTCGAGCAACTGCAGTCCCATATAAGCTGCTCCAAGGTCGCCTGAGACGCAAATCAAATCGGTGTCCTTGGCACCATTACGATAGATGATGTCTTCCTTCTTAGCCTCACCTATGCAGGTGATAGAGATAGCAAGACCTGTCTTTGACGAGGTGGTATCGCCTCCAACGATGTCAACTTGCCACTTGTCGCAAGCCATCTTCAGTCCGTCGTAAAAGTCCTGTATGTCCTCAACCTGAAAGCGCTTGGATATGGCGAGAGAGACCACAATCTGCTTTGGCGAACCGCCCATAGCGAATATGTCGCTGATATTGACCATAGCCGACTTATAGCCTAAGTGCTTCATGTCAACATAGGTAAGGTCGAAGTGTATGCCCTCCATCAGCATGTCAGATGTTACAAGGGTCTCGGTATCGGCAAAATGCAATACGGCACAATCGTCACCAACGCCCTTGATGGTTGATGGGTTCTTGGGTTGTATGTCTTTTGTAAGGTGGTCTATCAGACCGAATTCTCCTAACTTGGCTATTTCCATGTGATTTTATAATGAAGAATAAAGAGTGAAGAATGCATTATAATTCTATTTTTTCCAACATCTGTGTTATGAGGAGGGTCATGCGAGGCTGTACGCTATTTCCCACCTCCTGCACTTCTTCGTGGGTGGCTATCTCAGCTTCATCAGATATGCCCATATTGGTTATTACAGACACGCCAAAGACCTTAATGCCACAATGGCGGGCTACGATAACCTCAGGAACGGTACTCATACCCACAGCATCGGCTCCCAACAGGTGGAAAGCCTTGTATTCGGCTGGAGTCTCGTAAGACGGACCTTGAGTGCCATAATAAGTGCCATGAACCAGACGCATGTTATGTTCCTCGGCTATAGAATCAGCGAGGGCAACATACTCTGGGTTATATGCATCATGCATATCGGGGAAGCGAGGACCAGTAGGGATATTAGCACCCCTGAGCGGATTGTCAGGGAAACCATTGATGTGGTCGGTAATAATCATAAGGTCGCCAACCCTAAATGAAGCATTGGCTCCGCCTGCTGCGTTGCTGACGAAGAGTACCTTGATGCCCAACTCATACATAACACGGACAGGGAAGGTGACCTCCTTCATAGAGTAGCCTTCGTAATAATGAAAGCGTCCCTTCATAGCAAGGATTTCCTTACCTCCCAAACGTCCGAAGATGAGTTTGCCATCGTGTCCCTCAACGGTAGAGACAGGAAAATTAGGGATATCCTTATACGGGATTTCCAAAGAGGTCTCTATTTGCTCTGCCAGTGTTCCCAAACCCGTTCCCAGTATTATTGCTATTTGAGGTAGGGAGGCTGTTGGGGCTTGCGACTGTATTTGTTGCTTGAGCCAGGATGTTGTTTCTTGAATTTTTCCGTACATAGTCTAGAATCAATTGGTTAAACTTCTCTCCATCATCCTGCAAGAACTTAATTTCTATAGGCAGGTAATAGAGGTTTTCTCTCACTTTGGTTGAAAGTCCTTTGAGGTCTGTCATTCTCACAGCATCCTTCTCTGTTGTGATAATGATACCAGGCTTTGGCATCATCTTGTATGCAAAGTTGATAGACTCTGCATCAGAAGGCGTGAAGTTATGATGGTCAGCAAAGGATATGTGGGTTATGGATTTGCAATAGGGTTTGATGTCTTCAAGCATCTGACGAGGTGATGCTATGCCAGTGATAAGCAAGGCATGGGGTAGGGGTTGTTCGTCATCCTCAGAAGGCTTGACATTAAAGTCGATAGCAGGTATGTAGTTTGCCTCAGGGAATACAGGCTGCAGAGGACAATAGTTGAGTGTAGTGAAGAAGAGATGCTGGTAAGGAAAGAGATTCATATTGCGCTGAAGCACACGATAGGTCATAGGCTTCATCTCGGTAGGACACTTAGTGACTATCACGATGTCGGCCCTGTCCTTGCCATTTACGGGTTCACGCAGTCTGCCAGCAGGTAAAAGGATGTCATCTGTAATTATGCGGTGATAATCAGTCAGCAGGATGTTTATGCCAGGCTTCACGTAACGATGCTGAAAGGCATCATCGAGCAACACTACATCGAGACCACTCGTCTGAGGGGTGGCAAGCAAGGTGTCGATACCATGACAACGGTTGGGGTCAACAGCCACATAGACATTGGGAAATTTCTTATGAATCTGATAAGGCTCGTCACCTATCTGTTCCATCTTGGTATTGTCGTCGGCTAAAAAAAAACCTTTAGACTTACGTTTGTAACCTCTGGAGAGAACTGCCGTTTGCACTCTGTTATGTAACAACTTCACGAGGTATTCCACGTGTGGTGTCTTGCCTGAACCGCCTACGGTGATGTTGCCAACCGAAATTACTGGTACAGAGAATTTTCTGCTTTTCAACACCTCTGTATCGAAAAGAAGATTTCTTATCCCAACACCTAAGCCATAGAGCCAAGAGAAAGGGATTAGCCAGCGATTGATAGTTATATGATCACCCTCCATGGAATGCTGATTCAATAGAAATTCACGGACAAAGGTAATAATAAATTGTCAAACAGACAAATTTTGCACCTAATTTATTTACGCACGTGGAACGGTTGTAAGATTCAAAGAAGTGGTTTGAGAAATCTTGATGTCTTACTGGCTTTGCATCGTGCCACCTCCTCTGGAGTGCCTGTCACAACAACCTTTCCGCCACCACGACCGCCTTCTGGTCCCATATCAATTATATGGTCGGCAAGTTTTATTACATCAAGGTTGTGTTCAATAATCAATACGGTATTGCCCTTATCTACGAGTCGTTGAAGAATAAGCATTAGCACCCTAATATCTTCAAAATGCAAACCCGTGGTGGGTTCGTCGAGAATGTAGAATGTCTTGCCTGTATCACGTTTAGACAGTTCGGTGGCAAGCTTCACTCGCTGACTCTCACCACCAGAGAGTGTAGTACATGACTGACCCACCTTAATATAGCCTAAACCTACATCTTGTAACGTCTTGAGTTTCTGACGAATCTTAGGTATCGCTTCAAAGAATTCTACAGCCTGATTGATGGTCATATCGAGCACATCTGAAATGCTCTTTCCCTTATACCTCACTTCGAGAGTTTCACGATTATAGCGCCTGCCATGACACACCTCACAAGGCACATACACATCGGGCAGGAAATTCATCTCAAGAGTGCGATAGCCGTTGCCTCCGCAGGTTTCACATCTGCCTCCCTTCACATTAAAGGAGAAACGTCCAGGTTTATAACCTCTTATCTTTGCCTCTGGCAGGTTGACAAAGAGCGACCTGATATCAGAGAATACACCTGTGTAGGTGGCAGGATTAGAGCGTGGAGTTCTGCCTATAGGACTCTGATCCACACACACCACTTTATCAATATTCTCTATACCCTCAACACTATCGTATGGCATAGGCTGCTTGAGCGACTTATACAGCTGCTGGGCGAGGATAGGGTGGAGAGTTTCATTTATGAGAGTAGATTTGCCAGAACCACTGACACCTGTCACCACGATAAGTTTGCCTAAAGGGAAGGTAACATCGACATGCTTCAGATTATTGCCGCTTGCCCCATGAATGCTTATACTTTTGCCATTACCTTTGCGACGCTCTGGGGGCAGTTCTATGCTCTTTTTCTTATTAAGATAGGATGCAGTGAGGGTGTCAGATTTTAACAATGTTGCGGGAGTACCCTGAAACACCACATAACCACCCTTTCTGCCTGCTCCAGGACCTATGTCAACCACGTAGTCGGCATTACGCATCATATCCTCATCATGCTCAACAACGATGATGGTGTTGCCAAGGTCGCGTAACTGTTTGAGGGAGTTGATAAGACGTTCATTATCACGCTGATGCAAACCTATAGAAGGCTCGTCAAGGATATATAGCACGTTGACCAGTTGAGAACCTATCTGTGTGGCAAGACGAATGCGCTGGTTTTCGCCACCAGAGAGTGAAACAGAAGGGCGACTAAGAGAAATGTAATGCAGTCCCACATCAAGCATAAACTGCAAGCGTGTATGTATCTCCTTGAGGATTTCTTCTGATATCTTTTTCTCCTTATTCTCCATGTGCTTAGGAGCCTCGTAGAGCCAGTCGTTCAGTTCGTCGATATCCATATTAGAGAGTTCGGAGATATTCTTATCCCAAATCTTGTAGGATAGCGACTCCTGACTCAGACGGGCACCGTTACAAGCTGGACAAAGAGTGTATGTGGTGTCACTGTCCTCATCATCCTTAGCCTTAGCAGGAGAGATATCCTCTTGATAATCTATAGTTGCCAATGGATCATTAATATCCACTACACCAAGTCCTTTGCAGTAAGGACAGGCACCCTCAGGAGAATTGAAAGAGAAGATGTTTGGGGCTGGGTCTTTGTAAGCCATTCCCGTTGTAGGACACATAAGGCGTTTAGAGAAATACTTGGCTTCCTTAGAGTCCTTTTCCATTATCATAATGAGTCCGTCACCCTGGCGCATAGCAACTTCTATGCTCTTTCTCAAACGGTTAGCCTTACTCTTGTCGTCTTCGTTATTCTGCACCTTGAACTTGTCTATCACAACCTCGATATTGTGGTTCTTGTACCTGTCGAGCTTCATGCCTGAGACAAGGTCTTGCAGTTCTTCATCAATACGCACCTGAAGGAAACCTTTTTTTATCATCTGTTCAAAGAGTTCCCTATAGTGACCTTTTCTGTTTCTGACCAAGGGGGCGAGGATGTATATGCCCTTGCCTGCATACTTCTCCTCAATCATGTCAGCCAGCTGTTCCTCGGTATATTTCACCATCTTCTCACCTGTAGCCCAGCTGTAGGCTGTTCCTGCACGGGCAAAGAGAAGACGAAGGTAGTCGTACACCTCGGTGGTGGTGCCCACAGTAGAACGGGGATTCTTGTTGGTGGTCTTCTGTTCGATGGAGATGACTGGCGAAAGTCCTGTTATCTTGTCAACATCAGGACGCTCCATACCCCCAAGAAAATTCCTGGCGTAGGCAGAGAAGGTCTCAATATACCTGCGTTGACCCTCAGCCAGTATGGTGTCGAAAGCCAGCGACGACTTGCCAGAGCCTGATAGTCCAGTGATGACAGTCAGGCTGTTGCGAGGGATTTGCACATCAACATTCTTGAGGTTGTGCGTTCTTGCCCCCCATACATTTATGAATTCAAGTTCGTCCAAAATTAAGTTAAGGTATTCAGAGGTCTTTCAGGTATGCCAGTTTGACGAATATGGTACCATGATTGGATTTGCCAAACTCGTCTTTCTTAGAATCATCATAGATATTACCCAATCCTATGTAATAGCGTCCTTCAAGAGAGAATCTTCCGATGCGACGTATATCCCATTCTATGCCACCGCCCACAGCGATGCCGTAGTCAAACTTACGCTCTATGGGCATATCCTCCTGTGCCACCTCGACGCTAACACGCTCTTCTCCGCCTACATAATCAGGGAAATTATCCTTGGTGTATGGTTTGTTGTAATTCTTAGTTGTTTTTTCACTAAGGAAAAAGCCCAACTGCGGACCAGCATTGATGAAGGCGTTGATGCCATTTTTCTCCTTGCCCCAGGCAAGGTGAGCCATAATAGGAATCTGTAAGTAGGTAATGTCACGCTTATATTGTTCAGCAACTCCAGTCTCAGGGTTTATAACATCGCCACCACTGAGTGTTTTGATATCTTCTTTCCAACCCAATTGTGAAATATTCACTTCGGTCTGTATGGAGCAGATAGTAGAGAAGTACTTCTCGCTGGTATATCGTGCAGTAATACCAAATGAGTAGCCATTATGCATATTCTGCGACACCTCTGGGGTGAAGCCTATACTGTTAAGAGCCACACCGCCGCTAACGCCTATAGCCCACACGTGACGATAGTCACCCACCTGACCTCTTGCGCTCTGTACTGAGAAGGCAAGGAAAACAAAAAGTGCGGAAAGGAGATATTTAATATTGTAACGCATCTATACCTCCATCTTGTTTGTAGTGAATAAGCATAAATGCCTTGTTACGATAACCACCATTAGGGGTCTTGATAAATTTCAACGGAGTCTGCATCCACTGTGTCTTGCCTCCGATAAAATACATAGCATGGTCATAGCCTGTAGCAGCAAAATGGGGTAGGGCATTCATCATGTCATGATGGAAGGCATTACGATAGTTCTGAGCGAAACGCTGTGTATTGCCTGACATCTCGTTGTAATAGAAATTAGTTGGGATGTAGGTGTTATACTTGGCAAATTTTTCTTTATTAAATTTTGCATACAAAAGCCATTCGGTATAGCCAAAAAGGGTGATACTAACATTACGATTGGCATTCACAAGAGCATCAAGTTTCTCAAGTGCTATGCGCATTTCAGGTGAACGTCCAGTGTTGAGTATCACGAGGTTAGGTTGGGTAAGAGAGAAAGAGCGGGCAAACATTTCCTCTGAAGAACGGAGGTTTGTAATGTTATACTGTACACCCTTATCCTCCAACACTTTCCTCAGTCCGAAGGTAAAAGGACCCTTCCTTGATGTGGTATCATTACAATCTATGAAAACAGGATGATACTGAGTGAAATCTTCAGCCACTCTCTGTATAGAAGTAGTGTACATCTCGTCTGGCGACTGATATACCTGATAAATCTGAGGGTTCTTATCCACTTCATTACCATTTATAGAGAATGGAATAACCATCTTTATCTTATATGCACGACAGAAATCGCCCAACACCTTCACCTGCTTAGTGTAGAGTGGAGTGAAGATAATGTCGCATGTGGTGGTACCATCCTGCAGCAGTGTGGCACGAGGGTCTGCGTCAATAGGCAGATTCCATGCGCGTACGTTAATATTCATACCCTCTTTCTTCAGTTCTTTTACTGCGAGTAGCATTCCCTGATAGTATTCCGTCATTCTGCGGCCGTCACCATCAATATCGTGCAGTGGCAGCATCACACCCACGTTTATGGAGTTCTTGGCTGTAGCGGCTGAGGGTTGCACCCCTTGTGCCATTGCTGCTGATGCTACAACCAAAAATGTTGTAAGAAAGATTAAAAAATTCTTTACCATAGATTAAATCTTGTTTTCAAAGTGCAAAAATACAACTTTTTTCTCAAAAAAGCGAAGGTTAATCAAAATTTATTACTAATTTTGCCACAAAATAATTAGTTTCTTATGCGCAAACTCATATTTATATTTTTGCTCATCAGCACACCAGTTACTTTATTGGCTGATTCTGAGCCATACCTTTCTTTCACCTGGGAAGTAACAGATGGAACAGGTGAACCAGTAGCATCCAAAGACCAGCACTATGAGGGGTCGGCACCTATAACGGCAAAGATGACTGTCAAAATGGTGTATCAAGATGCTACGGGCGAGACAAGAGACTATGACGATGCCACATTCTATGGAGGATGGAGAAGATGGAAACAGGGTGGACAGATGGAGATTCCCGATGTGGTGAATCCTACCAACCCAGTTGATTTCACTTTCCGCACGTCAGGCACAGACAGCATAGCCTACGTAGGATACGTGGAAGTTGGATATGATGACTATATAAAAAGAATAGATATTACTCCTGAGTTTAACAGAACCTACCAGCATATATTCTCTGTCAAAACCTATGACAGCAAACTGGTGTTCCCCAATGCTTTTTCTCCTAACGGTGATGAGTACAACGAAAAATACAAGGCTAAGGAAGTACAGAGTATAGTGGAATTTCATGCTGCCATATACAACCGCTGGGGACAGAAGCTATATGAATGGGATGACGTGAATGGCGGTTGGGACGGAAAATACAACGGAAAAGACGTGAAAGACGGTGTGTATTATGTGCAAGTGAAGGCAAAGGGAGCCGACGGACAGGTTTTCGTGATAAAAAAAGATGTTAACCTGCTTCGTGGGTTCGAACAAACGTACAACAACACTACGGAATAATTTTCCCTGTATAATTTGCTAGGATAAAGTTTTTTTTGTATCTTTGCACCTAAAATAGAAAAATCAACATAATTTATAATGGCTAAGACAAATAAAATGGGGGCTGCACCTGAGCAGCCAGAACTGAACAGTCAGGAGGCTTTCTTCCTGAAGTTTCGTAAGCAGATAATCGCTGCTGTTGTTGCTGTAATCGTAGTGATTGCAGGTTTCATAGTTTACAACACATTCATTGCTGGTCCACGCGAGGAGAAAGCTTCTACCGCACTGGCTAAGGCACAAGACCTCTTTGCTCAGGGTGAGTATCAGAAGGCTCTCACTGGCGATAAGCAGACTGAAGGACTTATTGCTGTAACTGAGAACTATGGTGGTACTGATGCAGCCAACCTTGCTAACGCTTATGCTGGATTGGCATACGCTCAGTTGGGTAAGTGGCAGGATGCAGTGAAGTATCTTGAGGAGTTCTCTACTAAGGGCGATGCTATGATTAGCCCAGCTGTTACAGCTGCTCTTGGTAATGCTTATGCTAACACAGGCAACATAGACAAGGCTATCAGCACACTGAAGAAGGCTGCTGACATGGCTGACGACAAGATGGAAGATGGTGTTAACAACTCTCTTTCTCCTACATACCTCATTCAGGCTGCACGTCTGTTGGAGAGCCAGGGTAAAAAGGATGATGCCCTCAAGATATATAAGGACATTAAGGAGAAATACGTTAACAGCGTTGCCGCTCAGGATATTGACAAATACATTGAGAGAATAGGTGAGTAATCATCTCGTAACCCGTAACATCATGCTTAGAACAATTATAATAGCATCTCTTGCACTTGTCTGCATCGTTTCATGTAAGAAGAAGGAGCAGGCAGAGGATATTATAGTTGAGAAGGTGATAGAAAAGCCACAAAGCGGACCTGAAAGTATGTCTGAAGACACACAGACGGGTTCTGTCACTTGGATATCTAATTCTGAGTATAGCTACACCATAACCAGAAAGGCTGATAAGGAACTGCCAACAGTGAAGAACCACGACAAGGTGTATTATGACAATTCTATTGATGTGGTTATCAACAGGGCTGATGGTTCTCAGTTCTTTGAGAAGAAGTTTTCTAAAACCAACTTCGCTCCTGCTCTGCCTAAGGAATTCAAGGAAAATGGTGTGTTGCTGGGCATCAGTTTTGAAAAGGCTGAAGGCAACTACCTACTGTTTGTTGTCAGCGTAGGTTCTCCTGATGAAACGAATGAAGAATTCTACTACGCTAGGCTGAAGCTAAGCAATATGGGTGTTACCAGTGCTGAGAAGATAACAAACTTAGCAAACTAAAGAAAAAATACAGATTTTCTATACAAGAGGTTCTTTCATTATCTTTCCAATGAGAGAACCTTCTTTTTTTGCTGCCATTCGCAGTTCTGATTCAAAATAGTATGCTATGCTGCCAACAAAAGAGCAACAAAGGTCTGGACGATTGTAGTGTGCTATATTGCGACGGAAGAACAATCGGAAACAGTCTGTTATCATATCGTTCACCCATGGGGTGTCTTTCACACTCTCTATGTAAGGAGCAAGTGATGCCAGAAAACGATTAGGCATCTTTTCTCTATACACCTTCTGTATTATGTCAGCCTGTGTCAGATGGGTCTTAGCTTCAAAAGCCTTTACATCCTCCGTATGCCCACCTTTATATAATAGGTTTATAAACGTTTTGCCCAATACAGCACCACTGCCTTCATCACCAAGTATATAGCCCATAGGCGAAACATTGCTCACTATCTTGTTGCCATCATAAAGACATGAGTTGGAACCTGTACCCAGAATGCATGCTATTCCTTCACTGTTGCCAAATAATGCTCTTGCGGCACCAAGCATATCGCTGTCCACCTCCACCTCGGCCGTAGGGAAACATTCTTTGAGTATACTTTTCAGAATAGGGGCTTTCTCCTTTGTGCATCCTGCACCATAAAAGTTTATGGTTTCAACAGACTTGCCAATAGGGAAATCTGGGTGCCTGAGCAGTTCGTCACATATAATATGTCGCATTACATCCTCCGTCTGATGAAAGGGATTGATGCCCTGTGTGGTCAGTTTGACGGATGCAGAATCGTCTGTGAGTAGCCATGTGGTCTTGGTACTCCCACTGTCAGCTGTTAGTGTCATACTATATGCAGGTTATATTTCTGTTGTCTGGTGGCAACCAGTATGCCTTTGAATTGCAGGAATTCTTCTTTCACAATATCATGTTGGCAGTAGGGCACTATATAGCGTGCCATTCCTCCTGTTGCTATGAGTTTTACGTCGTTGGAATTGATTAGTGGCAACAGTCGCTCTATGATACCGTCTATCATAGCCGCCGTACCATATAGGCTGCCACTCTGCATACATTCCAGAGTGTTCTTTCCTATTATATGACGTGGTTTGTCCAGATCTATTGCTGGCAACTGTGATGCTCTGTTACTCAGTGCGTTGAGCGAGGTCTTGACGCCAGGTATTATCATTCCTCCTATGAATGTCTTGTTTTCATCTATCACACCAACGGTGGTGGCTGTTCCAAAATCAAACACTATCGCAGGAGCCCCATACAGCTCTATAGCACCTATGGCATCGGCTATGCGGTCTTTACCCAACTGTGATGGTGACTCCACATCCACCTTGATACAATTCAGGGCATCGGCTATACAGAAGAAGTGGGGTATAACGCCTGTAAGGTCTGATATAGCCTGGGCTACGTCATCGTTCACCTCTGGCACCACAGAACTTATCACAACATCGTCTATCTCTGTCACCAACATGTTGTGTTTCTTGAAACCAGCCCACAACTCATGACGGAAGAATTTCACTGTTTCTTCCTTCAAGGTCTTAAAACGCCACGTTTTGTCAACTTCTCCCGTTGGGGTTATTGTTGCAACAACGATGGTAGAGTTGCCTATGTCGATAATCAGCTTCATCACTATTTTAATTTATCCAGAATCAGCTCGGCCGTTTCCTCTTTTGAAC
>RHMF01001309.1_pt1 | contig 11320 bp, 8 predicted proteins | sample 5365151 | NCBI WGS metagenome assembly RHMF01 (sample SAMN10266501, study PRJNA497801) | feces metagenome | isolation source: feces | host: Bos taurus | place: China: Prairie of Fairy Mountain | collected 2017-08-14 | reverse complement strand
TCGGTTGTATGCTCATGTTTGTCAGGAACTAATGCACATACGATCTTCGTGAAGAGACCGTCGTCCTTGATGAAGAAGAAGCCGATGAATACAACGGAGAACAGTCCTATCCCGAAATTAGTCAGGAAGGACGCAGCCGAACCTATCATGGTCGAAAATACGGCTGGATTGAATAATTTCTGAACCTCCTGAAGAATCGTTACTTCTATTCTGAAGTCCTCACCTAAACTTGGGACCCTGCTGCTGATGAATTCGTTGAATTCGGCGAGCGGAACTGAAACGCTTTTTACTGCATTTTCAATGTTGACAAGAGAAATGTCTTTGACTATGTTGCTGATGACTGGAATTATCATTACGATTATTCCCAGGAGGATTCCTATCACGAGCAATAGCGAAAATGCAGCAAGAAGCCAGTTCGGAGCCTTTCTGCCTTTGATCCGTATCTTCTGCATGATCCCCATGAGAGGTTTTGCCACGAGCGATACCACTACAGCTGCGAGGATGTAGGTCAATATGCTCCTGAAATACCAGCACAATGCTGTGATTATGGCGATTCCGGCTGCCAGCAGGATGGATTTAGCCAGTTTGTCCGTGTATCTTTCAGTGTTTTCCATATCAACAGAAATTTGTGCCTTCAGGCCGTTTGGTACAAAGTTATTCTTTTATTCTCAATCGCGTGCGAGTGCGCATGATATTTCTTCCGGTTTTTCGACCAAAATCCAAGGATCGTAGGCCGAAAGTTCTTCTCTGCTACGGAATCCCCATGTTACTCCGACTGTCCTGACTCCGGCATTGATGCCTGTCTGCATGTCCACGTCCGAGTCTCCGCAATATACGACTTCTTCCGTCCTGATTCCCTCTAAACCGGCCATGGCTTCAAAAACAATTGCAGGGTCCGGCTTTATCGGCTGCCCGTCCCTCTGTCCAAGGATGTGCACAAAATCGAATTTTCCAAAGAACTTTCTGACAAGCGCTTCCGTGCCTTCCTGATATTTGTTGGAGGCAACAGCAAAGCGTATGCCCTTGGCGGCAAGGTCTTCCAGCATTTCTGTTATTCCTGGATAAGGCTTTGTGCAATCGTCTATATGCCTGTTGTAATATGGCACGAAATATCCTTTCATCTTCAGGACCATTTCTTCAGAACGCATATCTTCAGGCAATGCTCCGCGGAAAAGATTGTATATGCCCCTCCCGACCAGCATGTTGTATTCTTCTAGTCTTCTTTCCGGACATCCGCACATTTTCAAGGCGTAGTTGCATGCATTCGCGATGTCTTCTCTTGTGTCGAGAAGTGTCCCGTCAAGGTCGAAAATTATAAGTTTCGTCATTTTTTTCAATATAAATATGTTTTGTGCCCTGCTTTGGCACAAGGTGCAGATACCTTTGCATCAACAATACGAAATGACACATTGAAAACAAAAAGATATGAATACAGACAACACTCTCGCTTTCATAAGCTCAATGATCTCATCAGAGACATCTTACAATACCCTTATGGACATGATCAATGAGATGGATCTCGAACTTATGGATATCTGCATGGCTTAGCGCCATTCGACTGCAGTGCTTTCTTTGTCTGCTGAAAGGCTTACCCTTATCTTGCTGTGGGACTGTACCTTTTTGCCGGAAAGCATCCTGTCAAGTATGATGTGTTCAGATACCGGATCTTCGATATGCTTCTGAATGGCTCGTTTAAGCGGACGCGCACCATAGCTGGGGTCATATCCGGCTTCTGCGACAAATCTTTTGGCTGCCGGAGTCACGACCAGATCGAATCCTGCTTCCTTCACGCGGGTCTTGAGCCCTTTCAGTTCGATATCTATGATCTTTTCGATATTCTCCTTGGTCAGCGATTTGAAGAATACCTGTTCATCGACTCTGTTGATGAATTCCGGAGGGAAAGCCTTCTTGACCGCTTTTTCGAGAATGGTTTTTCTGTTGCCGTGAATGTTTCTTCCGGCAGTGTTGAATCCTACACCGCTTCCATATTCTTCAAGTTCGCGGCTGCCGACATTCGAGGTCATTATGACAATCGTGTTGCGGAAGCTGACTGTCCTGCCGTTGCTGTCCGTAAGCCTGCCTTCGTCCATTATCTGTAGGAGAACATTGAATACATCAGGATGAGCCTTCTCTATTTCATCAAGCAGGACAACGCTGTACGGTTTGCGACGTACTCTTTCGCTGAGCTGTCCGCCTTCCTCGAAACCTACATATCCCGGAGGCGCTCCGATAAGTCTTGAAACGTTGAATTTCTCCATGTATTCGCTCATGTCCAGACGTACCATATTGTCTTCAGAATCAAAAAGATACTCTGCAAGAGACTTGGCCAGCTGGGTCTTTCCTACACCTGTAGGACCAAAGAAAAGGAATGTGCCGATCGGTTTTCCGGGATCCTTGATTCCGGCTCTGTTGCGTTGGATCGCGCGCACCACCTTGTCAATCGCCTCATCCTGACCGATGATCCTTTCTTCCAGTTTGGATCTCATCTTGATGAGCTTGCTCCCTTCCCCTTCAGCAATCCTTCCTGACGGTATTCCCGTCATTTTAGATATCACAGTTGCTACGTCTTCAGCATTTACACGCCCTGTCTTGTCCGGATTCTTCAGCCTTACCATCGAGCCTGCCTCATCCATAGCATCGATCGCTTTGTCAGGAAGGCATCTGTCGGTAATGTACCTGTCTGACATCCTTACACATGCTTCTATCGCCTCGTCGGTGTAGATCACATTATGATGCTTCTCGTAATTTGTCTTCAGCCTGTCCAGAATCGATATCGAATGCGGAATATCCGTGTGTTCCACGACGATCTTCTGGAATCTTCTGTCCAATGCCCCGTCCTTCTCCACGATCTTCCTGAATTCATCCATAGTCGTAGCTCCGATACATTGAATGTCACCTCTGGCAAGAGCCGGCTTGAGCATGTTTGCTGCATCGAGACTTCCGGACGCACCTCCGGCACCTACAATAGTGTGGAACTCGTCAATGAATAGGATGACATCAGGACTTCCGGCGACTTCGTTGATTATGGATTTGACTCTTTTTTCAAAGTCTCCGCGATATTTGGTGCCGGCTACTATCGAACCTAAATCCAAGGATATCAGGCGTTTGTCCCTTAGTGCGGGTGGAATGTCTCCAGTGACGATCTTTATGGCAATGCCTTCCACGATAGCTGATTTGCCGACTCCAGGGTCGCCAACCAGCATCGGGTTGTTCTTGCGTCTCCGGCCGAGAATCTGGATTACGCGCAGTATTTCATCTTCACGGCCTACCAGCGGATCAAGCTTTCCTTCGCGTGCCGCTTTGGTGATATCATAGCCGAATTCCTCAAGAGGAGATACCGCCGGTTCTTCCTGCTTTTCCTCTGCCACAGCTCTGATCCTGATATGTGGAACCTCTTCTTCGCTCTCCTCAGAATGCCCGGCCTGGTCTGCCGTGCCTTTGTCGAGGAGCTCGTTCCTGTCCAGATACTTGTAGATATGTCCATAATCGATACCTAGGTCACGCAGGTAAGTGCTTCCGTAAGAACCTCCTACCTTGCATAAGGCCAGAAGCAGATGCTGTGACGATGCCTGTGCGCTTCGCAGCTTTGTGGCTTCGAGAATGGTGAAGCTCAGGACGTTCTGTGCTCCTCTCGAAAAGGAAACCTTGTCAATTTCCGAGTATGGTATGTGTTCGTTGGTGAAGATCTTTTCATCGATGAACTGCTTCATCTCATCTATTTCCACCAATGCTCCGCGCAGGGCGTCAACAGCTGTGTTCTCCCTGTGACGCAGGATTCCAAGAAACAGGTGATCGGGCGCGATGCCGTAGCTTCCCGTCCTCATTGCCTCTTCGCGTGAGAAGTTTATAATCGAATTGAGCTCGTCTGATATGCTGATTTCCATATATTGTCTTAAAATCGATTTTGATTGCACAAAATTACTAATTTTTTTGTAACTTTGCCAAGATATGTAATCAAGTCAAAATAGTAAATATCATATATGGAAAATGATGTAAAGACAGGTAGGATAGAGCAGGTGAATATCGACCAGCAGATGAGGAGTGCATATATCGACTACTCCATGTCTGTAATCGTCTCGCGTGCTCTTCCGGATGTGAGGGATGGCTTCAAGCCGGTCCATAGAAGAGTGTTGTTCGGAATGGAGGGCCTCGGACTTACGTGGACAAGCCAGACCAAGAAGTCTGCCCGTATCGTAGGTGAGGTTCTTGGTAAATATCACCCTCATGGTGACTCAAGCGTGTATGATGCGATGGCACGTATGGCTCAGGATTGGAGCTTGAGATATCCGCTGGTCTTCGGACAGGGTAATTTCGGTTCGATGGACGGTGACCCGGTGGCTGCGATGCGTTATACCGAGGCCAAGCTTGCCAAGCTTTCCGATGAAGTTCTTGCAGACCTCGATAAGGATACGGTTGATTTTCAGAACAACTTCGATGACTCGCTTCAGGAGCCTACGGTCCTCCCGACCAAACTTCCGCTCCTTCTCTTGAACGGTTCGTCCGGTATCGCAGTCGGAATGGCGACAAATATGGCTCCTCACAATCTTACAGAGTGCTGCGACGCCATCTGCGCATATATTGACAATCCTGAAATCACTATCGAGGAACTGATGCAGTATATCAAGGGCCCGGATTTCCCTACAGGAGGTATCATTCAGGGACGTCAGGGCATCAAGGACGCATTCGAGACAGGTCGCGGACGTATCGTGATACGTTCCAAGACAGATATCGAAGTGAGTGATTCCGGACGTGAGACCATAGTTGTGACTGAAATACCGTACATGGTCAACAAGCGTGAAATGATCGAGAAGATCGCGGAACTTGTCGAGACTAAGAAGGTTGACGGCATTGCTTACATCAATGACGAAACCACTATGAAGGGAGTCCGTATCGTGATCAGACTCAAGAAGGATGCGAATGCCAATGTCGTGCTGAACATGCTCTACAAGTATTCGCCGCTTCAGTCAAGCTTCTCAGTGAACAACGTCGCTCTTGTGAACGGCCGTCCTCGTACCCTCAATCTCAAGCAGCTGATCAAGTACTTCGTGAGACATCGTCATGAAGTGGTTGTGAGAAGGACAAAGTTCGATCTCGAGAAGGCTCGCAAGAGAGCACATATCCTCGAAGGTCTGCTGAAGGCACTTGATGTTATCGATCAGATCATCAATATTATCCGTTCTTCAAAGAGTGTGGAGGAGGCGAAGAACGAGCTCATGGCGACATTCGGTTTTACTGATGTACAGGCTACAGCTATTGTCGAGATGCGTCTCCGTCAGCTTACCGGACTCGAAAGGGAGAAGCTCCAGAACGAGTACGACGAGCTTATGAAGTTTATCCGCTACTGTGAGGATGTCCTTGCCAACGAGAGCATGCAGATGCAGATCATCAAGGATGAGACTCTTGAAATGAAGGAGAAGTACGGCGACAACAGAAGGACAGAAATAGCTATGTCTGCAGAAGACTTCAATCCTGAGGATTTCTATGCTGACGAAGATGTGGTCATCACTATCTCACATCTCGGATACATCAAGAGGACATCTCTTACCGAGTATCGTCTCCAGAACAGAGGCGGTGTGGGTATGAAGGGAAGCGCAACGCGTGATGAGGATTTCATCGAGCACATCTATGTTGCCAACATGCACAGCACGATGCTCCTTTTCACCCAGAACGGACGTTGCTACTGGCTCAAGGTATATGAGATTCCGGAAGGTTCGCGTGCTTCAAAGGGACGTGCTATCCAGAATGTCATCAATATCGAGCCTGATGACAAGATCAAGACATATCTCAACGTGAAGAATCTCAAGGATGAGGACTATGTCAACAATAATTATATTGTTCTCGGTACCAAGAGAGGTATAATCAAGAAGACGTCTCTTGAAGCTTATTCACGTCCACGTACAAACGGTGTGATCGCAATCACAGTACGTGATGGAGACGAACTTCTTGACGCAGTGATGACAAACGGACAGAGCGAAATCCTGCTGGCAGGCCGTCATGGACGTTGCTGCCGCTTTGACGAGAATGATGCCAGGGCGCTTGGCAGAACTGCTTCCGGCGTACGTGGCATAAATATTGAAGATGACGATGAAGTAATCGGAATGATAGCATATGATCCAACCGCTGAGGACTCGTCGGCACACAGCCTTCTCGTAGTCAGCGAGCATGGTTATGGAAAACGCTCCGATTTTGACGAATACCGCAAGACCAACAGAGGCGGAAAGGGAGTCAAGACACTGAATATCACCGAAAAGACAGGTGCCCTTGTCGCAATGAAGAACGTAACCGATGAAAACGATCTCATGATAATCAACCGTTCGGGAATTACGATCAGAATGGCTGTCTCTGACATCAAGGTGGCAGGCCGTGCAACACAGGGGGTCCGCCTCATCAACATCAAGGAGGGCGACTCCATCGCAGCGATTTCTGCTGTAAACAAGACTGAAGAAGATACTCCGGCACAGATTGCCGAGCCTCAGGCAGAACAGCAGACAGAACAGACTAATGAATAAATTACTTAATACCACAAAGTTATGAAAAGAATCTTGATCGCATTGGCAGTGCTTCTTTCAGTACAGATGGCTGATGCACAGACAAAGACTCCAGAGGCTGCAAAGAAGGCAGTCGAGAATGCAAAGGCAGCTGCTGCAAATCCTAAGAAGGCAGCAAAGGTAGCAACATGGACCAAGCTTGCATCTTCTTATATGGATGCATATAATGCGCCTGCAGGAAACGTATGGCTTGGTGCATCAAAGCAGGAGCTCCAGCTCCTCATGGGAAACCAGAAACCTGTTTCAGTCGAGAATGTAGTTGTTGGTGGAGAGCAGCTTGTAAAGGAAGTTTATGAAGACAAGGAATTCTACTTCAATGCAAATGGCCAGCTCGTTATCATCAATGTTACCAAGCCAGTATTCGAGGATGCTCTTGGTGAGGCAGTCGAGGCTTACAAGAAGGCTCATGAAGTTGACGTAAAGGGCTCCAAGACCAAGGATATCAAGGAAGGTCTCTCAAATATCGCTCGCAAATATATCGATGACGGTATGAACAGCTATACTTTCGGTGATCTTGCTACTGCAAGCAAGCTTTTCGAGAAGGCTGTTCTGGCATCTGCAACAGCTCCGCTTTCTAAGGCAGATACTACTGCTCTTTACAATGCCGGTTATACAGCTTGGGCAGTAAAGGATCTTGAGAGAGCAAAGAATTTCTTCGAGCAGTGCCTCGCCGTTGATTATTATTATGAGGGTGGTGAAGTGTTTGCAAAGCTCGGTGACGTTTATTCACAGCTCGGTGATGCAAAGAAGGGTGCTGAGACTCTTGAGCAGGGTTTTGTGAAGTTCCCGCAGAGCCAGAGTATCCTTATCGGTCTTATCAACTATTACATCACAAGCGGTGAGAATACAGACCGTCTCTTCGTCCTTATCGACGAGGCTAAGAAGAATGAGCCTGACAATGCATCTCTTTACTATGTAGAGGGTAATATATATAAGGAACTCAAGAATTATGAGAAGGCTGTAGAGTCTTATTACAAGTGTGCTGAGATCAACCCAGAGTACGAATATGGTTACATCGGTGCAGGTATCCTTTACTATGAGCTTGCTATCGAGCTTCAGGACAAGGCTTCAAACGAGCTTGATGACAAGAAGTATATGGCTCTTGTAGAGGAGTTCGAAAAGACTCTCATGAACGCTCTTGATCCATTTGAAAAGGCATATGCAGTTTCTAAGGATAATGAGCTCAAGGTAAATGTAGCAGAATATCTTAAGAATATCTACTACCGTTTCATCAGCAACGGTCCTGAGTTCGAAGAGGGCTACAAGAAGTATGATGAAGTTGTTAAGACAAGACAGGCTAACTAAGCTTCAAACATATGGCATGAAAAAAGGGGAGACGGTCAGACCGTTTCCCCTTTTTCAAATGCCTTTACTATCTTGGCGACCAGAGGGTGTCGGACTATGTCTTCATTCTTGAAGAATATTGTCTTGACGCCCTTTATGTCTTTGGTCAGTTCTATTCCCTTTAGAAGACCAGAGTCTTTCTTGTTCGGCAGGTCTATCTGGCTGGCATCACCTGTGACTATGAATTTTGCATCACATCCCATTCGCGTAAGGAACATCTTCAGCTGTCCCAGATTCGTGTTCTGTGCCTCGTCAAGAATTACGCAGGCTCTGTCAAGTGTCCTGCCTCGCATATATGCCAATGGAGCTATCTGTATTGTGCCTTCGGTCATGAACTCCTGAAGCCTCTTGGCTGGAATCATGTCACCGAGTGCGTCGTAGAGAGGCTGGAGGTATGGGTCCAGCTTGTCCTTGAGATCTCCTGGCAGGAAACCGAGACGTTCGCCGGCTTCTACTGCCGGTCTTGTCAGTATTATACGTCTGATCTCCCTGTTCTTCAGGGCTCTGACAGCAAGAGCGATGGCTACGTATGTCTTTCCGGTTCCAGCCGGACCGACAGCAAAGATGAGGTCGTTTTCGAAATATGATTTCACCATTTCCTGCTGTGTACGGTTCCGGGCCTTTATTGGTTTCCCGTCATTGCCATGCACGATGACCGAATCACCGCATAACTTGAAACGGTCAGGAGAAGACTCTCCATCAAAGAGATCCTCTACATCATAGGGAGTCAGATTCATCTTATGATGTCTTCTTTCAATCAGTCTCTTCAATTTTGTCTCAAACTCTTCCACGTCAGTATCCTTGCCATCAAGGATTATTTCATTCCCCCTTGCAACTACTTTAAGTTCAGGGAAATAACTGCATAATGCCTCCAGATTCTTGTTGGCTGCACCGTAGATTTCGATAGGGTCGATGGCTTCAAGCCTGATGTTCTTTCTGCTCATTTATTTTGGTATATCAATATCTTTTATTCCAGTGGTTTCCGATACATTCCGGTATGTATCCATCATCTTGTCGTAATCCGAGACATTCTTCCATTCATCTCTCTTTCCTATGAAGCCTGCAACGGGGATAACGATGTATGAATCATTGTATCCTCCTGGACGTGAGCACCATAGGTAAGAGAATTCCAAAGGCGCAATCTCTATATCTCCATTACCTTTTCTTGTTATCCGTACAGTAGCCATCAGCTCCAGCTGTGTGTTCCGTGCGCTCATGTTCGATACTGCATTCCCCAATGAATATGCCACAGGCACCTCTTTGCGACCATAATCTTCATTCAGACATATGACCTGAAAATCCTGAATGACATGAGGGTGCGCACCAATTATGATGTCGGCTCCGTTCTCTGCCAGCCATCTGGCTGTATTCTCCTGACTAGCGGAGTGCTCCAGGATATATTCCGTTCCCCAATGTGGGAGCACCAACGTTACATCTGCGTCCTTTTCTTCGGCCTCGGATAGTGCTTCTGCAACCTGCTGGCGTGCGGACAGTCTGTTTGTCTTTGGCCAATGTGATTTCAAACCGACATTGGTACCATATGTGAGATTCAGTATGGCCAGCCGGATTCCCGATGAACTGACCATCAGCGGATTATTCCTTTCCTGTTCTTCGTCATTGTCTGCTATGCCCGTAAACCTTATACCCCTTTTCTTCTCCAGTTCACGGTATATGGCTATGGTCCTCTGTGCCCCTTTTGCACCTTTGTCGAAGATATGGTTGTTTGCGGCGAGAAAAATGTCAAATCCGCAGTCGCATAAGTAATCAGCAAACGGATCCGGAGCAGAAAAGCACGGGTAGCCGGAATATGGCTCTCCGCCCAGAGTGAACTCCATGTTCGCGATTGCCAGGTCTGCTTCCTTCAGATCATCCTCGATAAGGCTGAAGTATGAACTGAAATCATATTCCGGGCCGCTCTTCCGTGCATTGGAAATCTGATTGGTATGCATCATGACGTCGCCGAGAATCCTTATGGTAAGAGTATCTTCTGTGAAAATGGGCTTCACATACATCAGCGATTTCTGCCACCTTTCCGGAATGATGATTTCCTGGGCACAGATTCCGTTGCCGACGGCTGCAGAAAGTGCTGCCATGGCTGCAAAAGTTAGAAGTGTCCTATGTCGTTGCAGGAAATGCAATTGAATATGTTTTTCAGATTACAAATATATCAAGAATTATTTTGTCTCGGACTATTAATTCGTTAAATTTGCACGTTACGCATCAAGATGAATATGAGAAGAAATACATTGTTGCTTTTATTTGCCGCCATGTTGGTTCTGAGTGGCTGCGACTTTTTCCGTGTCATAGCGGGAAGACCGACAAGCAAGGATATTGACAGGAAAAGAGTTGAAATAATGAAAGCTGAGGAGGCAGCTCTGCAGGCAAGGCTTGATTCCATTGCAAGAGCAGAAGCCGATGCAAGAAAGGCAGTCGAAGACTCTCTTGCAGCTGCAGCATTCATTGCTGAGAACAAGATAACTTTCCATAATGTTTCCAGACTTGGAGGATTGGCGAAAGATGGGCTTGAAGATACTTCTGACGGCGTCCGTTATCGTGTGATTCTTGGATCCTTCAGAGACCGTAATAATGCAGAAACCCTTATCCGTAAGGTTGCGGATGCTGGGGACTTCTCTCCGCATATGCTTACTCTCCGCAGTGGCATGATTGCTGTTGCGGCATGCCCTTCGGACAGACTGCAGAATGCAGTCCTGGGACTTAAGGAACTCAAAACCACTCCGGCATGTCCTCCTGATGCCTGGATCTTAAAGATTGAATAATATGAATATTTCATTCAGATATATATTATTATCGTTGTTCTTGTCATTCCCATTCGTGGCTTCTGCTCAATTCCGCGATGGCGCTGTCTATGAGGATCTTTACGACGGAGAGACTGTATCGCTTCTGAAGGCTCATGTCCGCGAACTTTCGTCAGCACATCTGGAGGGACGTAAGGCCGGCTCGGAAGGAGAAAAGCAGGCTGCGGAATATGTAGAGGCTCAGCTCAAGGCATATGGGGTCGATATTATCTCTCCTGCCGGAGGGGAGGTATTCGGAATGAGGTCTGAAAACGGTGATACTCTTGTTTCAAGGAATGTCATCGGTTTTGTTCCCGGATATGATAAGGATCTCCGTAATCAGTACATCGTTGTAGGAGCCCGCCTGGACAATCTGGGCATGATGACCATGACTGTCGATGGAAAGCCTGTTGACAGAGTTTATTATGGGGCCAATGGAAATGCTTCCGGACTTTCCATGCTTATAGAACTTGCAGGAAAGGTACAGACCAATTCGATACTTTTCAAAAGATCAGTCCTTTTTGTCGCTTTCGGCGCATCAGCGGAGAAGTTTGCTGGATCATGGTATTTCCTTAACAGGTCATTCCCGGATGCAGACCGGATTGATGCTATGATAAATCTGGATATGCTCGG
>RHMF01001431.1_pt1 | contig 11324 bp, 9 predicted proteins | sample 5365151 | NCBI WGS metagenome assembly RHMF01 (sample SAMN10266501, study PRJNA497801) | feces metagenome | isolation source: feces | host: Bos taurus | place: China: Prairie of Fairy Mountain | collected 2017-08-14 | reverse complement strand
AAGCGTTTCGGGCAAAAATATCTTTTTCAAACTTATGCAACCATAAAAGGCATAGTCTTCTATCTTTCTCAAACTCGATTCGGCGGAGATATTTATATATTCCAATTTGGAACAATTTTCGAAAGCTCCCCTCTTTATAACCACCACATAGTCGGGGATATCAATACTTTCCAAAGCTTCGCAATTAAAAAAAGTGTACTCCCCTATCTTCATCAAATATGGCGGAAGATATACCCGTTTAAGGTTTTTGCACGAATTGAAAGCATTCTTGGCAATGGACGACACCAATTCGGGCACTATAAAATTTTCGTAGTTCGACGGACAACGTATCAACTTGGTTTGATGTTTGTCGTACAAGACATTATCTGAAGCACTATATTTTTTATTATCGTCGTCTACCGTTATTTCTTCCAAGTTTTCGCATCCTACAAAAGCCGACTCGTCTATCTTTTTAACCAATTCGGGAATATACAGGCTCTTGAGCGACACACATCCGGCAAAAACTTCATCGGCTATGGTTTTTGACATAGCAGGTATGTTTACTCTTTCGAGCGAGGTGCAGTCCGAAAACACACCCAACGATAGTTTATTTATACTGTCAGACAGTTTGGCTTCCACCAACGATGTGCAACAGTCGAAGACACGTGCCGCCATCTTTTCCACACTGTTGGGAACGGCAATACTTGTAAGCGAACTGCATTTGGCAAATGCCGATACCAATATAGAGTTCAAGCCATCGGGCAACACTATATTTTTAAGATTTCTGCAATTTTGAAAAGCATAACCGCCTATGGTCTCCACTGTGTCGGGCACACAATAACTTTCGATATCCGAAGCAGCTTTCAGCAGTATCTTTTGCGAGTCGCCAAACAGTATTCGCCCATCTTGCGAAGTGGAGTATATCTGATTATAGGGGCTTACCACGAACTCCTGTATACCCGTCATGTCGCGAAAAGCCTCTCGCGACACTATGTTCAGTGTCGAAGGCAATACTATCTTTCGCAATTTGCTACAGAAACGAAAACAAGATGAACCCAATATCTCCACGCCTTCAGGAATTTCCAACACACCTTCGTAATCGGGCGGACATGCAGTCAATACGGTGCCACCTTTTACATATTTAACTTCCGATACACTAGACACGTTGTTGGTTTCATCGTCGTCAAAAACCATTTCGTTATCTATTTCCAGAGTTTTAATTATAGTATCTTTGTTTTCCATATTATTAATCGACAATATTTTATACTAATAATAAACTTTCTCAATCAATCCACAAAGATACTCAAAATATTTTAGCCATCCAAATTTTCCTTACCCAAGATGTTTATATTTAACGGTTGCACAATAAGTAAAGGTTTATCCGATTGCAAAATCAACTGATGTGTATATGTACCCAACAACAAATTGGATATTGCCGTTTCTTGAGTTGTCATCACCGCAATAAGGTCGGCATTTTTTTCGGCAGAAAACGACAGTATTTCCTTCGACAGGCTGTCGGCATGGCGGAAAACCACCTCGCAGGATATCTGATTATTTATTAAAAACCTACGCACCTGATATGTATATTCTTTTATCTTTTCGATATGCGACCGGTCGGTGGTGGTTTTCAATCCCAATATGTAAACAAACGACTTAAACATTTTGGCCAACCACACCACCATAGATGCTTTTTGTCGCGTAGAAAAATTGAAATCGACGGGAAAGATTATTGTTTTCATGTCGTTGTATTCGCAATCAATCGGTACCGATAATATCGGTGTTTTGGATATATGGGCCAAATGGCTTGCTGTGGTATGTGTCCAACGTGTTTCGAAGACCTTACCTTTGTTGTGCGACCCCACCACTATGAGAGCGGCCTCCTCAAACGAAGCTTTTTCGGACAAGGCCTCGCCAACATTGCCGTTGATAATGGAATAAGTGAGACAGCCTTGCGGCATACGATCGGCATTTTGCGACACTATATTGCGCAATATCTCTTCGAAGTGTTGATGTATGGTTTCTTTTTCTATCTCCACCAAATCGTCGAGTGTGTTATCCACCCACACTATTTCCAATACGCTGTTAGTTTTTTCGGCTATATTCAGTGCAAACTCCAATGCCGAATTGCTGCGTTCCGAAAACTCGAATGCCAATATTATTTTATCCATACTCCATTTTTCATCTAAAACATTTGCGACAACGCTTTTGTTTGCCGACAATCGTTCTTTTGGATTTTCCACCACAAAAAAAATGCGGAGCATACAATAAAAAAAGAAGTGCGTCGTTAAATGTAATATTTTTATGGTTGATACAAACTGATAATATGGCACGATTCAAAAGACATAAATATAAAATAAATCCCTACACATTGGCTTACGAAAAAGTACGTATCTCTTTCAAAGAAAGACTTAAAGAGGTAAGTTTTGGTGTGGCCTTTGGTATAGTGGTGGCAGTAATACTCACTATCGTAAGTTACTACACGATAGACAGTCCGAAAGAGAAAAACTTAAAGAGAGAGATAGCACAATACAAATATCAGATAGAGATACTTAACAAACGTACCGAACAAATGGCGGAGGTGCTCGAAGATATCGAAAATCGCGACGACAACATATATCGTACCATATTCGAAGCCGAGCCTATCAGTGCCAATATCCGAAACAGCGGCATAGGCGGAGTGGAACGATACAACAACCTTAAAGGCTACGACAACAGCGCCGCCATAATAAACCTTACGAAAAAGGTAGACGACTTATCGAAACGACTATACATCCAAAGCAAAAGTTTCGACGAAGTGTACGAAATGGCGAAGAACAAAAACGAACGTCTTAACGCCATACCGGCCATAATGCCACTATCGAAAAAGACAAGCCGAATAGTATCGGGTTTCGGCATGAGGTTTCATCCTATATTGCACTATCGCCGTATGCATACCGGTATCGACCTTGTGGCCAAGAAAGGTACACCCGTCTACACCACAGGTGATGGCACCATAGAAATAGCGGGTAAAGGCGGCAGTCAATATAGCGGCTACGGAATAGTGGTGGTAGTAAACCACGGCTTTGGCTATAAAACACTATACGCCCACCTTAGCAAAGTGGATGTAAAGAATGGTCAAAAAGTGAAACGTGGCGAAAAAATAGGCGAAGTGGGAAGCACCGGTCTCAGTCAGGCTCCTCACCTACACTACGAGGTAATACAAAACGGCAAAAAGGTTAACCCCGTATACTACTTCTTCAACGACCTGACCGTAGAAGAATACGAACAAGTGATAGACGAAGCCAACGCCGAAAACCAATGCTTGTCGTAGGCATCGACCAAAAGAGATAAAAATCCATAATACAACATAAGAGGTAGGTTTAAACATAGGCAAAACCTGCCTCTCATATTTTTAGGAAGTTAGAAAAAACAAAACAATAACAAAATAAAAACCATGTTTATTCGTTTTTGATATATTCTCGTTATTACAAAAATACACATATGAATAAACAAATAAAATACCTAACATTTGCAACACTATTATTTTCGGCGCAATGTGGTATGTCGCAAACTGACAGTCTTAGTGTAGAAAACTATATTTCGAAAGCACAAAATGCCGCCAAACTATCCCTTAACGATTTGGCAATACAATACTACCAATCGGCCATTGAAGCAATGCCCTCAAGCACACAGGCATATTACGAACTTGGTTGCCTATACACCGACATGGAATTATACACTTTGGCCATACCCAACTTCGAAGCCACATTGGCTATAAACCCCGACCATGCCGATTCGCACGAACGATTGGCATACATATACACCGAAAAAGAAAACTACAATCAAGCATACATTCACGCGCAAAAAGCCATCGAACTCAATCCCTCATCGCCATCGGCCTATGCCACCATGGGGATATACTACTGCATACAAAAAGAGTATGTAAACGCTATATCGTGGTGCAACAAAGCATTGGCCATCGACCCGCAATATGGTCGCGGATATAACTGCTTGGGATTTGTAAACTTCTATAAGGGCAACGACTCCGAAGCCTATTCGTGTTTCCACAAAGCCATAAAATTCAGTCCCAACGACATAGACGGATATTACAACTTGGCAGTAATGTATCGCATCAAACGAAACTACGAATCGGCAATATCAACATGTAAAAAGGGATTGGCCATCGACCCCAACTCTATAAAACTATACTACAACATGGGAATAGCCTACCGCGAACGCAAGATGTACGACAAAGCCACACAGTGCTACGAAAAAATATTGGAACTCGATAGTTCGTCGGTAAAAGCCTACAATCAATTAGGGATAAGCTATACCCGAAAAGGGATGTACGAAAAAGCAATATCATTTTACGAAAAAGCCATAAAGATAGATTCTAAATACGCTGCATCGTATCGTAATCTTGCCGACACCTATCTTACCAAAGGCGAACAAGAAAAAGCCCTTAAAACCTACCACAAAGCCATAGCTAACGACCCCAACGATAGTTATTCGTATTGCCAATTGGCCGAAATTTTCGGACAACGAAACAACGAACGAAAACAAATAACCTACTACAAAACAGCCGCCAAAATGGGCAACAAACGCGCACAAGACTGGCTGCAAAACAATGGTCATTCGTGGTAAACAAACAACAAACACACTGTTATGAGCATACTTATAAAAAATATATTAGTAAACAACAAGAGAACAGATATACTGATTGCCGACAATAAAATAACATCTGTTTCACACAACATAACTTATAATGCCGACAAGGTAATAGACGGCACATACAAAGCAGCGTTTCCAGGATTGGTAAACGGGCACACACATGCAGCAATGACATTCTTTCGCGGCTATGGCGACGATTTGCCTTTGGAAGAATGGCTCACCACAAAAATATGGCCCAACGAACGAAACCTTACCGACGAAATAGTGTATTGGGGTACAAAGTTGGCTTGTTTGGAAATGATTAAAACCGGCACCACTGCATTCAACGATATGTATTTTAGATTTAAAGAGGCAGCACGTGCCACCGACGAAATGGGAATAAGAGGTGTATTTCCTCAACTTATGTTCGACAACCTCGACCCCGAACAAGGAAAAAAAGTGCAAAGCCGAATAAAATACCAAGACTTTGAAGGCGATTATAGCAGTAGAATACAATTCGCCATAGCACCTCATGCCATATATACGGTATCGGGTAGCTCATACAAATGGGCTATGGATTTTGCCACCGAACATGGCATTATAGTACACACACACTTGGCCGAAACACAAACGGAATATCAAAACGCCATAAAAAACTTCGGCCTATCGCCAATACGCTACCTCAACAGTTTGGGCATACTAAATCCCAATTTAGTAATAGCCCATTGCCTTTGGCTCGACGACGACGAAATAAAAATGCTTGCCGACAATGGTGTAAAAGTGGTACACAACCCCAACTCGAACCTAAAACTTGCATCGGGACATCGTTTTCTATATAACGAGATGAAAGAAAAAGGCGTGTGTATAGGTCTTGGAACCGATGGTTGCTCCTCGTCGAACAACCTTGATATGATAGAAGCCATGAAAATGATGAGCCTATTGCAAAAAGGTTGGCGCCTCGACCCCACTGCCCTACCCGCTAACGATGTGATAAAAGTAGCCACCAAAAACGGTGCCGAAATGCTAAACATCAATGCCGGAGAAATAAAAGAAGGTATGTTGGCCGATATGTTTTTGGTAGACCTAAATACACCGGCATTCACTCCGCTGAACAACAATACCGAATCGAATCTTGTATACGCTGCCAACGGCAACAACGTAGACACAGTGATATGCGATGGCAAAATATTGATGGAAAATAAAAAAATCGATGGCGAAACCGAAATAATACAAAAGGTAAACGAGTTGGTAAACATACTTATAAAGCATTAAACAGTATGAAAAATATATTTCTATACGCAACAGTAATACTGCTTATAGCATTGCAAAGCTGCCAACACGACAACCGAAATGCCGATAAACAAATTTTTAAATACAACGAATCGGCCGGCATTGCCTCGCTCGACCCGGCTTTTGCCAAAGACCAAGCCATGATATGGGCCACCGGTCAACTATTCAACGGACTGATACAACTCGATAGTAACCTCAACGTACGGCCTTGTATAGCACACTCGTGGGATATAAGCAACGACGGTAAGATATATACCTTTCATCTGCGCAACGATGTATACTTCCACACAAGCCCATGCTTCGACGACAGCACTCGCAACGTAGTAGCAGCCGATTTTGTATATAGCTTTAACCGAATATTGGATAGCAAAGTGGCATCGCCGGGAAGATGGATATTCAACGAAGTGGCATACGACGAAAACACACCTGCATTCTATGCCCCCAACGACACCACTTTTGTAATACACCTCAAACAAGCCTTTTCGCCATTCCTTAGTATGTTGGGAATGCCTTATTGCTTTGTTGTACCCCACGAAGTGGTAGAACACTATGGCGCCGATTTCCGACAACACCCGATAGGAACAGGTCCGTTTAAATTCCAACTATGGAAAGAAAATGTAAAATTGGTAATGAGAAAGAATCACAACTACTTCGAAAAAGACGAAAAAGGCAATAGTTTACCATATTTAGACGGTGTGGCTATAACATTTATAATAGATAAGCAAACAGTGTTTTTGGAGTTTATAAAAGGCAACCTCGACTTTATGAACTCTCTCGACGCAAGCTACAAAGATGAACTGCTGACACAAACCGGGCAACTGCGCGACAAATATAAGAACAAAATAAATATGCACAGTCAACCATATCTAAATACCGAATATCTCGGATTTCTTATGGACAATGACGATAGCCCCACCAACGACAAACGCATACGCCAAGCCATCAACTATGGTTTCGATCGTAGAAAAATGATGAAATATTTGCGAAATAATGTAGGAGTACCGGGATGTAACGGTTTTATTCCAAAAGGACTTCCGGGATTCGATACTTCCAAAATATATTACGAATACAATCCGCAAAAAGCATTATGTTTGCTTGCCGAGTCCGGATATCCCAACGGTAAAGGTTTGCCTACAATAAAACTGTCTACCACTGCCACCTATCTGGACCTATGCAAATATATACAACAACAACTAAGCATAATAGGTATAAACATCGATGTTGACGTAAATCCCCCCGGAGCACTACGCGAACAGATAGCACAATCCAAGAGCAATTGGTTTAGAGGGTCGTGGATAGCCGACTACCCCGACGCCGAAAACTATTTATCGCTGTTCTTTTCGGGGAACTTTTGCCCGCAAGGACCAAACTATACACACTACAAAAACAATGAATTTGACGAACTATACATACAAGCCAAAGCCACCACAAACGACAGCATAAGATATAAACTATATAGCGACATGGATAAACTTATAATGGACGAAGTGCCGGTGGTGGTATTATACTACGACCAAATACTACATTTTACACACAAAAATATAATAGGCATACAAAGCAACGCCATGAATAGTTTAAATCTAAAACGCGTTGTAAAAACCAACTAATTTGCCTTTATCCACTATAAAAAGAAGAGGGTCTTTGCTATCACAATGACCCTCTTCTGCTATTTAGGATTTACCATTATTTCGTTTTCTCTGTCTTTTTGGCTTTTGTTGTTTTTGTAGTTTTAGCTGTAGTCTCTTTCTTTGCAGTAGTTTTAGTAGCTTTCTTTGGTTCTTTGGCAGCTTTGGCTTTCGAAACCTTAGGTGTTTTTTCGGCTTTAGCTTTCGAAGTTTTTGGTTTCTTTTCTGCAGCTGCTTTTTTCGACTTGCTTTGTTGCAAAGTTGGATCATTCAACAAATAGTTTTCTTCTATATCCAAAATATCAGCATCGTTTGGCTCGTCGTCATAATCGTTTACATAATCTTCATTATCATTATCATCATCACCTTCTTCATCTACATAATCATCTTTTTCCTCTTCTTCGTCATCGTCAATATCAAATTCCTCTTCAAGCTTAATATCGTATGCATTATCGTACGAACCATGATTAAGAATAAATTCCTTATGTTCACTATTCTTTTCGGAAGACTCGTCAGGTAGTGGCTCAAATTTTTCGTTCTCCTTGGTATCATCATTGAACAGTTCTTTGTCCAATTCCTCCTCTGCAAAATGAGAATCTATACGTGCTTCAAATTTCACCATGTAAGAGGTATCTTCGGTTTCCATGGGTACTACAAAAATAGGCGTTCCATCAGGTTTCACTATTTTTTGCATGTGATCCTTGTGACCCTCTGGATACGTTTCTTTGAACAATTCTTTCAATTCTTCCGATAGATTATCATAGCTGATCATCAGCTTCTTCTTACGATTATCATGTCTATTCATCCCTATTTATTTTTTTGCAATGTTAACAAGATTATTTGAATGATACAAGTTTTTTGTTAGTTTTTTTCGTATTTTTCTTTTAATATATTGATTATAAGTATCAAATTTATTCATTATCTACTCTTAGGTTATATAGTACAAATTTTTGGCGTTCTACCGAGTTTGCACCCATATAAAAACGCAACACATCGGCCGATGGAAAGTCCTTATCAAGTATTACCGGGTCCAAACGCATATCCTTGCCTATGAAGTTACGAAACTCGTCGGGAGAGATTTCTCCTAGCCCTTTAAAACGGGTTATCTCGGCATTCGATATAGTGTTTATCGCTTCTATACGTTCTTCTTCGGTATAACAATACATTGTTTTTTGTTTGTTTCGCACACGGAACAGCGGGGTTTGCAATATATAAACATGTCCCGTTTTTACCAAATCGGGGTAAAACTGCAAAAAGAACGTAAGCAACAACATACGTATATGCATACCATCGACATCGGCATCGGTGGCTATAACAATGTTGTTATACCTAAGGTTTTCCAATCCATCATCAATATTTAAAGCACTATGCAATAGGTTGTATTCTTGATTTTTAAAAACCTTTACCAATTCTTTGTTGTAACTATTGAAAGGTTTTCCTCTTAAACTAAATACAGCCTGAGTGTTCACATCTCGGCTTTTGGTAATAGATCCGCTTGCCGAATCACCCTCGGTTATAAACAATGTGGTGGCCAATCGTTGTTCGTGATTGGTGTTGTAATGCACACGACAATCGCGCAACTTACGATTGTTGAGACTGGCTTTTTTATTAGCCTCTTTAGTCAGTTTCTTTATACCTGCTATATCTTTTCGCTCTTTTTCCGATTGCATTATTTTGGCTTGCAAAGCCTCGGCCGTTTGCGAATTGATATGCAAATAATTGTCTAAATTACGTGTTATTATATCGCTTATGTAGTTTCGTACCGTAGGGCTATTGTTGGGTTTACCATCGCGGCTCGGCTCCATATATGTGGAGCTAAAGTTGGTTTTGGTCTGGTTTTTAAACTCCGGATCTTGTACTCTTATACTCAAAGCACATAGTATATTTTGACGAACATCACCTGGGTCGTAGTCCTTCTTATAAAACTCGCGTATGGTTTTTACTATAGCCTCGCGAAACGCAGCCTGATGGGTACCGCCATCGGGTGTGTATTGTCCGTTTACAAACGAGTAATACTCCTCTTTTGAATATTGGTTTTCCACGTGAGTGAAAGCAACATCAAAATCGCCTTCTTTTATATGTATTATAGGATATAGTCGCTCACCGTCCATATTATTTTCGAGCAAATCTACAAGACCATTTTTCGAATAATATCGTTGGCCATTGTATCGCAACGTAAGTCCATGGTTAAGATAAGCATAATTCCATATCGATTTTTCTATATAATCGTTGATAAAATGATAGTCGCCAAAACATTTTGCGTCCGGCACAAACTCTACCATTGTACCATTTTCTTCGGTCGATGGTTGTATATCGCTTTCCTCGATAAGTTTTCCTTCGGCAAAAATTGCTATTTTGGTTTGTCCGTCTCGCACCGATTGTATTCTAAAATGCGACGACAAAGCATTTACTGCCTTTGTACCAACCCCATTTAGCCCAATCGACTTCTGAAACACTTTATTATCGTATTTTCCACCGGTATTCAATCTCGACACTGCTGTTACCAAACTACCAAACGGTATACCTCTACCATAGTCTCGAATGGTCACCTTCTTCCCGGCAAAATCCACCGTTACTTCTATCGTTTTGCCATAGCCCATTGTAAACTCGTCGATAGCATTATCTATTACCTCTTTTATAAGAACATATATACCATCGTCGTGCGAGGCGCCATTACCCAATTTGCCGATATACATTGTAGGTCTAAGCCTCAAATGTTCCATATCTTCCAAATGGATTATGGCACTTTCGTCGTAATTGCTTTTTTGTACTATTTCTGTTTCTTCCATAATGGGCTAATATTTTGATAGTTTATATTTCTGTAATCATTTATTCGGTGTGCAAAATTACGTAATAAATACTACTTTATTTTATTCTGCCGAAAATATTTTTTCAACACCTCGCTTTTGAAAACTCAATAAGCCGAAATATTTCATCGACATGACATGTGTCTCAAAAGGATTTTAGCGGATACTTCGCCGATTTATACACCGGCTGACGCTTGTGCTCAGCTTACGCTTCGCAGACTTTTTAGGGACAACAGTCAACGGAGGGCTAGCGCATTACCACAGTTAGTAGTGAGCTGGGAGCATAGAAGGGTATAGAAGGGTATAGAAAGTATAGAGAGTGACTGAGCTTTGAGTTTCGAGCCGACTCGCCCTATCCGTAGTTCCATAATTCCGTAATTCCTGCGAAGCTCCACCGGCTACCGCCTGACCGTTGTCCGTTGTCTGTAGTCCATTGTCTTGTCGAAGTTTAAGCGTAGCTATGTGAGTTACGACCCAAAAGTGCCATACTTTTGACCTGTTGTAAACCCCATGGTTTTGACCCCGAAGTGCCATACTTTTAACCTCTAAGTGTGGTAGTTTTATCGCCTAAGGTGGCAGTATCGCCTGTCTGTTGAAAGTAGTATCGGGTGTGGTGGCGGATAGTGTTGCCGTCAGTGTGGGTTGCAAGCTATAGTATACACAGCGTGGATTGACAACCGTTTTGCATAGCAGGCCTATACGCTGTGCCATGTCTTTTATGTATAGGTAGCTGTTTAGCGTTATGTATTTATATCTGTCCATCACTCTCTTTTGCAGTTCGTAGGCTCTCAGCTTCTCGCCCTGTTGCATTACGGAGGTGAACACCTCTTCGGTATCGTAGTTTATAGCTGCTTCTTGTGTGGCACTTACAGTTTTGGCGTTACTTTTTGCCACTGCATGGACTATAGCTTGGTTATACACTTCGGTGGGCAAACCTTCGGCATCTACCACAAACTGCAAAGCGTTGTCGATATCGTATTTGCGTGTCATGGTT
>RHMF01001307.1_pt1 | contig 11328 bp, 9 predicted proteins | sample 5365151 | NCBI WGS metagenome assembly RHMF01 (sample SAMN10266501, study PRJNA497801) | feces metagenome | isolation source: feces | host: Bos taurus | place: China: Prairie of Fairy Mountain | collected 2017-08-14 | reverse complement strand
TGCTGCGCCTTCCCAGCCCCAGGCCACCCAGCCCCAGGTTCCCGACATTCCCCCTGCGGATATCTACGGCGATCATATCGTCAACATTTTGCTGGTAGGACAGGATCGCAGAGAAGGTCAGCGCAGACAGCGCTCGGATACCATGATCCTGGTCAGCCTGAACAAGTCCGACAAGGTAATTACACTGACCTCTTTTATGCGCGATCAGTATGTGCAGATCCCGGGCTATAAGCCCAATAAGCTCAATGCGGCCTACGCCTTTGGCGGCATGAACCTGCTGACCAAAACGCTGGAGCTGAACTTCGGCGTGAAGGTGGATGGTATTGTGGAGGTGGACTTCAGCGGCTTTGAAGATATCATCGATCTGCTGGGCGGTGTGGATGTGACGCTGACCCAAGAGGAAGCGGATTATTTTAACCGAAAGAATTACGGTGTCGTGGCTGGCGTCAATCACTTCAATGGACGCATGGCCCTTTCCTATGCCCGTGTCCGCTCCATCGACAGCGATTATGGCCGTGCCAACCGCCAGCGGAAGCTGGTGGCCGGCTTGATCGAATCCTACAAAAAGCTGCCGCTGGATGAAATGCTGAGCATGGTGGGCGAAATTATGCCCATGGTTTCCACCAACCTGAGCAATGCCCAGATTCTGAGCTACGCAACGGATTTCTTCCCCATGCTGGCCGAGGCCAAGATCCAGACCCTGCGCATCCCGGTGGATGGGACCTTCACCAGTGGCTTGGTGCAAATACGGGAAGGCTTTTATGGTTGGTTCCAGTATAATATCAACTTTGCCGCCAATAAGCGGGTGCTGTGGGAAGTGTTCCGCTGTAAGGACTAAGCCATCGGGAATGCCCACAGAATATTTCAATAGACATACAGCCGCCTCGCTATGTGAGGCGGCTGTTTTTCTTGTAAAATACAATATTAAATAAGAAAAAAGGTTTACTTTTATTGCAAATTGTAATATAATGTAGGGTGGAAGATTGGGATAGTAGGCGCTTGTGGCCGAAAACGAGCAAAGGCGTCAAACATAAAGGAAGCGATGGAAATGAAAATGGAAATTTATAATAAGCTGCTGAAGAAAGAAACCTCCCTGGCTCTGGTGGGTTTGGGTTATGTAGGCATGCCTATTGCGGTTGCTTTTGCCAACAAGGGACTGCAGGTCATTGGCTACGATCTGAACGAGGCTAAGATCGAACTGTACCGGTCCGGCATCGATCCTACCAACGAGGTGGGCAACGAGGTCATCCGCAGCACCACTGTCCAGTTCACTTCTGACGAAAAGGATCTGCAGAAGGCGGCGTTTTTCATCGTGGCAGTCCCTACACCCATCAATACCGACCATACCCCCGACCTGACCCCGGTGATCGGCGCCAGCCGCATCATCGGCCGGAATCTGCGCAAGGGCGCCATCGTGGTCTATGAGTCCACGGTTTATCCCGGTGTTACCGAGGATGTTTGCATCCCTATTCTGGAAGAGGTTTCCGGCATGAAGGCAGGCGTGGACTTCAAGGTGGGCTATTCCCCCGAGCGTATCAACCCCGGCGATAAAGTCCACCGGCTGGAGAATATCCGCAAGATCGTCTCCGGTATGGATGCAGAAAGCCTGGAGGAGATCAAGAACGTCTACGATCTGGTCATCGAGGTGGGAACCTATCCTGTGTCCAGTATCAAGACCGCTGAGGCCGTCAAGGTGGTGGAAAACAGCCAGCGTGATATCAACATCGCCTTTATGAACGAGCTGGCTATGGTCTTCGACCGGATGGGCATCGACACCAACGAAGTGGTGGACGGCATGAACACCAAGTGGAATGCCCTGGGCTTCCGACCCGGTCTGGTAGGTGGCCACTGTATCGGCGTGGACCCCTACTACTTTACTTACGAGGCCGAGAAACTGGGCTATCACAGCCAGATCATTCTCAATGGCCGTATTGTCAATGACTCCATGGGTAAATTCGTGGCGGATGCCGCCATCAAGCAGATGATCCAGGCCGGCCTGGCGCCCAGAAAGGCCAATGTGACCATCCTGGGCCTGACCTTCAAGGAAAACTGTCCCGACACCCGCAACAGCAAGGTCGACGATATCATCAAGCGGCTCAATGAGTACGGCATCACCCCCACTGTGGTGGATCCCTGGGCCAGCCAGCGTGATGCCATGCATGAGTACGGCGTGACCCTGACGGCGCTGGAGGATGTCCACGATGCCGATTGCGTCATCGTGGCAGTAGCACACAACGAGTTCCGGGCCATGCAGCTGGAGGATATCAAGAAGCTGTTCCGCGCAGATGCCGAGGATGCCAGCAAGGTCCTCATCGATGTCAAGGGCCTGTACCCCATCGCCGAGCTGCAAGCCTGCGGCATGACCTATTGGAGACTGTGATGGAAAAGAAGAAAAAACTTCTGTATATTGTTCGCTATCAGCTGGATAAGCCCTTCAATCTGAAAGCCAAATTTGATGGCCAGATTCGGGCATTTGAAAATTTGGAATTTGATGTTTACTATCTGGCCTTTGATGAATCCCATTTCTATCTGGTCAATGGTGGAAACAAAACGGTGGTGGGCAAGACCCACTTTGGTATTCCCGGGTATTTTCACACCCTGTGCTACCAGGATCTGTATACCTTGGCACGGAAGACGATCCGGGAGGTCGGCTTTGACTGTGTCTACTGGAGAGCAGCGCCCCAGCTGCCTTCTAGCCTTCGATTGGCTCGAAATATCAAAAAGTCCGGCGCCAGATTCCTCTTTGAATACCCCACTTACCCTAGTAACACAGAAAAATCTATGAGCGGCTTGCGGGTTGTTTATGGTGCTTATGCTGCCGTTCTCAGCAAACGGATCGACGATCTGGCCGACGGCTTCGTGCTCATTGGAGAAGATGCTGGCGGTGTTTACAGCGGAAAGCCTGCGATCAATATTTCTAACGGTATCAACCTGGAAGTGATTCCTGCCCGTAACCGGAAGCCTGATCCCGATGCCATCCACATTCTGGCCTTGGCCTCCATGAGCTACTGGCATGGCTATGATCGGTTGATCCGATCCTTGCACCAGTATAAAGGTGACCGCAAGGTCCTTATCCACATGGTGGGCGGCAACGATGGCGGTTCTATACCGGAGTGGAAAGCGCTGACCGAAGAGCTGGATCTGACGAATAAAGTCATCTTCCATGGCAGCAAGAGCGGCGATGCCCTCAGCGAGATGTTCGACCTGTGCGACATCGGTGTCAACTCTTTAGGCATGTACCGCAAGGGCTTCCACGTCACCTCGGAGCTGAAAAGCCGTGAATATGCCGCCAGAGGATTGCCGTTTGTCTGTTCGGTGGATGACCCGGCGCTGGAGCATACCAATGCGCCGCTGTGGCTTCGTGTGACCAACGACGACAGCATCCCTGATATGGAAACCATCCTTGCATTTGCCCTGCGGATGCGAGAGGATGAACAGGCAGTGAATAAGCTTCGCGCCTATGCTGCAGAGCACCTGACCTGGGAGTCCCAGTACCGCCAGGTTTTTGATAAATTTAACATTTAATGATAGGGAGTAGTGTTATGAAATACGCACTGATCGGCTGCGGCCGCATTTCCCCCAACCACATCATGGCCGCCAGAAACAACAATCTGGACATGGTGGCCATCTGCGATGTGGATGCGGCCTGTATGGAAGATAAAGTACGCAAATTTGATATTTCCGATGATGTTCGCAGATACACCGATTACAAGGTGCTGCTGGCTGAGCAGAGGCCGGAACTGGTGGCCATTTGCACAGAAAGCGGTCTCCACGCCGCGATCGCTATCGATTGCATCCGTGCCGGCTGCAATGTGATCATCGAGAAGCCCATTGCGCTGTCCATCGCCGATGCCGATGCCATTATCGCCGCTGCGAAGGAAATGGGCGTGAAGGTCTGCGTCAGCCACCAGAACCGTTTCAATAAGTCCATCCAGAAGATCCGGGATGCTGTGGAAAAAGGCCGCTTTGGCCGCATGTACCACGGCACTGCCCACATCCGCTGGGCCCGTGACTGGGAGTACTATTCCCGGGCCAAGTGGCGTGGCACCTGGGCCCAGGACGGTGGTTGCCTGATGAACCAGTGCATCCACAATATCGACCTGCTGATCTGGATGATGGGTGGCGAGCCTGTGGAGGTTATGGCCTACACCGACCGGCTGAAGCACGATTATATCGAGGCGGAAGATCTTGGCCTAGCTGTGGTGAAGTTTGCCAACGGCACCTACGGCATGATCGAGGGCACCACCAATGTCTACCCCAAGAACCTGGAGGAAACACTGTACCTCTTCGGCCAGAAGGGTACTGTCAAGGCTGGCGGCGCTTCCGTCAACAAAATCGAGGAGTGGTGCTTTGCTGACGCACTGGATAGTGCGGAGGAAGTGAAGGCAGAATTCTCTGAAAATCCCCCCAACATTTACGGCTTTGGTCACAGCCCGCTGTATGCCGATGTGATCGACGCAATTGAAAATGACCGGGATCCTCTGGTCACCGCTGAGGACGGCAAGAAGGCGCTGGCCATGATTCTTGCCATTTACAAGTCTGCCGCCGAGGGCAAGCCCGTGCGCTTCCCCTTGGAAAAGTGCGACACTCTGGACTTTGCAGGACGGTTTGACAATGTCTGATTACTTTGTACATGAATCCTCCTATGTAGACGAGGATGTGGAGATTGGCGCAGGCACCAGAATATGGCATTTCTGCCACATTCAGAAAGGTGCGCGGATCGGCAAAAATTGCTCCTTTGGCCAAAATGTCAATGTTTCCAACAATGTAAAGATCGGTAACGGCGTAAAGGTGCAGAATAATGTGTCCATCTATGAAGGCGTAGAGCTACAGGACCATGTTTTCTGCGGCCCTTCCATGGTTTTTACCAATGATCTGACCCCCCGCGCCAAATATCCCAAGGGCAGCGCCGGCTATAAGCGTACTTTGGTGAAGACCGGTGCCACTATCGGCGCCAATGCAACGATTGTTTGCGGCAACACCCTGGGTAGCTGGTGCACCATCGCCGCCGGCGCGGTGGTGACGAAGGACGTGCCCGACCATGCTTTAATGGCAGGCGTTCCTGCCCGGCAGATGGGCTGGGTCTGCGAATGCGGCCAGGTTCTCGGGGATGATCTGACCTGCCCGGACTGTCGCCGCCGTTACCATTTAACGAATTTTTCCCTGATTGAGGATAAATAAATGGAATTTCGTGATTTAAAGAAACAGTATGCGGTCTTAAAGACCGAAATTGATGCCGGTATTGCCGATGTTCTGGCATCTGCCCGGTTTATCTCCGGTCCCCAGGTGAAGGAGCTGGAGCAGCGCCTGGCAGAGTATGTTGGCGTAAAGCACTGCATTACCTGCGCCAACGGCACCGATGCCATCACCTTAGGCCTGATGGCCTGGAACATCGGGGAGGGTGATGCGGTATTTGTGCCGGACTTCACTTTCTTCTCCAGCGGTGAGTGCCCTGCTTTTGAAGGCGCTACCCCTATTTATGTGGATGTGCAGCAGGATACCTTCAATATGGATCCTGAGCAGTTGGAAATGGCCATCCAAAAGGTGCTTGCGCAGGGTAAGTACACCCCCAAAGCTGTCATCGCTGTGGATCTTTTCGGCCTTCCCGCTGACTTTGACCGGATCAAGCCGATCTGTGAAAAATACGGTCTGTACCTGCTGGAGGATGGCGCGCAAGGCTTCGGCGGATCCATCCGCGGGAAAATGGCCTGCAGCTTCGGCGACATTTCCACCACCAGCTTCTTCCCCGCCAAACCTTTGGGTTGCTATGGCGATGGTGGCGCCATTTTTACAGACAATGACCAGTGGGCAGCGCTGATCCGCAGCCTCACGGTTCATGGCAAAAACGGCAGCGATAAGTACGATAATATCCGCATCGGCATGAACAGCCGCCTGGACACCCTCCAGGCTGCCATCCTCCTGCCGAAGCTGGAAGCCTTCCGGCAGTATGAACTGGCAGCCGTCAACGCTGTTGCGGAAAAATACACGCTGCGGCTGAAAAACAGCGGCCTTATGCTGCCGGTTATCCCTGAGGGCATGATCAGCAGCTGGGCGCAGTACACCCTGCAGTTGCCGGACACTGTGGATCAGGCAAGTCTGCAGGCTGGGTTGAAAGCTGCCGGCATCCCCTCCATGGTTTACTATGCCAAACCCATGCACCTGCAAGGCGCTTTCGCCGAAACAGACAGCGCGCTTGCCGCTTGTCCGGTGACGGAACGGCTGTGCAGAACGGTCCTCAGCCTTCCTATGCATCCTTACATGGAAGATGGGGACATCGAAACCGTATGCAATACATTACTGGAGTGTTTACATGCCTAAGCAAATTTGTTTTCTCCTGGATTGGTACCCTACAAAAACGAATAACGGCTGCGTGTTTGCCAAGCATCTGATCTGCGCCATTGCGGATATGGGCTATGATTGCGTAGTCATTGCCCCCAGAAGCGTCAACAAAGGAACTTTCCAAAAGGCAAATCAAGTTCCCTATTTCCGGGAGGAAACCACAGAAAAAGGCGGCAAAATCCGTATCTATATGCCCCATTATCTGCACCTTTCTTCCCGAAAGCAGACTATGGGCATGTCCATGAATAACCATTTGCGTAGTGTTATGGGCGTGATCCGCCGGGAAAAGTTGAAGCCGGATCTGGTTTATGGCCATTTCCTTTACCAGTGCGGCCTTACCGCTGCCCGGGTCGGCGAGAAGCTGGGCATTCCTGCTTATTGTGCATGCGGAGAAAATTCTCTTCGAATGCAGCCGGGAAGCAAGCCTTATGCGATCGGTATGGCGCGCCATAACTGGAAAGAGATTATTCAAAAACTTTCTGGCATCGTCTGCGTATCCAGTAATAATGAAAAGCTGCTGCGGGAAAATGGCTTTATTGATGCTGCTATGCGTACCGGCGTGTTCCCCAACGGCGTGGACGAGAACAAATTCCGCGTTTTGGACAAAGCGGCCTGCCGCAAGGAACTGGGCTTGCCTGCGGATGCGTTCATCGTGGCGTATACCGGTACATTCTCGTCCAACAAGGGTGTGGATCGGCTCAGCCAGGCGCTGCAAGCCTGCGACAATGTCCATTCGATTTTTATGGGACAGGGTGCGCTGGAGCCGGAATGTGACGGAATTTTGTTCAAAGGAAGAGTGCCCAACGACCAGGTAGCGAAGTATCTGAACGCGGCGGATGTGTTCGTCCTGCCTACCCGGGGTGAGGGCTGCTGTAACGCCATCGTGGAGGCCCTTTCCTGCGGTCTGCCGGTGATCTCTTCGGATCTGCCTTTTAATGACGATATCCTCGATGGGGAAAATTCTATCCGGATCGATGTGGAAGATGTGCAGCAGATCCGCGGTGCGATCCAGCGCCTGCGGGATGATGCGCCGCTGCGCCAGACCCTTGCACAGGGTGCCCTGCGTTCTTCCGCGGCACTGAGCATTCGCTCCAGAGCAGAGCGGATCATGAAATTTATGGAGTTTTGATTTATGAAATTATTGGCTGTGGCCAAGGCAGCATTGTATGGAATCTTCCTGAATTATTACTGCTACTATGTGATAAACGGTGCGTTTATTCCCGGCGGTACGGTGTTTTTTCTGGCGATCTCCATTGCGTGCGTTGGCATTGATGTGATCCAGCGACGCGCCATCTATATCGGCAATGAGATCAAATGCTGGATCCTTTATGTCATTTTGTCCTTCTTTGCCACAGCGTTTGTCACCGGCAGCCTGGACTTCTTGGGCGATCTGATCAAGCACGCACAGCGGCTGATGATCATTATGATGGTGGCTTACATCTGCGAGCGGGAAGGTTCGATCCGATTCGGTTTGCGGTTGATGGCGGTCACTGCGGTGGCGCTGGCGCTTAGTGTCCTTTCTGTAACAGGCGATTATCAGCTGAAGCTGGATATTCTTTCTGGTGCGAATCTGAGCGAAAACGACACCGGCGCCATCATGGCCTTCGGCTGTTTTGCTGTTTTGTTTGCTTGGGGCAGTCGGGAACGTACGGCGCTGGGACTGACCGCACTAAAGGCACTGGGTATCGTCTGTTGCCTTGCGGTCATGTTCCTGTCAGGCTCCAGAAAGAGCCTGATCGCTGCGGCCATCATAGCTGCCGGTCTGCTGCTTCTTTGCGCGAAAGACTATTTTGTGAAGCTCAAACCTGCAAAGGTCCTGACTGCGCTGATTATTATCGTTGCAGCCTATCTGATCGTCAGTGAGACCTTGCTGCCGTATGCAACGCAAACCAGTTTGTATCGACGCATGTTCGGCTTGGAAGCGGATGTTACGGTGGAATCCGATGCTGGTCGTCTTGGCCTATATCGATTGGGCCTTCAGGAATTTCTTGCCCGTCCGCTTTTGGGTATGGGTTTCAACCAGTTTGCTGCCAGATACAGAGTTTATACCCATTCCACCTATGCGGAGCCTCTCGCTTGTTCCGGTGTGATTGGCCTATTGTACTTGTATCCTTATTACAGCATTATCAAAAAGCAGATCTGGCTGATTCAGCGCAGCCGACCGGGAACCCGTGGCCGGCTGAAGCAGAAGGAGATCCTTGTTTACTTGTGCGTGGCGTTGTTTATTGGCGCTGGTATTCCCTTTATGTATAAGGACGCACCCTGTATCTTGCTGGGTACATTTATAGCGCATCAGACCATCTCCTTCCGGCAGCTCCGGGCCACAGGAGAAATATCATCTGAGTATTGACCGAGGAACGCTATGGAAAAGAAACAACCGCTGCGTGTATTAAATATCATTGCCGACTTTAAAAAGGGCGGCGTTCAGGCAGAAGTCATGTACCCTGCCCGTCTTTTGGACAGGAATGAAGTTACGTTCGATGTGTTGTTGCTGTCGGACACGGTGGGCTTTTATGAAGAGGAGTTTCAAAAATATGGAAACATCTATCGGCTCCCGCTGAAGAGAAAAAAGACGAAGATCGGACGCTTCCTTTCTGTTTTTACCAATTATCTGTATATGAAACGCGCTATGAACCGCTTTTTTAAGGAGCATCCCGGCTACGATGCGGTACATGCCCGGCATATTACTTATAATGCTCCGTGCATCCTTGCTGCAAAGAAGGCTGGGATTCCGGTGCGTATTGCACACTGCGCGGTGGATCGGCCTAAAGGAAAATTTGCCGACCGCTGCTATATCACCTGGTATCTGGCATATTGCGCAAGGATTCTGCGCCGTCATGCCACTCATTGCTTCGGCGTTACCAGGAGCGCTGTGGAATACCTCTGCGGCGAAGGTAATGGCATTGTTATGAAAAATCCCACGATTGCCCTGGACCGCTTCAATCCGGAGCGGTACCGGGATGTGAAGCCAGATGGGGCGATCCACCTGCTGATGGTGGGAAGCTACGGCGAACGCAAAAATCAGAAATTTGCCGTGGATATTCTCAAGACGCTGCCCGCCGATTCCACCGCTACATTCATCGGCTATCCCCGGACGCCCACAGACCCCTATCTGCCCAATCTTAAGACCTATGCGCAGGCGTTGGGCCTTGCTGAGCGGGTACATTTCCTGCCCCAGGATGCAGATATCCCTGCGGAAATGGCAAAGGCCACCGTTCTGCTGATTCCTTCCCTGCAGGAGGGTCTGCCCAATGTGGCGCTGGAAGCTCAGGCCATGGGCCTGCCGTGCTTTGTATCAGATGATGTGTCCGATGAGTGCAACTGCGGTATCTGCTCTTTTCATCCCCTGTCCATCGGTCCCGAAGGTTGGGCAGAGCGGATTGTGCAGTTTGTGGAAGAGAACGGCTACGGAAAGCATTATGTGGACATGAGCCAGTGGGACAATTATAAAATCTGCCTGGAGTATCTGGAATATTGGCGCGGAAAGCCCATGGAAAAGAGTGAGGAGAAACAATGAAACGCGTATATATCACTGCTTTGACAAATGAACGATACATCCCCGGCGTGATGGCATTGGCCCGGTCTTTGCGTGAGGTCAAGTCGGAATATGATCTGGCCGTCATGATCCCAACCGAAACAGGGGAAACCCTGGCCGAGGCCATTCGGGACTACGGCGTACTGGATATTCCTGGCACATTTCTGCTGATCAAAGAGAGCATCCACCTGGAGGAAACAGAAACCGTGGTGGATAAAAAATACAGCTACTGGCGGGACACCTTCTTCAAACTTCAGACAGCAGGCTGCACCGAGTTTGATAAGGTCATCCTGCTGGACTGCGATCAGATGGTCGTGAAGAATATCGACCACCTGTTTGATGCCCCGGCCTTTACGGCCACAACCTGCGGCCGGTGTGTCCATGAGGACTGGCTCAGCCTGTCTGCGGGACTTTTGGTGCTGGAGCCTTCCCGGATTTTGCACGAGCAGCTGATCTCTCTGATTGCTCCCGCAATTGAGTTGAAGAAGAGCAAGGGCCTGCAGGCCGGCGATCAGGATGTGTTCAATCAGGCATGCCCCGATTGGCGGAACCGTCCCGATCTGTATATTCCTGAGAAATACAACATTTGTTGGGGATGGATCGGTGACCTGTGCCGGAAGGAGCGGATCACACCGGCAGATTTTTACATGATTCATTTCCCGGGAAAGGAAAAACCCTGGGATTTGCCGGAAAACCAGCATCTTCGGATATTGGTTTCCATGCTCCGTCACGGAAAAACGGACAAATTGCTTTACAAAATCTATATTTGGCGGAAATATAGACGGTTATGCTGCAAAGCATAACCCTAGGACATTTTGAGGGGGACACATTCAGTGCTTGTTTCATTTTTAATACCTGTATATAATGCGGAAAAATATCTGGCAGTCTGCGTGGATTCTCTCCTGGTTCAGAAAGGTGCGGACTTTGAAATCCTGCTGTTGGATGACGGTTCTCCGGATTCCAGCAGTGCGATCTGCGACCGTTATGCAACAAATTATCCCGGTATTGTCCGGGTGATCCATAAGGAAAACGAAGGCCCACTCATGACCCGCCGCCGGGGGTTCCGAGAAGCCCGGGGCGACTGGTTTATCTGCATCGATGCGGATGACTATGCGGCTCCCGAACTGCTCGAAACTGTGGTAAGGACCATTCAGAACCACGATGGTTGCGATATGGTCATATACAACTACGAGTACTTCGATGAAAGCGGCGCCCACAGGCCTTCCCGACTGAAACTGAAGGACGGTGAAGTGTTTGAGGGTCCGGGAAAAAAGCGCATCTATGAGAAAAGACTCCTGACGGTGGACTTCAATATGATGTGGATGCGGGCCGTGAAGCGGGAAATTGTGGATATGGATGCCGATTACAGCAGCTGTGGCATCCGCAATATGTGCGAGGATGCCCTGCAGGTGCTACCCCTGTATACCAGGGCGGAAAAGATCGTCTGCATCAAT
>RHMF01001306.1_pt1 | contig 11329 bp, 7 predicted proteins | sample 5365151 | NCBI WGS metagenome assembly RHMF01 (sample SAMN10266501, study PRJNA497801) | feces metagenome | isolation source: feces | host: Bos taurus | place: China: Prairie of Fairy Mountain | collected 2017-08-14 | reverse complement strand
ATTGATATTGCGGGGGTCGAAATCTGCCATGGTCAACAAAAAATAATTATATACAAATATAGATATATTTATTTAAAAATTGATGATGATGATTTCATTGTTGATATGTTGATAACCGCCCTCCCCTGCTGAATGACAGATGTTTAGCTCTTTGACAGCTTGTTGAAAACCCTGCTGTGAAGTTCTTGGGAAAAAGTTGATGAAAAATTTTGAGCTTTTGAGGTCTTGGCTGTATATACGGAGAAATTTAATCAGCTAATTTAGTTTTCATATGTTATCAACGGGGTTTTCAACCGGTTTTCAACAGATTTTTCAAAGAAATGTTAATAAGTACAAAATCTGTAAATAAACTAGCGGAAAGACTGTCTTCTTCTACGGAGACTTTCTGCAGCGGGCTCTTTCTTTCGGCCCGATGGTTCGTCATATCACAGCTTGATCATGACGGTATTCAGCTTGTCGTTCTTCCGGATAAGGAAAGCGCTGAATACTGCGCAGCCGATCTTTATGCTCTCATAGATGGAGATAAGGTGTTTTTCCTTCCTGATTCAGGAAAGAGTCTTGAGAAGAGCAATTACAAGTCCACTTTGGGAGTGCAGAGGACTTCGGCTGTAGGAAAGATACTGGACCATAAGGAGGGACAGCTGGTAGTAGTGACATATCCGTCCGCATTGGAGGAGGGGATTCCGGATGCAGGAAAGATAAGGGAATCTCTTCTCAAACTTTCAGTCGGTGATGAAATCAGCCATGATGATATAGTCAATTCGCTGTTTGACAGCGGGTTCGAGAGGGTAGATTTCGTCGGAGAGCCCGGACAGTTCGCCATAAGAGGTGCCATAGTTGATATATTTTCATATTCATACAACGATCCTTTCCGAGTTTCTTTCTTTGGAGATGAGATTGATTCCATAAACATATTTGACTGCAATACCCAGCTTTCAAAGGAGAAGGTGCAGACTGCTGAGATATATCCGGACATTGTAGCATCGGAAGAGGAAGGGGAGTCTATTATGCGGATAACAGATCTTCTTCCTGCTGATACACTTGTATGGCTTGATTCTTCTGATATGTACAGGAACAAGGAGTTCTTTCCGGCATTTGAACCTTTTAAGAAAGTGTATATTGAGCTTCCTTTGTCGCGTCAGAATGAAGACGCTGTCAAATTCAATATAGCTCCTCAGCCGGTTTTCAACAAGAATTTCGAGCTTCTTACAGAGGATATAAGAAAACGTCTTGAGGAAGGGTACAGAGTACGTATATATGGTGAGAAGCAGTCCCAGCTGGACAGACTTCAGTCGATTCTTTCTCAGAACGGAGGCATAATGCCTGAATTTGTTTCCAAGAAGAATATCCATAACGGTTTCATAGACCATGAGAACAAGGTATGCTGCTACAGCGATCATGAGATTTTCGACAGGTTCCACCGTGTAAGCATACGAAGGACTGTCGAGAAAAGCGAGCAGCTTACTATCAATGACCTTACATCTTTTGCGATAGGGGATTACATTGTCCATATCGATTATGGAGTAGGTATATTCGGTGGCCTTGTACGTATGAAGGATGATAAGGGAAGAATGCATGAGGTGGTGAAGCTTATGTACAGGGATAATGATGTGGTATTTGTTTCCGTACATGCTCTTCATAAGATATCCCGTTATAAGTCAAAGGATTCCGAGCCTCCAAAGATCCATAAGCTGGGATCTAAGGTGTGGCAGAATCTTAAGGCAAGCACCAAGTCCAAGGTGAAGGATATTGCCAAGGACCTTATCCAGCTGTATGCCAAGAGAAAGAGCGCAAGAGGATTTGCTTTCTCTGCAGACACTTTCATGCAGCAGGAGCTTGAGTCTTCATTCATGTATGAGGATACTCCTGATCAGGAGAAGGCGGTGCAGGCTGTCAAGAGGGATATGGAGGATGATTGTCCTATGGACAGGCTTGTGTGCGGAGATGTAGGTTTCGGAAAGACGGAAGTTGCGGTGCGTGCGGCATTCAAGGCTGTTGCCGACAGCAAGCAGGTAGCTGTGCTTGTGCCTACCACCATTCTTGCTCTCCAGCATTTCAATACATTCAAGAACCGTCTTAAGGATTTTCCATGCAATATAGATTATGTCAGCAGACTCAGGACTGCAAAAGAAATATCCGATATTCAGAAAAGACTGAAAGCAGGTACCCTGGATATAGTGATAGGTACTCATAAGCTTATTGGAAAAGGATTTGAATTCAAGGATCTGGGACTTCTTATAATTGATGAGGAACAGAAGTTCGGTGTGAGTGCAAAGGAAAAGCTTCGTCAGCTGAAGGCTTCTGTGGATACGCTCACACTTACTGCTACCCCTATCCCGAGGACACTCCAGTTTTCGCTTCTTGGTGCCCGTGACCTTTCCATCATTAATACTCCTCCGCCTAACAGGATTCCTGTACAGACCGAGATAATGCTCTTTGATCATGATGAGATAAAGAAGATAATAAGGTATGAGCTGAACAGGGGAGGACAGATATTCTTCCTTCACAACAGAGTAGAGGAACTTCAGTCTATACATGATATTCTTCACAGACTTGTGCCTGATATGAAGATATGTGTGGCACATGGTCAGATGGAGGCGAAAGTGCTTGAAAACAAGATACTTGATTTCATGGCTGGTGATTATGATATGCTCCTGTGTACCACCATCATAGAGAACGGATTGGATGTTCCTAATGCAAATACGATCATAATAAACCAGGCTCAGAACATAGGTCTGAGTGATCTTCATCAGCTTCGCGGACGTGTGGGAAGGTCGAACAGAAGGGCATTCTGCTATCTGATAGTTCCTCCTCTTCTTTCCATTACCGAAGATGCGCGTCGCAGGCTTAAGGCTATAGAGTCGTTCTCGGATCTTGGAAGCGGTTTCAATATTGCTATGCAGGACCTTGACATCCGTGGAGCCGGAAATCTGCTTGGAGCGGAACAGAGCGGATTCATAACTGATATGGGATTCGAGACATATCAGAAGATTCTTGCCGAGGCTATGGAAGAACTTGGAGTGGAGACAGGACTTACTTCTAAGAATATTAAAGAAAGTTATGTTTCTGACTGTACTATAGAAACCGACCAGCTTGCCCTTATACCTGACAGTTATATAGATATGACGGCTGAGAAGATCAGGATATACAAGGAACTTGATTCAATGACTTCTGATAAGGATCTTGATAACCTCAGGGTGAGACTTGAAGACAGATTCGGAAAGATGCCGGAAGAACTGCTCAGACTTTTCGATATTGTGAGGATCAGGCAGCTCGGAGTCAAGCTTGGATTCGAAAAGATAATAATAAAGAACGGAGTGATGATTGCTTTCTTCATATCTAATCCTTTGTCACAATATTACCGTTCCGACAAATTTGCCGGAATACTTGAAAACGTATCTCTCAATCCTAAGCTTTTCGAACTTAAGCAGAATGACAATAAACTGAGGGTTTTCTCACGAAATATAGACGGAATAGCCAAAGCATATTCCATTTTGAAGAAATTATAGTAAATTTGCCGTATTCAGAAAGATATGAATCTTATAATAGATATAGGCAATACTGCATTGAAGGCTTCATGGGCTGACGGAATCACGTTAGGCAAGACCTTCAGATATCAGGGAGAGAGAATGCTTGATTTCATTCTTTCTCTTACTGAAAAGAACAAGCCTGAGATAATGGTGCTCAGCAGTGTAAGGATATTTTCCAGAAATGCTGTCGATAAGCTCAGGAATGAATGTGGCACTCTTCTCATAGTCGATGAGAAGATGCTTGGACAATATGACTTGCCTTCATATCTTACTCCCGACAGAGCAGCATCTGTAATAGCTTCCAGATACCTTTTCAAGAAGAGAGGTTGTACTATCTTCGATCTGGGTACATTGCTTACAGTGGATTTTCTTGATGCAGACGGAAATTTCGAAGGAGGAAACGTTTCTCCGGGCTGCCGTACTAGATTCAAGGCTCTCAACAGATATTCCAGAATATTGCCTCTTCTTGATGCTCCTGAAGAAATAGAAGAAAAAGGCACGAATATTGCTGATTCAGTGTATTCAGGTGTTATTTCAGGCATAATGTTTGAAATAAACGGGTATATGTCCCGTTATCCTGAGAATATAGCGGTTTTTACAGGTGGAGATGCAATTTATTTTGCAAAAAGAATGAAAAACTCCATCTTTGTAATTTGTAACCTCGTTTTGATGGGGTTGGCTTTAATAGCTGTAGAATATGATAAGAAAGATTGAAAGGGTTTTCCTGCTTGCGGTGTTTCTCGTCATAAGTGTCTGCGTGTCAGCGCAAGACGGCACTTACGGCGCCTATTCTCCGTATTCTATATTCGGTATAGGAGACATATCGAAGGAGGGAACTGCATTTAATAAGAGTATGGGAGGTGTGGGTGTAGCTACCCGCAACAACAGGCATATAAATGTACTTAATCCGGCTGCCGTGACTGCAAGGGATACTTTGGCTTTCATGGCGGATTTCGGACTCGTTCAGAATAATACTATTTATCGTCAGGGTGACAGAAGATCTGCGCATAATACATTCAATATCTATGATTTTGTAATGACCTTTCCTATTTACAGATCTTCTGCTTTCAAGGTGGGAATAACTCCATACAGTGATGTTGGATATGACTTTTCATCAATCGAAAAGAATGAAGATTTAATTGGAAACACCGGAAACATCGAATATGATTCATATGGAATAGGAAGTGTGTATCAGGCATTTCTCGGTGCAGGAGTCACTTTCTGGAAGAATCTTTCAGTCGGAGCTGAAGCTATCTATTACTTCGGTAACATCGACAAGATCACCAACATGAATTATTCTGATGATTCATACAGGTCTCTCAACAGCGGAAGCGACCTTATGGTCAGGGGACTTACCGGAAAATTCGGTCTGCAGTATGAGCAGAAGCTTGGTGGCGATGTATCCATGATAATAGGAGCTACATATAAGCTCGGTACCAAAATGAAGGGATACGCTACAAATTTCAGATATGCCAACCAGTCCAGCGTCACTGACTCCCTAAAGCATGTTGTTGATACTTTAGGTACAAAAGGATTGAGATTCGGAGATGAGATAGGTATAGGTATTTCATTCAGAGGCGGTGACAAGTGGAGTGCGGAATTCAATTACCTCAGGTCGGACTGGACAAATTCAGGAATCGACAAGGCGCAGGGATTTGCCGTGAATGGAAAGGCAAACTTCACTTCTGCTGTTTCACAGTCATTCAGAGTAGGTTTCGAATATGTTCCTAACAGAAACGATATAAGATATTATCTCAGGACATGTACATACAGGGCAGGTTTCTATTATGACCAGGCATATTACAAGTTGGATGGACATAATGTGAATTCGATGGGAATCACTTTAGGAGTGACACTTCCTGTATTCAAGCTCTATAACGGACTTACCTTGGGAGTTGACTTAGGTCAGAGGGCTAGTACCAGACATAATATGATACGCGAACGATATGCTACTTTCGTAGTAGGATTCAATATCCATGATATCTGGTTCAGAAAAGTTCAATATGATTAATATAGACAATAATTAAAACACAAAATACCACTATGAAAAGAATTGTACTGTTGATTTCTGTGGCTGCGATGGCATTGTTCAGCAGCAGCAATCTTTCCGCTCAGGGAAAGTTCGGTCCTGACAGCGCCGAATGTATCAAGTATCTGTCTTATTATACAGAGTATTACAAGCAGAAGAATTATGAATCTGCTCTCCCTAACTGGAGAAAGGCTTACAGTCTCTGTCCTCCTACAGCGAGATATTCAATGCTTTCTGATGGTACTACACTTATGCGTAATCTCATCAACCAGAATGCAAAGGATCCTGTTTACAGAGCTAAGCTTGTTGATTCACTCATGGTGATTTATGATCAGAGAGTAGAGTATTGGCCAAAGTATGCTGTAAGTTCTCTCAACAACAAGGCTCTCGATATGTATAACTACATGAAGAATGATCTTGAGAGACTTTATGTTGGTCTTAATGATGTTGTTGCACAGACAAAGGAAAATACAAGAGCTAATATATTCCTTTTCCAGCTTAATACAGCTATCGATCTCTTCCGTGAGGGTACTGTAGATGCAGAGAAGGTCATCGGTATCTATGAAGATGCAATCAAGTATCTTGGTATGATGACTCCGAAGAATGATGTCGAGAAGAGAAGCATCGATAAGACAATAGAGGATGTTGAAAGTCTTTTCATCACCAGTCAGGTTGCAAGCTGCGACAATCTCCTTGCTCTCTTTGGTCCAAGATATGAGGCTGATCCTCAGAATCTTGATCTTGCAAAGAATATCGTAAGAATGATGGGTATCACTGAGGGATGTACAGATAACGATCTTTTCCTCAATGCTGTCAATACAATGCATACTCTTGAGCCTTCTTACACTTCAGCATACTATCTCTATAAGCTTTATGCTGGAAGAGGAGATGTTGACAATGCTGTCAAATTCATGGAGGAGGCTATTGCTGCTGAGGAGTCTGATGCTGTAACAGATGCATCTTACTATTATGAACTTGCAGCATTCTGCTTCAAGAATTCCAAGTATGCATCGGCTTACAATGCTGCACAGAAGGTTATCGATCTCGATCCTTCACTTGCAGGAAAGACTTACATGCTCATGGGTACAATCTGGGGTAGCGTTCCATGCGGTGGAAACGATATAGAGCAGAGAGCTAAGTATTGGGTTGCAGTTGACTATATGAATAAGGCTAAGGCTGCTGACGAGTCTCTTGCAGAAGATGCAAACAACCATATCAGACAGTATGCTGCTTACTATCCTCAGACTGCAGAAGCATTCATGTATGACTTTACAAACGGTCAGTCATACACTGTATCATGCGGTGGTATGAGAGCTACTACTACAGTAAGAACTCAGAACTAACAGGTATTGAATAATTTCATACATACGATAAGAATGATTGCAACCGCTTCGGCGGTTGCTTTCGTCGTTTATTCTTGTAAAGGAAAACTGGGTGAAGCAGAGTCTCTTGACCTTACTGAAACTCCTGTCCAGGTGGTGGATGACATGTTTGTCGTGCAGACTGAGAACGGTATGACAAAGATGAGGGCGGAAGCTCCCAGAATGGAGAAATATGAAAGAGGGGATACTCTGGATTTCGAACTTTTTCCTGAGGGATTCTTTGTATATGGCTTTGATGAGACAGGTAAGCTTGAGACTGAAATAGTTGCAGACAATGCTAGACATCTCAAGTATGACGACGGCAGGGAGAGCTGGGAAGCTTTCGGAAATGTGGTAGTCAAAAACATTATCAATCAGGAAGTCATGGAAACCGATACCTTGTATTGGGATCAGGAAAATGAGAAGATATATACTCATTGCTATGTGAGAATGTATTCTCCGGACGGATTCATGCAGGGTTACGGTATGGAGTCTGACCAGAGGGCAAGGAGTACTATTCTCTATAATAATTTTAACAATTACGCTATCGTTGTCAAGGATACTACTGAAGTTTTGATAGATTCGGTCAATTTTATTGGCCCATTTCAAAAAAAATAGCGGCAGATTGAGATAAAATTGCTATCTTCGCCCCCCAATATTGTAATTTACAGGATAATAATCTAAAACAATCAATAAAAATGGCAGCACTTGAAACAATTCGTGTCAAGTTCGGAGTCGTGATAACAGTGCTTATCGCAGTAGCGCTGTTGTCTTTTATCATTGACCCGACCACACTTCAGTCAGTTTCATCTTCTATGTCATCAAAGTATGATGTAGGTGAAATTGATGGCAAATCAATCTCTTATACTGATTATCAGGCAGATGTAGAGAAGTTTACAACTATCAATGAAATCATGTCAGGTTCTTCTGCTCAGAACGAGCAGCAGCAGGTATCTATCAGAAACGCTGCTTGGCAGTCGCTTATCGATAAGTATCTCTTTGAGAAGAATGCTAGAAAGGCAGGTATCAATGTAGGAGTTGAGGAGATGAATGATATCATCGCCGGCAACATTGATTCTCCTGTATTCACTCAGAATCCTGCATTCTTTGATCAGAACGGTGTTTTCTCTACAGATGCAGTACGTGATTTCCTCAGCTATAAGGATTCAGACCAGACAGGACGTCTCCAGCTTTACTGGAATTATCTTGTAGAGGCAGCAAAGACACAGGAGTATTATGCTAAGTATATGGCTCTTTTCACTCAGAGCAACTTCACAAATGCTCTTATGCTCGCTGAAGATATCGCTGACAACAACAACACTTTCAATGTAGAGTTCGTAATGGTTCCTTACGGTTTTGCAAAGGATTCTACAGTCACAGTTTCTGACAGCGAGATCAAGGCTTACTATGATGCACATAAGAAGTTCTACAAGCAGCAGGCAAGCAGGGATATCGAGTATGTAGTATTCGAGGTGAAGCCTTCTGCAGAGGATGTGGCAGCTACAAACCAGGCTCTTGTTGATGTATATGACGAGTTCGCTACTGCAGAGAACATGAAGAGCTTCCTTCTTGCTAATTCTGACAGAGCTTATGACGAGCATTGGTATAAGGCTGGTGAGCTCAATACTGTAGCTAAGGTCGTAAATGATTACGCATTCGGAGAAAATGCTTCAGTTTCTGAGGTTCTTTCAAATGGAAACACTTTCTATGCTGTAAGAGTAATGGAGTCTGCAATGGTTCCAGATTCAGTATATGTAAAGTATGTTCCGGCAAATTCAGAAAATGTTGACAGCCTTCTCAATGTAGCTGAGCCTATGTGGATCACTCAGGTTCCTGGTTATGAGAACGTTATGACAGCTGCCAAGAATTCAACAGTGACTGTAAACGGTCTTGTATTCAATGTTCTTGACAGAACTGCTCCAGTAGCTAAGAAGAGAGTTGCTGTTCTTGAGAAGACTGCTGTTGCAAGCAAGGAGACTGTAAACGGTTTCTATTCTCAGGCAAATACATTTGCTACAAAGACTGCAGGAAAGTATGAGAACTTCAAGAAGGCTCTTGATGAGGAAGGTGTATATGCACATCCTGTAAACAAGATGCTTGAAAGCGCTGACCGTCTTGGTGCAATCGAGAACACTAAGGAAGTTACAAGATGGGCTTTCGATGCTAAGAAGGGAGAAGCTTCAAATATCATCACTGTTGATAATAATTTCTTCATCATCGCTGCTCTCAAGAACATCAATGAAGAGGGATATGTACCTGTAAATGAGGTATCTGCTTCTATCAGCAATATCCTTTATACAGAGAAGATCGGTGAGAAGAGAAGCGCTGAGATTGCAGAAAAGATCAATGGTCTTGACAATATGCAGGCTATCGCTGAGGCTCTCGGAACAACAGTAAGCACTAAGGATGGTATTTCTTTCGCTTCAATGAATGCACAGGGTCTTGATCCTAAGTTCATCGGTGCTGCTTCAGTAGCTGAAGATGGAAAGATCTGCGGACCTCTTGCCGGAAGCATAGGAGTATATGTATATAAGGTTACAGGTCGTGAGACAGGTGCTTTCTATACTGAGGATGATGCAAAGGCACGTGACGCTCAGATGACTCAGTATTCTACTCAGATGCTCGTTCCTGTGATGATGGACGATGCTGAGGTGAAGGATAACAGAGCTAGATTCTTCTAAGAAATCAACAGAAATATTCTTAAAGAGCAATTGATTGATTCAGTTGCTCTTTTTTTATTTATTTTTGTGTCGGACAGTTTATAATGACGGACAGAAGGACATGAAGAGATTATTGATGGTATTTGCTGTGATAGGTACGCTGATGACTGGGTGCATAAAGGAAAAGCGTACTGGAGCGGATCTTGATGCAGGGGATTGTCTGCCGGAATTTTCCGTGATTATGAATGACGGGACCGTCGTGAGTGACGCCGATCTGTATGGCAATGTTTCAGTAATTATGTTTTTTCATACTTCATGTAAGGATTGCCGTGAGGTTTTGCCGCTCATGCAGAAGATATATGATGAATATGCCGGTAAAGGTGTCAGATTTGCGTTTATAAGCCGCAGTGAAGGAAACGATGAGATAATGGCTTATTGGGAAGAAAATAGTCTTAAAATGCCTTATTCCGCTCAAAATGACAGAATGGTTTATGAATTGTTCGCAAGTGAAAGGATACCTCGGATATATATAAATGACAAGGACGGAATCATCAGATATATTCATACCGACGATCCCGTCCCTTCATATGACGATCTCAAATCTGAAATAGGATTTCTTATACGTTGAAAAGGAAGTGCATGATATCTCCGTCCTGAACTACATATTCCTTTCCTTCGACTCCGAGCTTTCCTGCGGCACGGCATGCAGCTTCTGATTTGAGTGATACGAAGTCTTCATATTTGATTACTTCTGCACGGATAAATCCTTTTTCGAAATCAGTATGAATGACTCCGGCAGCCTTAGGAGCCTTGTCGCCTACGTTGATTGTCCATGCACGGCATTCATCAGCTCCAGCTGTGAAATATGTACGGAGATTAAGAAGCGAATAAGCGCTCTGGATAAGTCTCACTACTCCTGACTCTTCAAGTCCCATTTCCTCAAGGAACATCTGTCTCTCTTCATAGCTCTCAAGCTCAGCAATATCAGATTCTATCTTTGCTGCTATTACAAGGATTTCAGCATTTTCATCCTTTACCGCTTCACGTACCTGCTCAACATACTGATTGCCTGTCTTTGCAGATGCTTCGTCAACATTGCAGACATACATTACAGGCTTGTTGGTAAGGAGGAAAAGTTCCTTCGCAAGCTGCTCTTCATCAGCGTTTTCCGGTATGACTGTACGGCATGACTTTCCCTGCTGAAGTGCATCGCGGTATCTGCAAAGAAGATCGAAAAGTTTCTTTGCATTCTTGTCTCCGCCTGTCTGAGCCTGCTTCTGAACCTTTGTAATGCGGTTTTCCACTGTCTCAAGGTCTTTGAGCTGAAGCTCCATATCGATGACTTCCTTATCGCGTACAGGATCTACACTTCCGTCAACATGGACGATGTTAGGATCATCAAAGCATCTGAGTACATGAAGGATTGCATCAGTCTCTCTGATGTTTGCGAGGAACTGGTTTCCGAGACCCTCTCCCTTGCTTGCACCCTTTACAAGTCCTGCTATATCGACTATTTCTACGGTTGCAGGAATCACCCTCTTAGGATTGCAGAGGCTTTCAAGTACTTCAAGTCTCTTGTCTGGTACGATGGTGGAGCCTATGTTAGGCTCTATTGTACAGAAAGGGAAGTTCGCACTCTGTGCCTTTCCTGAACTTACACAGTTGAACAATGTTGATTTTCCTACATTAGGAAGTCCTACGATGCCGCATTTAAGTGCCATTGTATTATTGTCTTTTAAATGGTAAAAT
>RHMF01001305.1_pt1 | contig 11336 bp, 10 predicted proteins | sample 5365151 | NCBI WGS metagenome assembly RHMF01 (sample SAMN10266501, study PRJNA497801) | feces metagenome | isolation source: feces | host: Bos taurus | place: China: Prairie of Fairy Mountain | collected 2017-08-14 | reverse complement strand
TATATGGCTTCGGATGTCTATGTAAGGATGAAAGTGGCGCCGAAAGACAGAAAAGGCAATGTTCCGGATCTTACCGCAAGATTCTGGTACAGCCTTGACGGAAAGAAATGGGCTGAACTTACGGAGAAGCCGTTCATCGGAAAGCCGGGCAAATGGATAGGAGCGAAATTCGGCTTTTTCTGCAACCGTCAGGCCTCGAAGAATGACAGCGGATGGATGCAGGTAGACTGGATAGAAGTAACTGAATAATCACTATTTTTGTACAAGATAACTAAAACTGATATGGTAAATTTTTCATTGGAAGGTAAGGTGGCTCTCGTAACTGGAGCAGCTTACGGAATCGGATTCGCAATGGCCCAGGCTCTTGCTGAAGCAGGTGCAAAGATCGCGTTTAACTGCCGTACACAGGCGAATATGGACAGAGCTCTCGAAGCTTATAAGGAGCTTGGAATCGATGCGAAGGGATATATCTGCGACTGTACTGATGAAGAAGGCGTAAAGGCTATGGTTGCAGATATCGCTGCTACACTCGGACCAGTGGATATCCTCGTGAACAACGCCGGCATCATCAAGCGCATCCCTATGCACGAGATGGCAGCAGAGGAGTTCCGTCAGGTTGTGGACATTGACCTTGTGGCTCCATATATCTGCGCAAAGGCGGTTCTTCCGGGAATGATGGAGAAGAAGGCCGGTAAGATCATCAATGTATGCTCTATGATGTCGGAACTCGGCCGCGAGACCGTCTCTGCATATGCAGCAGCAAAGGGAGGCCTCAAGATGCTTACAAGAAACATTGCATCAGAGTACGGTCAATACAACATCCAGTGTAATGGTATCGGTCCTGGCTATATCGCTACTCCGCAGACAGCTCCGCTCCGTGAGCGTCAGGCAGACGGCAGCCGTCATCCGTTCGACTCATTCATCGTTGCGAAGACTCCTGCAGAGCGCTGGGGAACACCGGAGGACCTTATGGGACCAGTGATCTTCCTCGCTTCAAGTGCATCAGACTTTGTGAACGGCCACGTGCTTTATGTGGACGGTGGTATTCTTGCATATATCGGAAAGCAGCCTAAATAATCATGGAACAGGTGTTCAGTTATATCATCGGACTTGGCGCTGCCGTGATGATGCCTATAATCTTCACGATTCTGGGCGTATGCATCGGCATCAAGTTCAGCAAGGCCCTCAAGAGCGGCCTTCTGGTAGGAGTCGGATTCGTGGGACTTTCAGTCATCACTTCCCTTCTCACCAGCACTCTCGGGCCTGCACTTACAAGGGTTGTGGAGATCTATGGCCTTCAGCTCAAGGTATTCGATATGGGATGGCCTGCAGCGGCCTCTGTGGCGTATAACACTTCAGTAGGAGCGTTCATCATCCCTGTATGTCTTGGCGTGAACATCCTCATGCTCGTGACAAAGACCACAAGGACAGTTAACATAGACCTCTGGAACTACTGGCATTTCGCCTTCATCGGCGCCATCGTATACTTCGCGTCAGACAACATCTGGTGGGGATTCTTCGCGGCAATAATCTGCTATATCATCACTCTGATACTTGCAGACTATACTGCGGACAGATTTCAGGGATTCTATGAGAAGATGGACGGAATATCGATCCCGCAGCCTTTCTGTCAGGGCTTCGTACCTGTTGCTGAGGTGCTGAACAAGGGTCTGGACAAGATCCCGGGCATCAACAAGCTTGACATCGACGCAGAGGGAATGAAGAAGAAGTTCGGCCTCCTCGGTGAGCCTCTTTTCCTTGGTGTTCTCGTGGGTATCATCATCGGAGCACTTTCATGCGAGAGCTGGAAGGAGATTGCAGAGAAGATCCCGTACATCCTCGGACTCGGCATCAAGATGGGAGCTGTGATGGAACTTATCCCTCGTATCACTTCCCTCTTCATCGAAGGCCTGAAGCCTATCTCTGACGCTACACGCGACCTTATCAACAGGAAGTTCAAGGGAGCCAAAGGTCTCAACATCGGTATGAGCCCTGCACTTGTGATCGGACATCCTGCAACTCTCGTGGTGTCACTCCTTCTCATACCTGTGACACTCATCCTTGCAGTAGTGCTTCCGGGCAACGAGTTCCTTCCGCTTGCTTCGCTCGCAGGAATGTTCTATGTATTCCCTCTGATACTCCCTATCACAAAGGGCAACATCCCGAAGACATTCATCATAGGCCTCGTGCTTATGCTCATCGGTCTTTACTTTGTGACTGACCTTGCTCCGTTCTTCACACAGGCGGCTCAGGACGTGTTCGCGAAGACCGGCGACGCAGCCGTGGCTATCCCTGCCGGTTTTGACGGTGGTTCTCTCGACTTCGCGTCAAGCCCGCTTGCTTGGGTGATCTTCCACCTCTCTTATTCGCTCAAATGGATCGGAGTGACCGTACTCGTGCTTCTGACCATGTTCCTGATGTTCCTGAACCGCAGGGCAATCATCAGATACCAGAAGGCCGCAGATACAGAAACAACAGAAAATAATCAATAAAATATCATGAAGAAAATAGTTATATTCACATTAATGAGTCTTATGACAATGGCAGCAAACGCACAGCTCAACTACACTGTTCAGACAGCTTGTCATCCTGATGACGTAAAGCATTATGACACAGAGCGTCTCCGTGGCGCGTTCCTTATGGAGAAGGTTATGTCTCCAGACGAGATCAATCTCACTTACACACTCTACGACCGCCTTATCTACGGAGGCGTGATGCCTGTGAACCAGACACTCGTGCTCGAGACTTTCGACGAACTCAAGGCAGAGCATTTCCTTGACAGACGCGAGCTTGGAGTCATCAATGTAGGTGGTGACGGCGTCGTTACAGTTGACGGCAAGGAGTATCCTATGTCATTCAAGGAAGGCCTCTATGTAGGCTGCGGCAAGAAGGAAGTCACATTCAGAAGCGTAGATCCTGCAAACCCTGCAAAGTTCTATATCAACTCTACCCCTGCATACAAGGAGTATGTGACCCAGCTCATCACAACTGACAAGAAGGCAGATCCAAAGAAATATGCGATCGCACAGTCTGACAAGTACGGAAAGATGGAGGACAGCAACGACCGAGTTGTGAACCAGCTCATCGTAAGCTCAGTGCTCAGCAAAGTGAAGGGAGGCGGAACAAACCAGCTTCAGATGGGTCTTACAGAGCTCAAGCCTGGTTCTGTATGGAACACAATGCCTGCTCACACTCATACACGCCGTATGGAAGCATATTTCTACTTCAACGTGACTCCGGGCAACGCTATCTGTCACCTTATGGGTGAGCCGAAGCAGCAGCGCCTCGTATGGATGCAGAACGAGCAGGCCATCACATCGCCAGAATGGTCAATCCACGCAGCGGCAGGAACCAGCAACTATATGTTCATCTGGGGAATGGGCGGTGAGAATCTGAATTATGGTGATAAGGATGAGATACCTTACACTGAAATGAGATAACAAAAAACCTGAGCGAATTGCTCAGGTTTTTTGTTATCGTACTTCTCTGATGATATCCAATGCATCTTTGCAGAGCTCGGTGATGGCATCCCAGTCTTTGGCGGCGATCGCTTCCTTCGGGAAGAGATTGCTGCCCATGCCGACGCATGTCACCCCTGCCTTGAACCAGCCCTCGAGGTTCTCTTTTGTAGGCTTTACGCCTCCTGTCACCATGATCTGGCTCCATGGCATCGGAGCACGAAGTCCTTTGACGAATGCAGGGCCGAGGACATCTCCAGGAAATACCTTGCAGAGGTCACAACCGAGTTCCTGAGCTTTTCCTACCTCCGAAACTGTACCGCAGCCAGGGCAATAAGGCACAAGACGACGGTTGCAGACCGGAGCGATTTCAGGGTTGAACAGAGGGCCTACAACGAAGTTGGCTCCAAGCTGGAGATAAAGTGCGGCAGTAGCCGGATCCACTACCGATCCGATACCCATGATCATGCCTGGAAGTTCCTTGTTGGCATATTTAACGAGTTCACCGAATACTTCCTGCGCGAAATCTCCACGGTTGGTGAATTCGAATGCGCGTACTCCACCGTCATAGCAGGCCTTGAGGACGGCCTTTGATGTCTCGACGTCGGCGTTATAGAATACAGGGACCATTCCGGTCTCCTTCATCGCCGCTATTACCTGTAGTTTGCTGTATTTTGCCATAATTATATAGATTTCTCGACTCGCTTCGCTCGCTCGAAATGACAAGATTAACGGGATACACGTCCTGAACCGTCGCCCTTCATGAGGTTTTCAACCTCTGCGACTGTCACCTGATTGAAGTCACCAAAGATGGTATGCTTGAGGCATGATGCCGCTACTGCGAAATTAAGTGCCTTCTGATCATTATCGGTATATGTGAGAAGTCCATAGATGAGACCGCCCATGAATGAGTCACCGCCACCTACACGGTCAACGATATGAGTGATGTCATATCTTGGAGACTGATAGAGCTTGCCGTCGCTGTAAAGGACTCCGCCCCATGTGTTGTGGTTGGCGTTGATCGATCCACGGAGTGTGATGATCACCTTCTTCGCACGCGGGAATCTGTCCATGAGCTGTCTGCATACGCTCTCGAATTCAGCGGCATTCACCTCTCCCTTTGTGGCAGTCACGTCAAAGCCCTCTGGCTTGATACCGAATACCTTCTCTGCGTCCTCCTCGTTACCAAGAATGACGTCGCAGCCTTCAACGAGTTCTGGCATCACTTCAGATGCTGTCTTTCCGTATTTCCAGAGATTCTTCCTGTAATTGAGATCGCATGAAACAGTCACACCGAGTCTGTTTGCAGCCTTGATAGCCTCAAGACAAACGTCAGCAGCGCCCTGGCTGATGGCAGGAGTGATACCTGTCCAATGAAACCAGTCTGCTCCCTCGAAAACCTTCTCCCAGTCGATCATGCCCTTCTCTATCTGCGCGATAGATGAGTATGCCCTGTCGTAGACAACCTTGCTCGGACGAGCTACGGCACCGGTCTCAAGGAAATAGATTCCGAGACGGTCGCCTCCGTAGACACAATGCTTGGTTCCTACGCCGTAACTTCTGAGATCCTTGATGCAGCTTGCTGCAATGTCGTTCTTCGGAAGTCTTGTCACGAATTCAGTTTCTATTCCGTAGTTTGCAAGAGAAACGGCCACATTGGCCTCACCGCCACCGAAAGTGGCCTCAAACTGCTTGGCCTGTGAAAATCTGAGATATCCAGGTGTTGAAAGGCGGAGCATGATCTCGCCGAAAGTAATGACTTTAGCCATATTATTCCTTTTGTAAATTTTTACAAATCTAATACATTTTTTCGAATTCCGTTAACGGTAACGGCTAAATGTGGGATTTAATCAGAGTGCCGTCCGGAGAAACTATGTAGAAGATCTGATTTGTATTTGGGGACTTCAGTCCGCCAAGTTCTTCTATATATGGACCGAGCTTGAGATAATCAAGGACCTTGACGTCAAATCCGTCAGGCAGCTCTGCCCTGCCGGAATACCATGCAGTCTTTATATGCGGCCATCTGGACTTGATCCATCTTGAGATCCTTTCCACTTCGGATGGTTCTGCGTCGCCTCCCATGAAGCAGAAACATGTGATTGCGGCAGAGTAGCCGCTGATGAGCGAGGTGAGCATATCCTCTGTCATCTCCTCCCCCGCCTCTTCCCAAAGCCATGGACTATGGCAGCCGGGGCATCTGTTGGGACAGCATGAAATATTGACTGCCAGGCTGATCTCATCCGGGATCTCCTGGCAGACAATATCGTAACTATAGCACTTTAGCATAGATGCTTTCCTTCGTCGCGGTGATAGTGACGTCTTGCAGCCTCTTCCTGACGGGCCATAGAGAAGTTGCTTACGCGCTTCATATAACCGATGATACGTGTCAGGTAGTCGATGTCATCGCTGTGACATTCAGGACATTCCTTCAGATAGTGCTTGCTGATGTGGCCGCACTTGTTGCAGATTGTGTTAGGAATATTGAATGTGAAGTAGTTACATCCTTCCTGTGCAGCGACACGCAGAAGCTGTGCATACTGGGCTTTGGTAAGGTGCTCCTCGAGATTGAGGTGAAGAGCGGATCCTCCAGTAAGATGCTCGATGTACTTGCGGCCGTGCAGACGCATCTTGTCGATGATATTGAGTGACTTGTCCTCTACGATATAGAAGTAGCTGTTGTAGCAGTCACGTGGCACTACATATCCGTCTTCCCTATCCCACTTCGCATGCTTCACGCCTACATTCTCCGCAGGAATCATCTCGCAGTTGAAAAGGGTTGTCTTTGAGCGGTACTTCTTGTTGTATTCCTCGATGAGACCGAGTGTGCTCTGTACGAACTCAACGTATTTCGGATTGTCATTGATCTCGATTCCGAGGAATTCAGCAGCCTCTACAAGACCGTTGATGCCGACTGTGAGGTACTGGCGGCCGATATTGATGAAGCCTGCGTCGAAGAGCGGAAGCATTCCCTGCTCTTTGAGTGACTTGAGGTTCTCGTCATAAGCGAGCTGTACCTTGTGGACAAGGTCCACGACCTCTGCAAGATATGTAAGGTAATCACGTCCATTCTTTACAGCGTACTGGATGCAGCGGTTGAGATTGATTGTAAGCACGCTCTTTGAACCGGTAGATACACCGCCGGCACCGAGGGTATAGCTGAATCCGTTGTCCTGGATCTCGTTGCGCAGACGGCAGCATGAAGCAAGGGAGTCAGCGTTGTCGCTCATGTATGTGAAGAACGAATGGCCTTCCGAGTACATCTCGGCTGTGAAGTCTCCCCACTCCTTGTCCTTTACCTCATTGTTTTCCGTAAGGAGAGCCATAGTCTCTACCGGGAAGGTAAGAGGAGTCTTGAGACGCTCTGCGTTGAACCACTTCATGAATCTCTTCTGGAGCCATGAAAGACCGTCCCAGTCTGGCTTTGATCCGTCTGGGAAGCGGAACTCTCCGAAGATGCTCTCGAAATAGTTCTTGTCATAGTATGAGATGTTCCAGAATACTGCCTGGAAGTTTCTTGCACCTGTAGGCTGGTTGATCGAGTAGACGATCTGCTCGAAGCAGTCTGTAATGATCTTGTCGATTGAACGCTTCTTTGTCGAATTGTCAGCCTGTTTTTCAGGATTCTTCCAATAATCGAGACCATATTCCTTACCTACGAAATAGTTCATGTACATCAGGAATTCCGGTGTCGCACAGGCACCGCTGAGCATGCTGGAAACCATGAACACGAGGTTGATGAATCCGCCGCAGAATGACTTGAGGTTGGTCGGGCCTATCGAGTTGCCGCCGATTGGCTTTGTACCCTCGAGAAGCCAAGGATACATGGTGATGCTGGCGCAGTAGTTTGCAAGAGATGTCTCGTCATTCTTGTAGATGTGGTGGTTCTTGAGGAGCCTGATATATTTGTCAGAAAGTTCCTTTCCGTACATCTTCTTCATCCTGTCAGTAAGGATACGGCGGTTCAGACGGATGAAGTTCTTCTTCGGAAGCTCACCGATAAGAGTGGCGAGGTTCTTCTTCTCGATGTTCGCGTTTGCATCGTACTTGCTGCCGGTAGCGGCATTCTCTGCCTGGCAATACTGGATAAGGAAGTCAAGATGATCGCGTACCTCACGGTCTTCGCTATGTCTCTGACGGTAAAGCATGTATGCCTTTGCAACTGCAAAGTACTGCTCGGCCATAAGACCGACCTCTACCTGATTCTGGATTTCCTCCACATGCATGCCCTCCGTGATACGTACATGCGAGAGAATGTTCACGAGATCCTCTTCCGTAGCGAATGCTCCTACCGAAAGGAAGGCCTTGCGGATGGCATTCTTGATCTTCTCTACCGAAAAGGTCTTTCTTTTTCCATCTCTTTTGATGATGGTGATTTCTGCGCTGCTCATATAGTGTTGTCAATAAATGGTTATTCTTATGCGAGACCGCTAAGGTAACTCTATTTATCCTATCCGTACAACAATGTATGAGCTAGTTATCAACAGAGTTTTTAACATGCGCATTACAGCGCATTGCAGGACCATTTTAAAGAAATGACGGGGCGAAGCAGAAGCCTCGTCCCGTCCGGTAGTGTTTGTTATTCTGTCACCAGATTCTTGAATGCTGATCCGAAGATCAGGTAGCTGATGTTTCCGGCGATGGTTCCTTCGTTCTGTCCCCAGAAGAACGGCCAGTCGTCGTAGTTCTCGAAATGGTCAGGATGTCTGAAGAGGAGGCCAGGTGCCACATTTCCAGGAATGGCAGAGAAGTCTGCGCGGTTGTTGCCGTAGAACACTTCCTTCGGGCGCGCCGCACCGACTGCCGCTACCAGAGAGTAGTTGTGGTATGGGTGACGGCCGAAATGCCACTCGGCTGCCTTATAGGCATGTGACTTGTCCATGATGTCTGGGAAATAGATGCTTGCGTAGCATACTGTTGTGCCATGGCTGAGGATCTGTCCTCCGCCAGCCCAGTTGCCGAGGCCGATAGGAACTCCGTATGGATTGTTGTCCTCAAGCTCCTCTACATATGTTCTGAACTTCTCTACGTATGGACGAAGCTTCTCCTTATATTCATCGCCAAGATAAGGTATTGCATCCAGAGCTGTCTGGAGGGAGAAGTTCACGTTTCTCTCAAGTGACGGCCAGAGCATCGCTTCGAACTGGTCGAGATACTGCTGCTCTCCTGTAGCTATATAAAGCTGGAGATTTGCAGAGATGTTTCCACCGCCTCCGCGTCTTCTGCGGCCATCCTGCGGCTGTGCCGCCATCAGCTCGTTCGCTTCCTTGAGAAGTCTTCTCGACTGCTTCAATGCCCTGTCCGCGAGTTCGTCGTTATAGCCCCTGAGAGCGCGGCTTGCTGCAGCGAACATTGTCGCGGCGCTGAAATCGCGGTTAGGATCGCGGGATGTGAATGCCCACATGTCATCCGGAGTGCCGCTTGACTTGCCGTCCTTCGCAACTTCGTAAGGCTTGAGGGCAGGATTGTAAGGAAGTCCGTCGGTAAGAGAGCCGGCATCACCGAGATGATGATAGTTGTCAAGGACAGAGTTTGAAAGTGTCTGGGACATGTGTCCGAGAATTTCCGCCTGGGCAACGAGATTGAGCACTCCATGCTCGATGTACTGAAGAATATCAGGAGTTCCGTCCGGACGATGAAGGTCAACATAGCGCTGCTCCTGGCTCACGAAGGTCTGGTCTCTGTCCGATCTGAAGAGTTCCCATGCCCTTACGAGGTTCTGAACGACGCTGATGTTTGAATGTGTCTCGATGTCAAAGTCACCAGCGTCAAAGTATCCGCCGACATTAAGACCAGGAATAAGCTCGAGATCCTTGAATCTTGTATCGGTTGTCGGGCCCTGCGAATGAAGGTCAAAATGGTCAGTGTTCCTTGGAGCCTGACGGTAGCCTTCCTTGAAAGGCTCCCCATGCCAAACACGGTATCCTTCGTTCACGAACATATGGTTCATATGGATAGGGATCCAGATGTCGCTAGTGGCGTCTGTTATCTTGTCATAGACATTCTCATTGATGATGAAGTTGTTTGTCTTGGTCTCGCCATACTGTATATAGTATACGCCAGGCTCTGTGACATCAGAGAAGTCGAATCTATCGTAATTGTATTTGTAATATGGGCCCCAGTTGACGACCTTCCCGGTATACGCGACAGTCTCGGTGCCGTCGGAATTTACCCTGATGATCCTGGCATTCCTTTCCGGCTTGTAGTTCTTGTCAAGCTCGATAACTGCGATCTTCGGCTGGCCAGGCAGATAACCGACCTGCGAGAATCCGATGTTAGGTTCCCTTACCCATCCTTCAACGGAATTAGGCTCGACTGTCCATGTGATCACCTTTCCGGTCTTTCCTGCCGGAATCAGGCTTCTGAACACGAACCATCCGTTCTGCGCAAGCATACGGCCGTCGTAAAGCATGATGTCTGAATCATCGGATGAGATGGTGATCATTCTCTCCGGAGCATCAGGTGCGAGGATGAATTCCCGGCCCTGCTCCAGCGGAAGAGGATCCACATAACGGTCTGTACCACGGTCATCATATGTCTTGTAACCTTTGTACTGTCTTGGCTTTTCGCTGTTAGGCTTTGTCACTGTTTCACTCGCTGCATAACGAGGGAATCTGTCAGGTCTGCCGTCCACAAGATAGGTCTTTGCCCAATACTGTGACGGAAGGAATTCAAGGTTGAATCCGGCATGTCCGGCAAGCTTCTCCGGAAGAGGTTCGTCAAGGTAGACGGCAATCTCTACCGCATCTCCCTTTCCGGTAACTATAATCCTTGAATCGAAGTCATAGTCCTCATAACGTAATGACACCTCGATCGATCCGTCTTCCTTGTTGACGGTCCTGGACGGAGTAGCCGGCACGAGGTCCCACTGTTCAGGTGTGCTTGAAAGTCTTACGGCTCCTCCCTGTACGGTTCTGACGCCGTGGTGGATGATTTCGATGCCGGAATTCTTTTCGTCGTTGAATCCTCCGTTGTAGAGATTGCTGAACACGAGGACATTCACGCCCTGTCGTTCGAAATACTCGGATTCGTTGAGAACAAGGTTCTGGTCAGTGGTGCCGCTGCATGATGCCAGAAGCAGAGCTGATGCGAGCAGCAGATTAATGTTTTTCATATTTTGGGTTTTAGTGATATTTCCGTAATGTAAAAATATGAATTACCTCCGAGATTTGAAACGGTGTTTCCAATTTGGAAATAAAACTGACATCATATGATACATTATTGACAAAATAAGGAGTGCCATATTTCGCAAAGTTTGTCCATGCAGTAAGCATCACTTCCGAGAGGTCCCAGTCACCCTGTGTCCAAGGACGCCAGCAATGCTTGAGCGACTTGAAGACATACCAGAGGTCTGATGAGTGGAATGCACCCTCAGGAAGCTTTGCATCTGTCTTGCCGGGAGCTGGTGTCCGACCGAATGTGTCGGCGATCTTCACGCCTGCTGCTGTGCGCATGCTGCAAACAGCAATGGAAGAAGGAAATAGAATAACTATTTCATGTTCAGATAGTTGTTTTCAATTAAATACAACTATTCTATCTCAAATTATTATACTTAAAGCCATTATAAGGGCTTATTGAATCAAATTTGAAAGAATTATACTGAATGACGACTGCTGACGGATAGATGGGATTGACATAATTTATATTATCTTTGACGCCGTTTTCCATGAAAGTATCAATATTCATATCAACAGCGGTGGCCCTTTTCATGTCATCCGGCCTTCTTCTGCATGCACAGAAGGACAGTTATTCTCATGAAATATCGGCATACGGCAGGTCATCCTATATATTGCCCACGAGCGGATATTTCTGCGGTTCCAGCCCGACAGGCATGCCGCTGACGCAGAGCAAGTCCGGCCACCTAGAATATACATTTTCATA
>RHMF01001698.1_pt1 | contig 11338 bp, 9 predicted proteins | sample 5365151 | NCBI WGS metagenome assembly RHMF01 (sample SAMN10266501, study PRJNA497801) | feces metagenome | isolation source: feces | host: Bos taurus | place: China: Prairie of Fairy Mountain | collected 2017-08-14 | reverse complement strand
TCTACCTGCTGCATCTAATGTAATGTTTTTTGTATTCCAGTTTGTGCTACCGTTTAAATTACCAGTAATTGCATATCTGCTTGCTGGTTCATTTCCATGTGATAATTCATATTCAACAGGAACCATATATACTTTTAAATAGTCATAAGAACTTCCTTCTCCATAGCATTTCCAATCAAATGAAATGCGGAATGCCACTGAACCATCTGTTGGGAAAGCTATAAGTGTTGTGAAATAGTTTCTTGATTCAACACCAGTAGTGTAAGCATTTGTCATTCCTCCATCGTTACTGATGTAGATTGCTCCACCTTCTCCCTCAGGATTGTTTGTTGCTGTTCCGTGTACCCAAGCGTTTATTGTTCCATTTACAAATTGTGCTTCTGGTGCATTTCCTATTTCATTATAATCTTGTGTGAAAGGAGCTATTGCAACTGTTCCTGCTTGTGGTAGAGTTACTGCTATTGGAGCTGTAAATTCACCATCACAGTTTTGTTTTGCACTAAGATAATATGTTGCTCCTGGTGTTAGTCCTTGTATTAGATAAGGGAATTCTGCTGCATCGTTTATTGTAATTGTTGATGCTGTTTCAGGGTTAAAGTTTTGTATTGAATCTGCTGTTCCGTAAGCAACAACCCAACCGCTTCCTTCGTGGTTTAATGTATTTAAGTTTACTTGAATTGCATCTACGTTAGAGATGATAGCAGAAAATCCATAAACATCTGGACATTCTACTTCTTCTATTATTACTTCTGGAATATAGAATGATGGATTTGGATTTTTATTAACAAATGCTAATCTTGCTGTGTTTTCTACGTTTGATAACAATACTTGGAATGTTTCGCCCGATGGTGTGTTTGCATCGCTTAATATTGTTGCTAAGTATGTGAAGTTCGTTGTATCGGCTTCTGATGTAACATCTCCGTTTGTAACATCTAAATAATAGATGTCAAACATTACTCTATCTGAGGCATTGTCTTTATCTATTGAGAATGTTATTGCTTCTGCTCCTGTGAATTCCATAGCAGGGAAAATCAACCAATCGCTATTTGTCATTGTTTCAGAAGTAGAAAAATATCCCATAAGAGAACTTCTTGTTGCAACTCCTCCCCAACGATAAAGTGAACTTCCTCCATTTACATTTATCCAACAATGATGAGGAACTGTTCCGCCTATTGAACCTTGAACAAAGTTTGTTGCAAAATCTTCTGACCAAGGGAACGATTCTATCGGTGCACAAGCTGTGTTAAAACTTTCTATTGTAGGGTATGCTTGTTGATCTTCTCCACAATTTGCTACAACTTGCACTTCGTAAACTGTTGAAGAAGTTAATCCTGTTATTTCAAATGTTGTGTCGCTTGTTGTTCCTACTGTAACAAATTCTCCTTGTGGTAATCTGTAAGAAACTGTAAAGGTTGTTCCTTCTCCGTTAGGGTTTGACCAAGAAGCTGTTGTTGAGGTTTGATCTGTATTAGAGAATACTAAATCTTGAACAGGCAAACAAACTGATGCCCCTTCTGGTAATCTTGTAAATATTGCAGAAGGTACTAATGTTGTAGAATAAACTCCAGATGGATCTTCTGGAGTAACTGCTCTTGAATCACGTGAAGAGTATAATAAACGAGAAGAATAATCACTTGATTCTGCACCCATACCCCACGAGAAAGCATAGAAAGATGTTCCCATACTTGCTTTTATTGCAACTACAAGATTGTTTGCTCCTGAATAAACGTATGGCACTTGAAATTCTATTCCTTTCCAACCAGTCCCTGACCAAGTTACAGGACCAGAATAAACTGTTGTAAAGTTTTCCGAAAGGATTAGTGAGTTAGTCGCAAAAGACGATGAAGATACTTCAGCTAAAGATACTTCAATGTCAATTGTACGTTCTCCTGCAGTGTTTTCTGCAAGGTACCAACTAATACCTGAAAGGATACCAGGCGTAAGCTCTGATGACAGGTAAATACTTTGAGAGTAAGAGTAGTTAAATCCCGTATAAATCATCTGATAAGATTGATTCGAGTTAGGAAAAGCTACTGTGTCACTCAAAGATGTTTCTTGGGCTTTAAGCCCTATGGCAAAAAACATTGCCATAATTACTAAGAGAAATCTTTTCTTCATTTTTACTTATTAAATTTATAATTAAAGTTTATTAATTCGCTAAAAAACAAAGGTGCAAAAATACTGCTTTTTTGCAGAATAATAGATATTTAAATGAAATTATTTTAATATTTGAGAGATTTTTATTGCTGCATTTACTCCATCAATCGCAGAAGAAGTTATTCCTCCCGCATATCCTGCTCCTTCTCCACAAGGGAAAAGCATAGAGATTTGAGGGTGTTGCAAACTATCTTTGTCTCTTAATATTCTAATAGGAGAAGATGTGCGTGATTCTAATCCTATCATTGTTGCTTGATTGGAAATAAATCCTTTGATTCGTCTGTCAAATACTTTAAATCCTTCCTTTAAATGTTCTGCAACTATTTTTGGTAAATAATCTTTCATATTACAAGCTTGCAATCCACTTGGATAAGAAGTTGCACCTATGCTATTAGATGGTTTATTTCTAATAAAATCACTTATTCTTTGAGCTGGTGAAGTTTGATTGTGAATATACATCTTTCGTTCACACTCTTGTTGAAATTTCATAAGGGATAAAGCAGGTTGTTTGCTATATTCTTCAACATCTTGAGGATTTATACTAACTACTATTCCACTATTTGCAAAAGCAGAACCTCTATTTGAGGAACTCATACCATTTACAACAAGTGAATTTTTTTCTGTTGAAGCAGGTATTATCATTCCGCCAGGACACATGCAAAAAGAAAATACACCTCTGTTATTTACATTATGTACCAAAGAGTATGAAGCAGGAGGAAGTAGTTTTGCTATATTTTTATCATTGTATTGGGAATTATTTATCAATTCTTGATTATGTTCTACTCTTACTCCCATTGCAAAAGGTTTTGCTTCTATTATCCAACCTTTGTTTGCAAATAATTGATATATATCTCTTGCGGAATGCCCTGTTGCTAATATAACACCCCTTGCTTCTATTGATGAGTTATTAGATGTTTTTACACCATAAATAATGTTATCCTTTATTAAAAAATCCGTTACTTTTGTATTAAAATAGTATTCACCTCCACATTTAAGGATAGTTTCTCTTATGTTTTTAATTATTCGAGAAAGTTTATCTGTTCCTATGTGAGGGTGGGCTTCTGTTAATATATCTTCATTTGCTCCGTGATAGACGAATGTTTCTAATATATCATTTATATTTCCTTTTTTAGTAGAGCGAGTAAACAGTTTGCCATCAGAAAATGTACCTGCACCACCTTCCCCAAAACACCAATTAGATTCTTCATTGAGATCTTGATTTCTCGCAATAATAGCAATATCTCTTTTTCTTTCGCTTATAGGTTTTCCTCTTTCTACAATTATAGGTTTTATGCCTTCTTCTATTAGTTTGAGTGCGGCGAACAATCCGGCGGGACCTGCCCCAACAACAATAACCCTTTGAGCATTATTTACATCTTTATAATTACGCTCAATTATATTTTTTTTAATGGGGTTATCGCTAATCAACATTTTTAGACGAAAAATAGGTTGTTTTCGAGCATCAATGCTCTTACGGAGAATCTTATAGTGTAATTCACTTGGTTTGATACCAAAAGAAGAAGAGATTTTCTTTTTAAATTCTTCTTCAATAAAGAAAATGTCGCAAGGACAATATGTTTCTATTATTTTTTCCACTATTTATTCAAAAGTAAGGTTTATATAAAATACTTGTGTTTTTATTTTATCTAACACATCAGAATACATTGTGTGATGTTCTGGCACAAGAATATTTGTAAGTCCAAAGGATGTTTTTAATTCTATTCCAAATTTAAAATAAGGTAAATAAAAATCAACTCCAGCACCCAAAGTATAGAAAATTTCTGAATTATCTATTTTCAACATCACTTCTTCTGGATTTGCCTTCTTGCGTTTTATGGAACCTAAATCGTAAGCATATTTTCCACCTGCAATAAGATAAGGTCTTATATCTCGCCAGCGCTTGGAGCGTATTTTAAACTCCAATGGTAATTCCACATATATCGCTTCTAAAGAAGTACTTTTAGTTAAGAATTTATCATTTTTATACTCATAGAAATTTAATCTTCTATCTCCGAAAGTAACACCAGGCGTGAATCTAAGGTTAATAAAATTAAGTAAGCGTAAATCCGTAATAAACATTAACTGAAAACCACTATTTCTATCGGAATCAAAACCCATAATAGTATCTTGAAAAGGACGAATTTCTTTTTCAATAAGATTAGAATAGAATTGATTGTATCCAAACGATATTCCAAAATGCAATGTCTTTTTATCATAATGAGGCATATTAGGAGGGGCTGACTGAGAAAATAATTCGTTTATAAGACAAAGCATTACAATTATTAATACCAATACCTTTTTCATATAATCTATTCTTTTTTCAATAATTCGGCTAATAGTCTATTTTTGTTTATAGGAACAACACCGACGCTTTCACAAACAAGTCCACCAGCAAAGTTACTAATATTTGCAATTGTAGTACTATCCAAATTTAGAGCTAAGCAAAGACTTGCTAAACTAATAACAGTATCTCCTGCGCCAGAAACATCTGCTATTTTTCTTAAACAAGCAGGTAGCATTATTATTTCTGCTTCTTTCTTAGAGAAGTCCATCATAAATACTCCATTTTCACTAAGTGTAATGAAAACTTTATTTATTTTTTGTTTATGATGTAATAATAAAGCCGCTTCAACAAGATTATCCTTATTAACTTTATCAAAATCTATTTTTAATCCATCTTTCAATTCCTTTAAGTTAGGCTTAAATAAATCAATATTTTTGTAAGAATTGAAATTTCGTTTTTTAGGATCAACTGTTGTTGGAATATTTTTATTTTTAGCCAATTCTATTGTTTTTGCAATAACAGTTTCTGTCAAAACACCTTTGTCATAATCCTGAAAGATTATTGCATTTATTTTTTTACTATTGATGATATTTTCTAATTTTTCTAAGAAAATACCCTCCTCTATAGAAGAAATATTAGCATCAGTTTCTTCGTCTATTCTAAGCATTTGAGTATTGTTTCCTATAATTCTTGTTTTTACGGTTGTAGGACGTAAAGATGAAAAAACAATACCTTCTGTTTCCATTTTTTGAACCTCCATTAATCTGCAAAGTTCATGTCCATGAAAATCATCACCTACAATAGAACAAAGAATAGGATTTGCTCCCATTGCAGCAATATTTAGTGCCACATTAGCAGCTCCACCTAATCTGTTTTCTTTATTATTTACAGCACAAACAGGTACGGGAGCCTCAGGCGAGATTCTATTTACATTACCCCACCAATAAGCATCAATCATTACATCGCCTATTATGAGAATATTTAAAGAATTGAATCTATCAAAAATTTTTACAAAATCCATATTGTTTTACTGAGTAGAGATTTCCCCTCTTAAATTAGTGTTCAACATTTTTTTAATTGAATTATCTTCTGTATAGTTGCCAAGAACAAACATCATCTTAGCAAGAGCTGCTTCTGTAGTTATATCACCACCAGAAATAACCCCCATTTTCAATAAAGCAGTTGAGGCTTCATAATGTCCCATTACAACAGAACCAGCTTTACATTGAGTTACATTCAAAACATAAATACCTTTATCAATAGCCTTTTTTATCGCATCTAAAAACCAATCACTCGTAGGAGCATTGCCACTACCATAAGTTTCAAGTACAACACCTTTTAGAGAAGGCATTGATAAAAATGTGTTCAAATGTTCTTTTTGAAGAGATGGGTGTACTTTTATAATAGCAACATCCTCACACATTTTATCATAGACTTTTAACGTTTTATTATTAGTTTTATGAATCAAATGTTGTTTATAGCTAATATTAATTCCCACCTTTGCAAGAGAAGGATAGTTACCAGAATAAAACGCTTCAAAGTGTTCAGCGTTTATTTTAGTTGTTCTATTTCCTCTGAACAATTTATTTTCAAAGAAGATGCAAACCTCAGGAATACATACATTATCATTAGCAGCTATTTCAACAGCAGAAATAATATTTTCTCTACCATCAGTTCTAATCATTCCAAGAGGCAATTGACTTCCAGTAATAATTACAGGCTTAGCTAAGTTTTCCAAAAGAAAACTCAAAGCTGAGGCAGTGTAACTCATAGTATCCGTTCCGTGAAGCACAACAAAACCATCATACTTCTCATATTCAGATTGAATTAAATCAGCTAATCTAATCCAAACATCAGAACGCATATCAGAAGAGTCTATTATAGGGTTAAATTGTATAGTATCTATTACACAATCTAACTCTTTTAACACAGGTAAAGCCTCATAAATTTTTTTCATGTCAAAAGGATATAAAGCTCCTGTCTTTTTATCTTTCACCATACCGATAGTTCCACCAGTATAAATGACTAATATATTTTTCATATCAAAATTAATACAATAAGGAATCGGCAAAGATACGAAAATAATAATAAAAAGAAATATTTTATTTCATAATACAAAATATTGTTGTACTTTTGCCATAATATTTTATTAATGAAATACAGATGAAATTTCTAAAAAACATACTAAAATTAATTATTATATTGTTTGTTTCATTCTCTTGTGAGACAATAGTAGCACAAAGTAATGTAAACAATGAGCCTATCGCTATGTTCGATATAATTTCCTATGATTTTGGCGATATTTTACAAGGCAAAGAAACAGAAGCAATATTTACTCTTACTAATAAAGGCAACGCTCCTTTAATAGTAGAAGACATAAAAGCATCTTGTGGATGTGTATTAGTAGAATGGGCAAAAGATCCTATTCTACCAGAACAATCCTCTGAAATAATCGTAAAATACAATACTAATATAATTGGAACAATTAAAAGAAGTATAGTAGTAAGCACTAATGACATAAACCAAGAGCGTATATTGCTTATGTTAACAGGAGAAGTAGTGTCAAATTATGAAGAATAGTAACTCAAAAAAACAATAAAAAATGAAAAGATTTCTTTTATCAGCGATTTTCTTATTCGCTTTAATGTTAGGAGCGAATGCTCAAAAAGTAGAAAAACAAAACACAACAGAAGTTAGCTCACAAGCAGAAATAACTTTTGATAAATTGGAACACGACTACGGTGAAGTAAAACAAAATGGAAACGGAGTTTGTGAATTTAAATACACAAATACAGGTTCAGTTCCATTAGTTTTATCAAAAGTTCGTTCATCTTGTGGTTGTACAGTACCAAAATGGAGCAAGGAACCATTAATGCCAGGACAATCTGCAACAATAACAGTAAAGTACAACACAAGTAGCGTTGGACCAATCAACAAATCAATCACTGTTGAATCAAACGCAAAAACTCCAAGAGTAAGATTATTAATAAAAGGGAAAGTAATTAAATAAACAGATATAGTATTATGTTAGAAATATCAAAAAAAGGACAAACACTTCCAGCATCTGCGATTAGAAAATTAGTACCTTACGCAGAAGCAGCAAAAGAAAGAGGAATAAAAATACATCACTTAAACATAGGACAACCTGATATAGAAACAGCACCTAATGCTTTAGATGCTTTAATAAAAGCACCAAGAGACATAGTTGCTTACACTCACTCAGCAGGAAATATGTCTTATAGAAAAAAACTATGCGAATACTACGCAAAGCATAACATAAACATCACTCCAGATGAAATAGTGATCACAGCAGGTGGTAGCGAAGCTTTACAATTTGCTTTTACAATTTGTTGTAATCCAGGAGAAGAAGTTTTAATTCCAGAACCATATTACACAAACTATAATTCATTTGCAATTCTTTCCGATGCAGTAATAAAGACTGTACCTTCAACAATAGAAACAGGATTTGCATTACCATCAATTGAAGAATTTGAAAAAGCAATCACACCAAAAACAAGAGCAATAATGATTTGTAATCCAAATAATCCAACAGGATATTTGTATTCAAAAGAAGAATTATTATTACTTGGTGAAATAGCAAAAAAACACAATCTATACTTATTTGCTGACGAAGTTTATAGAGAATTTTGTTACGATGGAAAACAACACTTCTCTGTAATGGAAATGGAAGACTTATCACAACACGTTATTCTTTTAGACTCTGTAAGTAAGAGATACTCAGCTTGTGGAGCAAGAATAGGTGTTATCATTTCTAAAAACAAAGCAATAATGAATGCTGCATTAAGAATGGCACAAGCAAGATTATGTGCACCATACTTTGGACAAATATTCGCAGAAGCAGCAATAGATACACCACAAGAATACTTTGATAAAGTATCAGCAGAATACGATTTAAGACGTAGAACCTTAGTTGAAGCATTAAATAAAATAGAGGGTTGCTATTGTCCTATGCCAACAGGAGCATTCTATACAATAATAGAAATGCCAATAGACGATAGCGACAAATTCTGCCAATGGTTATTAGAAGAATTCAACTATAACGGAGAAACAGTTATGCTTGCCCCAGCAACAGGTTTTTACACAGATCCTGAAAAAGGACGCAAACAAGCAAGAATTACTTATTGCTTAAAAATAGAGGACTTAAAAGCAGCAGTAAAATGCTTAGAAGAAGCCTTAAAAGTGTATCCAGGAAGAACAAACAAATAAAAAACAGTACACTAAAATAAAAAAGAACTGAGTAATAAAACTACTCAGTTCTTTTTTTTTATAATTTTGTTGTATATTTGCACTTAGATAACATTATATAAAGAAAACCTATGAAGAAAATATTATTTAGTTTATTGATACTTGTTTTAAATGTCAACATAATCACAGCACAAAAAGCAGATTCCATACTAAACAAAGCTGTAATGTTAATAGACAAAGGCGAATTAGTAGAGGCGGAAAACACAATCAAGAAAGCAATATCAGAAGGCATAGACACTTTGCCAATACATTATGAATTAGCATGGATATATTACATAGAAAAAGACTATAAAAACGCAATAAAAACATTAGAGCCACTATGTGATAGAAAAGACGTTACTCCTGATATTTATCAATTGTTAGGAAACGCCTATGATGAAAAAGGACAATTCAATAACGCAATAACAATATACGACAAAGGCTTAAAAAAATTCCCTGGTGCAGGTTGCCTATATTTAGAAAAAGGAAACATATCCTATAAGTCTAATAGATACGAAGACGCTTTCTTTTATTACGAAAAAGGTATAGAAATAGAACCAGAATACGCCTCAAACTATTACAGAGCTTCACTTTTATTTTTTGCTTCTACCGAAATGGTTTGGGGAGCAATGTACGGAGAGTTATTTATGAACCTTGAAAAACATTCAGAAGATAGACGTAAAGAAATGAGTAAAACACTTTACGATTGTTATTTTGATCAAATAAAATTTGAAAATAGAAAAGCAGAAGTAGATTTTAATAATCCAGTAATAGTTTATTCAAACTCGCCAGAAAGACCCAACCTTTTTCCAGAAAGTTTTCGTTCTGCAATGACAAAAGCTTGCAACGGACATAGATATTTAGACCTTAAAACTCTTGTTCAAATAAGAAAAAAATTCATTAGTGAATTTTATAAATACCACCCTGATTTTGATAATGTATTATTTGACTATCACAAGAAATTGATAGCAGCAGGACACTTTGAAGCCTACAATTATTGGCTATTCGCTTACGGAGCAAATACCGAAGCAAATCAATGGGTAAAACAAAACAAATCAAAATGGGACGCTTTCTTAAAATGGGTAGAAGAAAACCCAATAAAAATTACCCAAGACAACGTTTTTTCTCGCTACACAATGGAATAAGAAATAAACTCAAAGAAAACAAAAAATATCTCTTAGGATTATAAAAATATTCCTAAGAGATATTTTTTTTCTTTAAAATTTTGTTGGATTAAAATAAAGTTATATTTTTGCGGTGTACTATTACACTAATACACTAAACAGAAAAAATATGATAGAAATTAAGAATCTTTGCTTTGGATATAAGAAAAGCAAAAATGTATTGGAGAATGTTAATCTTAATTTGAAGAAAGGTTGCATTCATGGTTTATTTGGAAAGAACGGAGTCGGCAAAACGACATTGTTAAAACTGATTGGAGGATTGGTATTCCCCGATTCAGGAGAAATAAAGGTTGGAGAATTTAAGCCTTCCGAAAGAAAAGTGGCGTTTTTGTCCGATTTGTTTTTCTTACCCGAAGAGTTGTTTGAGTTAAATATAACAATAGATAAATTTGTTAAGCTTAACTCTGTGTTTTATCCAAACTTTTCTAAATCGGATTTTGAAAACTATTTGCAAGAATTTGAAATTAGCAACACTAAACAAAAATTGAAGAAGCTATCTTATGGAACTAAGAAAAAGGTTCTTATATCCTTTGGATTAGCTTGTCATTGTAAGTTGCTATTGTTTGACGAGCCGACAAACGGTCTTGACATTCCTTCAAAGAGTCAGTTTAGAAAAGTGATGTTACAGGCAATGACTGACGAGACTTGCGTAGTTATTTCAACACATCAAGTAAGAGATTTGCACAATCTTATAGACTCTGTATTGATTCTTGATGATACAAACGTATTGCTAAATGCCGACGGCTTGGAAATTTGTAATAAATTGTACTTTGGTACAACTAACAAAGTACAATCAAATGATAAGCTGTTGTACTCGGAAGATAGTGCAACCGGTCTGCAATTTATCAAAGAGAATACAGAAAACGAAGAAAGCGAACTTAATATAGAACTGCTATTCAACGCAGCTCTTTCCAACAAAACAAGAATCCGAGAACTCTTCCCTCAAATTGACAATAGGAAAGGAGAAGAAAATGGAATTTAGCTTAGCAAGATTAAATCATCTTTTGAAAAAACTTTTGCAAGAACGAAGTAGGTTTATACTAATACTGTTTTCTATATTCTTCTTGCTTAGTTTTGCATCGATGAGCAATGATTACATAATGATTTTCTCGGCACTTGTGATATTAGGAATTAGTGCCGCTGCGGTATGTCATTATTCCTTTGCGTCATATCATAAAACCAATTCGCAGATTCATACAATTCTTTTACCGACATCAACATTGGAGAAATTCATCGCTTTTTTCGTTGTGAACGTTCTTGGAATTGTATTGATATTATTTACTGCCTGTCCTTTGGGACTTGGAGTAGGTTACTTGGTTTTTCAACCTACATCGAGTTTGCTTTTTGATTTTTTTGCGGACTTTTATTCTACCGGCACATTATCTAAACGCATGTTGTTCGGTTATGGAGAGGCTATTCTCTTTTTTGCATCTATACTTGTGATTCTTTTCTATGCTTCGCTTTTCTT
>RHMF01003009.1_pt1 | contig 11345 bp, 11 predicted proteins | sample 5365151 | NCBI WGS metagenome assembly RHMF01 (sample SAMN10266501, study PRJNA497801) | feces metagenome | isolation source: feces | host: Bos taurus | place: China: Prairie of Fairy Mountain | collected 2017-08-14 | reverse complement strand
TTAATGAAGGATATACAGATATTAATTGGTACATAGTTGGCGGAGGACCAATTGAATCGGAATTAAAAGAACAAATAGCAAAGTATAAAAAGGAAAAGCATATTTTTATGTTAGGAATGAGAAGCAACCCTTATATCCATACATAAAAGAATGCGATTTGTTTATTCAACCAAGCCTTTTTGAAGGTTATAGTCTTTCAATTATGGAAGCAAAAATTCTCGGAGCACCAATTCTTGCAACCTATGCAGCAGCAAAAAATCAAATAGAAAATGGTGTCGATGGCTTTTTGTGTGATACAAATACAGTATCTGTTTATGAAAATATTTTAAAATTATACGAAAACAGAGAACAACTTGAGAGTTGTAAAAGTGCTTTGATGAATTGTGATTTTGATAATAAGAATAAGCAAATTGTATCCTGCTTTGAAAAAATACTTTAGTAGGTGTAATTGATGAATGCTCTGAATATGCCACAGAAGACGTGGAGGCCTGCAAGGATGCTATTTTAAAGGCTTCTGAGACGAAGGCTTCAAAATCAAATAATATTAAATTAATTGAAAAATATAGTATTAATTTGTGGATTGATTCTGTCTTGAAGATGTATATAACGATTCTAAGAAATAAAAGGCGAGTGAAAAAATGAATCAAAAAAATATAATAATGTATGCTCACGGTTCTGCATACAATCACGGATGCGAGGCAATAGTTCGTTCAACGGTTGATTTGCTCTCTTTACAAAAAGAAAAGACATTACTATTTTCAAATAATATTCAAGGTGATTTAGATTATAAGCTTGATGATATAGTAAGAGTTAAACCTATTAATGAAACTCCGGTTGAGCATAATTCACCTTTGGGGATTATTTACAGAGCTTGTTCACATCTGTATAGTGACCACGAAAAAATGTATTACAGATTCTTTGGTAAAAAGAGATTTGAGTATATGTATAACCAAGGAGAAGTTGCCCTCTCTATTGGTGGAGATAACTATTGCTATCCAGGTGAAATAGAGGCGTTGGGCACAAGGAATTATTGGCTTAATAAAAAAGGAACAAAAACTATTTTATGGGGTGCTACACTTTCCGAAGAGTTTATGACACCGGATGTTATAGAGGATTTAAACAGATATTCTTTAATTTGTGTCAGGGAAAGTGATTCTCTCGAACTGTTGAAGAAATATTCTGTTAAAGCAAAAACCGTTCTTTCTCCTGATCCTGCATTTGCCTTAAAGGCTGAAGAAACCGAGTGGGAAAATCGCAATAAGGATATAATAGGAATTAATATAAGTCCCTTTGTTTTTAATTGTTCCAAGGATGATATAGGATTAAAGAATTATATTACAATGATAAGTTGGATTCTAGCTGAAACAGATTTTGATGTTGCACTAATGCCACATGTTTGTTACCCAAATACAAATAACAATGATGTGCTTTGTTCGAACAAATTTAAGGAAAGTTTTATTGATGAGCCAAGAGTTTTCGTTGTAAACGATGGGTATAATTGCTGCCAATTAAAGTCTCTAATTTCAAAATGCAAAATATATGTAGGGGCAAGAACTCATTCAACAATTGCAGCCTATTCAACAGGAGTTCCTACACTTGTAGTTGGCTATTCTGAAAAATCTATAGGTATTGCTAAAGACTTGTTCGGCACTGCAGAGGGATATGTTTGCAGTGTTCAAAATATGGAAAAAGAAACGCAGCTTTTAAATGATTTTAAGAATTTGCTTAATAATGAACAAAATACAAGAAATTTTTTAAAAGACAGAATTCCCGAATATATAACAGACCACAAATATTGTGTAGACGCAGTCAAAGAGTTATTATTCAGATAAGAGGTAAAAATGAACGAAAAATTTACAACAGTTATTCAGCCGAAAAGTGGTTGGTTTGACTTACACTTAAAAGAATTGTTACAATATCGAGACCTTATATTTTTGTTTGTAAAGAGAAACTTTGTTGCACAGTACAAGCAAACTGTATTGGGACCGTTGTGGGCTATTATACAACCACTTTTGACAACGGTTGTATTTACCCTTGTTTTCGGTAATATTGCAGGACTTGCGGCAGACGGTGTCCCCTCATTTATATTCTACCTTTCAGGTACAATTCTCTGGACATATTTTAACCATTGCCTTACACAGACTGCAAACACTTTTGTTGCTAACAGCGGTACAATGGGTAAGGTTTATTTTCCACGACTTGTTATGCCCATATCAACTGTTTTATCTAACCTGATTTCTTTAGCTATACAGTTTATGTTTATGGTTATATTCCTTATTTTCTATACTGTAACCAACCAAGGATGTCAGCCAAATTTATATGTTTTGATGACACCACTTTTCATTTTACAATTAGCTCTTCTAGGGCTTGGCTGTGGTATTATTATTTCAGCTCTTACAACTAAATATCGCGACCTTGCAATGCTTGTTGGTTTCGGTGCTCAGCTCTGGATGTATGCTACCCCTGTCGCTTACGATATGAATAACATGGCGGTATTCGCCCCGGGCGGTAAATATCATGCACTGTATATGCTCAACCCCGTAACACCCATAGTCAATCTTTTTCGTTATGCATATTTAGGTATCGGTGAGATTGAATGGCTCTTCTATGGCATAAGCTGGATAATTACACTTATCGTATTATTTATAGGAATTTTGCTTTTCAGCAAGGTTGAAAAAACATTTATGGATACTGTTTAATAGGTGAAAAAATGGAAAACTTAGCAATAAAAATAGAAAATGTTTCAAAGGAATATCGTCTTGGCACAATAGGTGGCGGCACACTTCAGGGAGATTTGCAGACTCTTTGGGCTAAAATCCGCCATAAGGAAGACCCTAATACAAAAATTGGTGAAGCCGAAAAGGGAAAAAAGGGCGACAGATTTATGGCTCTCGATGGAGTTTCCTTCGAGGTGAAAAAGGGTGAGGCTGTAGGCATAATCGGCCACAATGGTGCGGGCAAATCCACCCTTTTAAAGCTTCTTAGTCGTGTTACAGCACCTTCGGATGGTAAAATATCCTATAACGGCAGAATCGCATCAATGCTTGAGGTAGGCACAGGTTTCCACCCCGAGCTTACAGGTCGTGAAAACGTCTATATGAATGGTGCAATCCTTGGTATGACTAAGGCTGAAATTGATAAGAAATTCGACCAAATTGTAGAATTTGCTGAAATGGAAAAATTCATAGACACCCCAGTTAAGCGTTATTCAAGCGGTATGTATGTTAAGCTTGCCTTCTCCGTTGCAGCTCACCTTGACTCTGAAATTATGATTATGGATGAGGTTTTAGCTGTAGGCGATATGGCATTCCAGAAAAAATGTATTGACAAAATGCGTGATGCCGCCAAGCTTGATGGCAGAACAAACAGTTCTTTATGTAAGCCACAATATGAATACAATTCGTCAGCTTTGCGATAGATGTATTGTTTTAAGCAAAGGTAAAGTGATTTTTGACGGAAATGTTGAAGAGGCGATTGAGGTTTATATGGGTCAGGGAGTTGAAACACCCCCTCAAGTTGATCTTACACAAATTAAAAGAACTCAAACAAACCTCGCTGACGGAGTAAAGTTAAAAGGCATAAAAGTTCTTGATACGGATATGTGGAAAATAAAGGTCGGTGAGAAATTGAGATTTTCTATTGATGTTGAAGCTACAAAGGACTTAACGGATATCGGTTATCGTTCACGTCTTATCAATGTTGACGGCTCATCAATTTCGGTTTTACTGGCACCCAACCTTTTCTCATGTAAAGAGGGTGAAAAGCTGACTATCCCTCTTGAAGCAGACGTTTCGCAGTTGGTTCCCGGCAGATATTGTCTTACTCCTGTTCTTTACGGAGTTAACCAATACGGAGGATGGCAATTTTATGACCATATTGAAAAAGCGGTTACCTTCGAGGTAGAAACAAAACTCGGTTTCAATGAAAATATGGAGTGGGAACAGAAATGGTGGGGTAGTGTTAAGCTTCCCGAAATTATTGATTTAAGAACTTCAGGTGAATAAAATGTCACAAAAAACTTATGTTTTATACGCTCATGATGGTAGCGGAAACCACGGCTGCGAGGCTCTTGTACGCTCTACTTGTACTCTTATCGGTGCAAGCAAAGAAAATGTTGTGCTTATGTCCACACGACCTGAGGAAGATAAAAAATACGGACTTTCAGAAATTTGTACAATATTGGACAAAACTGAAAATAGGCCTCTCAATCGCACCACACCCGCATTTTTCAAAGCATATTACAACTTGAAAATAAAGAAAAATTACACTCCCATTGAGTTTTACGAGAGCAGAGTTGCCGATTTTGTAAAAAAAGGCGATATTGCCCTTTCAATAGGCGGAGACACCTATTGCTATGACATTTGTTGGCTTTTGTTCAAAGCTAACAATATGTATCGATACGGTGGTTTAAAGACTGTTTACTGGGGTTGTTCAATTGAACCTGAGCTACTTGAAAACTCTAGTATTGTTCAGGATATAAAGAATTTTGACCTGATTACTGCAAGAGAAACTATATCTTATGAAGCCTTGAAAAAGGTCAACCCTAACACTGTTTTGGTGTGTGACTCTGCCTTTTTCCTTGATAAAAAAGAAGTTTCTTTCCCCGAAAACATCAAAACTGACGTTGTGGGTATTAATGCAAGTCCATTGATTGAAGAATGCGAGAATGGCAAGGGTATTGTGCGCGAAAACTATGAAAGGTTAATTGAGCACATATTAAATACAACTGATATGTCAGTTGCATTGATTCCCCATGTTGTATGGGATGCTGTTGATGATCGAAAAATACTTAATTACTTTTATGAGAGATTTAAAAATACAAATCGTGTATTTTTGATTGATGACTGCTCTTGTGAGGAAATAAAGGGATATATATCCAAATGTAGGTTTTTCATTGGTGCAAGAACCCATGCAACAATTGCTGCTTATTCAACCCATGTTCCTACATTAGTTGTAGGCTATTCTGTTAAAGCAAGAGGCATTGCTAAGGACTTGTTCGGTACATGGGAAAACTATGTTTTACCTGCACAGAAAATCAAAAATGAAAATGAACTCACCGATAATTTCAAGTGGATTCTGGAAAATGAAAGCAATATAAAGAAACATTTAACCGATATTTTACCTGAATACAAAGCACGCATAAACAATGGTATAGAGGCATTAAAAGCATTATAGTAAAGGAGGGTTTCGATGTTACCTACAAAGGAATGTACGGGCTGTAGTGCATGTGCTCATATTTGTCCTAAAAACTGTATAAATATGGTGCCGGATAATTATGGTTTTTTATACCCTCATGTAAATAATGATATTTGTATTAATTGTGGTACATGTGAAAAAAAATGTCCTGTTATAAATAAAACGGAACAAGAAAATAAAACAGACGTTATATCTTACGCTGCAAAAAACACCGATGAAAACACAAGAAAACAAAGTTCATCGGGCGGTATTTTCTCAACAATTGCCGAAAAAGTTCTTAAAGATAACGGCATTGTTTACGGAGCCGCTTTTGATGAAAACTTTGTTGTAAAACACATAGGGATTTCATCAATTAACGATTTGGATTTGCTACATCGCTCAAAATATGTACAGAGCGATTTAAACAATTCTTTTTTAGAAGTAAAAAAATATCTCGACGAGGGCAAAAATGTACTTTTTACCGGTACCCCCTGTCAGGTGGAAGGCTTATTATCTTATTTAAGAAAGCCTTACGACAACTTACTCACTATGGATTTTGTCTGCCATGGTGTTCCAGCACCAAATGTGTGGGAGTATTATAAAGCGTGTTTAGGAAAACAGTATAATTCATCTATCATTGACGTAAACTTCCGTGATAAGTCCTTAGGTTGGAAAAATTTTTCTATGCGTATTGCGTTTAAAAATGGAAATATTTACTGCAACGCTTCTAAAAACGACCCATATATGAGAGCCTTTCTGGCAAATTTTGATTTACGCCAATCTTGTTATTGTTGTAAATTTAAAAGCACTATCCACAAAAGCGATATAACCGTTGCAGATTATTGGGGAATTGACGAAATTTCTCCTGAAATTGATGACGACAAAGGTTTATCTTTATTATTGGTAAACACAGAAAAAGGGAGCGCTTTACTTTCTGATATTAGAAATAATTTAACATTAATTAAAACGGATATTGAAAAAGCACTCCTCTATAACCCTTGCAGTATTAAATCCTCCTTAAAGCATCCTTTTAGCGAATATTTCTTAAGTATTTACAACAAAGGGGATTTTAAAAAATCAGTTAACAATTGCCTTAATCCATCTTATATAACAAGATTTAAAAGAAAGCTTTATCAGATTAAAAAAGGAGATATTTAAATGAGTTATATACCCTCCATAAGCGTTATTGTTCCTGTGTATAAATGCGAGGAATATTTAGAATCTTGTGTTAAAAGTATTTTAAATCAGACATTTACTGATTTTGAAATTATACTTGTTGATGATGGCTCACCTGACAACTGTGGTAAAATCTGTGATGATTTAGCCAGAAAATATAATAAAATAACTGTGCTTCATCAAGAGAATCAAGGACAAGCTGCAGCCCGTAATAATGGCGTAAAATTTGCCCGTGGTGAGTGGTTGCACTTTGTGGATTGTGATGATATAATTCACCCCCGAATGCTTGAAGTGCTTTATAACGCCGTTACAGAAAATAATGTCAAATTAGCTATGTGTTCTGCTATACAGGAAGAAAAAGCAAATGATGATTTTTATGCCGATAAAAAAACTGAATTTAAAACCCTTGAAATGAACGAAGATAATATTTTAAACCTTTGCAAAAACGAGAATTATTATTATTGGGTTGTATGGGGCAAGATAATCCATAAATCTATTTACAAAAAATATCCCTTAACCGAAGGTAAGATTTATGAGGATAACGCAATTGTTTGCAAATGGCTTCATGAAGCAAAAGTGGTTGCCGTAACAGATACACCCTTATATTTTTATTACATAAACACCTCAGGCACCACCAAAAAAGCTTTTTCGGAAAAAAATCTTGATCTTTTGTGGTCTATTCGTGAACAACTTGATTTTTTCTACACTTTAGATTATCCCAAAATGTTAGAATATTTATGTTCCTATTTTTTTGATAGTTCGTTTTATCTATACAACATTTTAAAAATTGCAAATGCTAACGATAAACTATTTTCATCAATAACAAACGACGAAATTTATGTCAAAAGAAAATATTATGAATATGTACATTTGAATTATGAACAAACGCTCTATTATTATAAAAAGACTAATATACTCGTCTTTTATTTAATAAGAATCAAACACAAGCTTGGTTTGGTAAAATAATTATTAAGCTGTTATAGTTTGCGGCTTTTAAAACTATTCAAACAACTATGTTAATGTATTCAAAAAACAAGATTGTCGAGGAAATTAAAATGAGTATTCCTAAAGTTATTCATTACTGTTGGTTTGGTGGTAATCCAAAGCCAAAACTTGTTGAAAAATGTATAAAAAGCTGGAAAAAACATTGCCCTGATTACGAAATAATTGAATGGAATGAAAGCAATTTTGATGTGAATTGTTGCGATTATGTAAGAGAGGCTTATGAAGCCAAAAAATGGGCGTTTGTGTCTGATTACGCCCGACTAAAAATCGTATATGATAATGGCGGAATTTATTTAGATACTGATGTTGAGCTGATCGGTTCTTTAGAAAAATTCCTTAAATATGATGGTTATTTCGGTTTTGAAGATTCAATGCATATTGCTACAGGTTTAGGTTTCGGCTCAGTAAAAAATAATACCGTGTTGGAAGTAATGATGAATGATTACTTAAACATTCGTTTTTTACAGCCTGACGGAACCTACAATCAAACTCCCTGCCCTCAAACAAACACGCTTTCATTGGAGAAAATCGGACTTAAGTGCGATAACACATTTCAAATTATTGGAAATAACGCATTCCTCCCTTCGGATTTTTTCAACCCGATTGATTATCAAACAATGAAAAAAAAGTTAACCAAAAATACTGTTTCAATTCATTGGTTTAATGCAAGTTGGTACACCAAAGAACAGAGAGCTGAAAGAGAATACAGTATAAAAAGAGTGCGATACTATAAGCGTAAGAATATTATCAATCGTATAATATATTCACCTATTTTACTTGCAAAAAAAATTTTCGGTGATGAACTTTACGAAAAAATTAAATCAAAAATCAAAGGATGATTAAAATGCCTCTAATCTCTGTTATAGTTCCCGTTTATAAAGTTGAGCCTTATTTATCAAGATGTATTGACAGTATTCTCGCGCAAACTTTTACAGATTTTGAAATTATTCTTGTGGATGATGGTTCACCCGATAACTGTGGGAAAATTTGTGATAAATATGCCGAAACCGACAAAAGAATATTTGTTATACACAAAGAAAACGGCGGTCTTTCTTCTGCGAGAAATGCAGGTATTGATTGGGCATTTAAAAACAGCAACAGTGAATTTATAACATTTATAGATAGTGATGATACCATAGTTGCAACTTACCTTGAAAGATTAATGAAATCAATAGATAATTGTGCAGACATCGCTACCTGCAAGTTAGAGTTTTTTATAGAAGAAACTCAAAAATCTGAGACTGACGGTTCTTTCAATACAGCTCCGGAACAATTTACGGGTAAAGAGTCTGTTATACACTTATATAAAATGAATGGTAGAGTACGTACAGAAGCTTGCGCCAAGCTTTATAGAAAGCACATGTTTTCAAATATTAGATTCCCTGAAGGAAAAATACACGAGGACCAATTTATTATTCCTATTTTGTTGTACAACTCACGAAATGTAATTGCAATCAATGACCCGCTCTATACTTACTATATAAGAAACGCTAGTATAACACACGGCGATTTTTCTGCTAAAAGATTTGATGATATTGAAGCTTTGCAATCTTGCCAAGATTATTTCAAAGAAAAAAACGAACAAGAAATATTAGAACTTGTAAAAAGAAAAAAAAATCTGTTTCACGCCCTTTATATAATCAACGCACGAAAATCCGGTGTATATAAAAATATTCCCCAAAAATACAAAATGTCTCTTTTAAAGGCTTTGCGTACTTTGGAAAAAAGCATGTCTTTTAATAGGTTTACATGGCGGTTGAATCAATTTTATCCCAAATTAGTTAAACCCTATAGCTACTGGGTACAACTATTGAAGAAATTACATTTATACAAAGACATTCCAGACTAAAAATCGAAATCATAGAGGAAAAATGAGCATTCCTAAAATTATTCACTACTGTTGGTTTAATGCAAGTTAGCATACTAAAGAATAGATAGCTGAAAGAAAATACAGTACAAAAAGAATACGATACTATAAGCGCAAGAATATTATCAATCGTATAATATATTCACCTATTTTACTTGCAAAAAATCTCGGTGATGAATTTTACAAAAATTAAATCAAAAATCAAAGGATGATTAAAATGCCTTTAATATCTGTTATAGTCCCCGTTTATAAAGTTGAGCCTTATTTATCAAGATGTATTGACAGTATCCTTTCTCAAACATTTACAGACTTTGATCTTATCCTTGTTGACGATGGCTCCCCTGATAATTGTGGAAAAATCTGTGATGAATATGCAAAAAAAGATTATAGGATTTTTGTAATACACCAGGAAAATTGTGGCGTATCTGTTGCAAGAAACAATGCAATTGAATGGTCTTTAAAAAATAGTGATAGCCAATGGATTACGTTTATTGATAGTGATGATTGGATTCATCCTCAATATCTTGAATTGTTATACTCCGCTGCAAACGAACTTGGGCTTGAAATCAGCGCGTGCGAATACGAAGACACCACCACAACGTCTTCATTTTCACATATTAATAATTATACTCCTCAAAAAATAACCTCAGAAGATTTTTATATTAACAATCCAATCACAGCTGTTGCACCTTGGTGTAAATTATACAGGAAAGCCTGTTTTGAAACTATACGTTACCCTGTTGGTTTACGCTATGAAGATGAATTTACTACATATAAAGTACTCTTTGAAAAATCACACATCTCCTATATAAACGAAAAACTTTATTTTTATTATACAAATCCTGTAGGATTTATGAATAGCCAATGGTCGCCAAAAAGACTTGATGCAATTACAGCTTACGAAGAACAAATTGCCTATTTCCAAAAAAGTGGACATAGAAATGCTTTGGTGAAAGTTGAGCGAAAGCTTTTATGGTATATTATTGATCAAATTGAAATTACTGAAAAAACTGATGAGTATGCTTACCTTACACCAGAATTGAAAAAAAGGCTTAGAACATATCTGAAAAAATTTAAAGCTGATGCGAATTTGTCATTGAGCAACGGATATGATTTTTATATAAAAGCATATCCAACGATAACTAAACTATACTGTATCGTTCTCGCAATATTAAAAAAACTTAAAATCTTAAGGAGATAATATGCCTCTGATAAGTGTTATTGTTCCCGTATATAAATGTGAAGAATATATTGAAGCTTGTGTTGACAGTATTCTGAATCAAACTTTTTCTGATTTTGAAATCATACTCGTTGACGATGGTTCCCCTGACAACAGTGGCAAAATCTGTGATGAATTAGCTGAAAAATATAATAAAATAACCGTACTTCACCAGGAAAATCAGGGACAGGCAGCTGCCCGCAATAACGGAGTTAGAATTGCCCGTGGCGAATGGCTCTGTTTTGTAGATGGTGATGACTCTGTTCATCCCCGAATGTTTGAAGCACTTTATAATGCTGTTACAAGAAATAGTGTTAAGGTGGCTATGTGTTCAGCAGTACAAGATAAAAAAATTCCTGATGATTTTTATGATGATAAAGATATTGAGTTTGAAACTCTCGAAATGAACGAAGATAATTTCTTGAACCTTTGCAAAAATGAGAAATATTATTACTGGATTGTGTGTGGAAAGCTAATTCATAAGTCAATCTACGAAAAATACCCACTTACAGAAGGTAGAATTTACGAAGACAATGCTGTTGTGTGCAAATGGCTTTATGAAGCAAAAAAGGTTACTTTAACTGTTGCACCTTTATATTTTTACTATGTAAATACCTCCGGTACAACTAAAAAAGAATTTACAAAAAAACATCTTGATGTTTTATGGGCATTTAAGGAGCAGATTGATTTCTTCTATTCAACCAATTATAAAAAAATGACTGAGCATCTCGCTACTTATTACCTTGAGATTTCTGCAAATATGCATTACCGTGCAAAAACAGAGAATGCCAAGGAGCTTATACCGATTATTAAAGAAAAAGAAAAAGAGATAAAAAAGCAATACGCGGAATTCATTAAACCTGATGTTGAGCAAAAGCTTTATTATTACCAAAGAACAAATAA
>RHMF01001302.1_pt1 | contig 11356 bp, 13 predicted proteins | sample 5365151 | NCBI WGS metagenome assembly RHMF01 (sample SAMN10266501, study PRJNA497801) | feces metagenome | isolation source: feces | host: Bos taurus | place: China: Prairie of Fairy Mountain | collected 2017-08-14 | reverse complement strand
GATGTTAGAATATCAAACCTTTGCAAGAAAAATCTTTTGTCAAAAGAAAAATCTTCATATCTTTGCAATCTAAACCTAAAACGTAATGAGCGAAAGAACAGAATTGGAAGAGCTTGGTGAATTTGGCTTAATCGAGAGATTGAATCCTTGCCAAGAAGTATTGAATGAAAGTACGCTTTTGTCAATTGGAGATGATGCAGCGGCTATGTCTTATGGTGATAAGACGGTTTTAGTATCTACTGATGCCTTAGTTGAAGGCGTGCATTTCGATATGGTATATACTCCGCTCAAACACTTGGGCTACAAGGCTTGTGTGGCGAATTTCTCCGACATTTACGCAATGAACGGACGTCCAACTCAAATTTTGGTCTCTTTAGCCGTAAGTAACCGCTACTCTGTTGAGGCTTTGGAAGAGTTATACGAAGGTATGAGGTTAGCTTGTAAGAAATACGGCGTCGATTTGGTAGGAGGAGATACGACAAGTAGCAGTGGCGGTATGTTTATTTCAATAACTGTTTTAGGAGAAGCCGAAAAGGATAAGGTGGTTAAAAGAAATGGTGCTAAGGTGCACGATTTGGTGTGCGTAACTGGGGATTTGGGTGCAGCCTATGCAGGTTTGCTTATCTTGCAAAGAGAAAAGGCAGCATGGCTTGCAAATCCTAATATGCAGCCTGAGCTTAAGAATTTTGAATATGTTGTAGGTAGACAATTGAAACCTGAGGCTGGAAAGCAGATTATTGAATTCTTTGAGCAGAATTCAATAATGCCGACCTCAATGATTGATATTTCGGACGGTTTAGCTTCGGAAATGTTACATATTTGCAAACAATCTGATGTGGGTTGCGAGTTATATATCGACAGATTGCCGATTGACCAAAGGACTTCGAAGGTTTACGAGGAGTTTAAGATACTTGCCGATACAGGAGCTTTGAATGGAGGTGAGGATTATGAGTTGTTGTTTACTGTTTCGCAAAGTGATTATGATAAGATAAAGGATCACAACAATATTCACATCATTGGACATATCACAGATAAGTCTATGGGTTGCAATTTGGTGACTCCGCAAAATACAACCATTGCTTTGAAGGCTCAGGGTTGGAATCATTATAGTAAAAAGGAAGAATAAATAAGATAGATTGAGATGATAAAGAATTTGTTGTTGGATATGGGTGGCGTTATCTTAGATGTGAGCTACCAAAGAGTGATTGAGACGTTCAAATCCTACGGAATAGAGAATTTTGATAAGGTTTACACCCAAGCAAAGCAAGTTGAGATAATTGATTTGTTCGAAGAAGGAAAGTGTAGTGTCGAAGAATTTAGAGAAGGCGTGAGAAAATTGTTGGATAAGCCCCTTTCAGATGAACAAATCGACAATGCGTGGTTTTCAATGATACTTGAAATTCCTCGAGATGTGATTCAGTTGTTGGGAATCTTGAAGTTGAAGTACCGTTTGTTCTTATTTTCGAACACAAACGTGCTTCACATAGAGTATTTGAAGAAAGAATTTGAACGCCAACTTGGTTTCGATTTGTTTAATTGTGTATTCGATAAGGCGTTTTTCTCAAATGAGATTCACCATCGCAAACCTCACCCTGAGAGTTTCCAATATGTGTTGGAGCAAGCGGGGATAGAGGCTGAGGAGACTTTGTTTATTGATGACAGTCCTCAACATCTTGAGGGTGCTTCAAAGGTTGGCTTGAATACTTATTGGCTTACAAATGGTGAAACTTTGATTGATTTGTACGATAAAAAGATTATTTAGCACATGACTTTGTCAGAGTTTAAGGAAACGAAATTTTTCAAAATCATAAAGAACAAGTACTTGATTGCAGTACTAGTTTTTCTTGTTTTTATTTTGTTTACTCCAAGCCATAACGTGATTTACTACTTCAAGTTGAAGAAACAGCTGACTGAATTGGAGGATAGGAGAGATGAATTGAAGGAAATGATAAAGTCAGACAGTATAAGAATGAGTGAAATTCAAAAGGACTTGAAGTCTGCTGAGAAATTCGGACGCGAAAAGTATATGATGAAAAAGGCAGATGAGGATATATATGTTATAAAGGAGAAAGAAAAACCTTTAGGCGAGGATTCGGTAAACTGATTTTTGAGAAGGGATAAACTAAAAGGCTGTTTTATTTGATTAAAACAGCCTTTTAGTTTTTTATTTCTTCGTTTTAGAAAATTGTTTCTTGATTTTGTTTTGCTGATTTCAAGATTTGAGAAAGTGAAATCAAACTACCTCAGCCACAGTAAAGGTAGAACCGCCTACGAAAACAAGATCGCCTTCTTCAGATTCAGCTTGTGCTTGTTGTAATGCTTGTTTTACAGAGTCGCATTTTTTGAAGCTCAATCCAAAAGCAGAAGCCTTTTCGGCAAGTGCCTCAACTGCCAAACCTCTTGGAATATCTGCTTTGCACAAATAGTAAATCGCATTTTTGTCTAACATAGATAGTACTTTATCTACGTCTTTGTCATTTACCATTCCAAGAACGAATCTGAGGGTTTTGTATTTCTGTCTTGCCAATTGAGCTAATACGAACTTCAAACCGTCTTCGTTGTGTCCGGTATCGCATATTGTCAAAGGCTTTTCGCAAATGCGTTGCCATCTTCCAAGTAATGGGAAGTTTTTGTCAAGGTTTGCTATGCCGTTTTTGATAGTTTGGTCATCTATATCAAAGTTGTGATGTTTGTTTAGGGTATCTATCATGGCTATAACGCCAAGTACGTTTTTCAATTGGTAGTCTCCTGCAAGTGGAGAAAGGATTTGAGAGAATCTTGTTTGATTGCCTTGGTTTATATCGAAAGATAGTATTGCCGAATCGGTGTTTACGTTTGTTGTTTGCAAGTAATCGTCTGCAAAAACAATAGGACTGTTGTTTTCCTTTGCCTTTTCGACAAAGACTTCTCTTGTTTGGCTTTGTGTTTGAGAGATTACAATAGGCGTATTCTTTTTTATGATACCTGCTTTCTCTGCTGCAATGGCCTCTAATGAGGATCCAAGAAATTGTGTGTGGTCAAAAGAGATGTTAGTTATCAATCCAGCTAAGGGATTTATCACATTGGTAGAATCTAACCTGCCTCCCATACCCACTTCTATGATTGCAATATCCACATTGTTCTCTGCAAAATATTCAAACGCCATTGCAACGGCCAATTCAAAGAAAGAAGGAGAAATCTTTTCAATTAAGGATTTGTGCTTTTCAACAAAGGATACTACAAATTCTTGTGAGCACATTTCGTTGTTTATTTTTATTCTCTCACGAAAGTCTTTCAAGTGTGGCGAAGTGTGCAATCCGACTTTCAATCCTTTTTCTCGCAATATTGAAGCTAAGAGATGAGATGATGAACCTTTGCCATTGGTTCCTGCAATGTGTATGCTGCGAAATTTCTTTTCGGGATTACCCAATGCTTTCATCAATTCGACAGTGTTATATATGTCTTCCTTGTATGCAGACGCCCCTACACGTTGAAACATCGGCAAAAGACCGAACAGATATTCTATTGTATCATTGTAATTTATCATATTATTAAAATAATTTGAGGTGCAAAGTTACAATTTAATTGATAAATATGCGTTAAACAAAAGACGGATAGTGTTGTTTTAAGGAAGTAATAGATGCTTTCGAAGATACATCTTATCGAATCAAAGAACTGAAGAAATATTAACTTAATACAAAAAGAGTCATGTTAAACAAAAAATTGGAAGAGGCTTTGAACGCCCAAATAAATGCAGAATTCTGGTCTGCATATCTTTATTTGTCAATGTCAGCTGATATGTCTGATAAAGGAATGTCAGGAATCGCTAACTGGTTTTCAGTACAATTCAAAGAGGAACAAGATCACGCGATAAAGATATTTAATTATGTAATATCAAGAGGAGGAAAGGTTGAGTTGAAACCTATAGATAAGGTAGAGACAAAGTGGAAGAATGCTTTAGATGCGTTCAAGGATACTTTGGAACACGAAGAAAAAGTAACTGCAATGATAAATGATTTGTATGCTTTGGCTACTGAGGAAAAGGATTACGCAACTCAATCTATGTTAAAGTGGTTTATAGACGAGCAAGTTGAAGAAGAGGAAAGTGCAAAAGCCATAATAGACAACTTGAAGTTGATTGGAGATAACGGATATGGCTTGTACCAATTGGATAAAGAGCTTGCAACAAGAGTATATACTCCTATAACAACTGCAGAATAGTTTAAGAAATTACTAAAACAGCCTCACGGATTTTCCATGAGGCTGTTTTGTTTTTTGTAAAACTTATCTTTAGAATATTTCGTTCAAAGATTGAACGTTTCTTTTGATTAAAGAATTGAGTCAATAACCTTAGGGAAATGTTCTTTTTCCAATAGGTGAATCTTTTCTTCAAGTGTTTCGACAGTATCTTGGTCTGTTAATTGGCATTCTGCTTGAAATATTATATCACCACTGTCATACATTTCATTCACATAATGTATGGTGATGCCGCTTTTTGATTCTCTTGCTGCAATTACTGCTTCGTGTACATGATGTCCATACATTCCTTTTCCGCCATAAGAAGGTAGTAGTGCAGGGTGTATGTTTACTATTTTATTAGGGAATGCTGCTATGATGTTTTCTGGAACTAACCAAAGGAATCCTGCAAGTACAACCATATCTATTTCTCTGCTTTGTAGCAAATCAACAATCTTGTTACTATTGTAAAAATCTTCTCTTGTGAAATAAAAATCCTCAACTCCCAAGTTCTTTGCTCGCTCTCTCACATAGGCATTTTTTTTGTTTACTATCAAAACTTCTACCTTTGCATGCTTGTTTTCGTTAAAGTATTCGCAAATCTGTTGGAAGTTTGTGCCACTTCCGGAGGCGAAAATCGCTATTCTTTTCATTCTTTTTGTGTATTTAAGCTCGTTAGTGAGTGCAAAAATAGATTTTTTTTTGGAATTTACATAGTGTAATCACTATTTGTGAGAATAAAACTTGAGAATAATATCTTTTTTCAAAGTTTTATAAATCAGTAACTTGATTCTATAAAATTGTTATTTGGATAGGCTTTTTTTGTCTAAATCAAAAATTTTTTGTTTCTTTGCAAAATCAATTTATTCATAAAAACTAAAATAGATATGTCTGAAATTGCAACAAAAGTAATAGCTATCGTAGTTGATAAGCTAGGTGTAGAAGAAAGCCAAGTAACTCCTGAAGCAAACTTCACTGGAGATTTGGGAGCTGATTCTTTGGATACAGTAGAATTGATCATGGAATTGGAAAAGGAATTCAACCTTACAATACCAGATGATCAAGCAGAGAAAATTGCAACTGTTGGTGATGCTATTGCATACATCGAAAACGCAACAAAATAATTTCATTTCATTATGGAAATGAGACGAGTTGTCGTTACGGGTTTAGGAGCGCTTACTCCGATAGGAAATACTGTCGAAGAATATTGGCAGAATTTGATTAACGGAGTAAGCGGTGCTGCCCCTATTACGCATTTTGATGCTTCGCAAGCTAAAACTCAGTTTGCTTGTGAGGTGAAAGGATTTGACGCACTTAAGTTCTTTGATAGAAAAGAAGTAAAAAAATATGATAGATTCTCACAATTCGGAATCGTTGCAGCTGATCAAGCAGTGACTGATTGCGGAATCGATTTAGAGAACCTTAATAAAGACCGTGCAGGTGTTATTTGGGCTTCTGGAATCGGGGGAATCGCAACATTTCAAGAAGAAGTCGCAGGATTTGTTAAAGGAGATGGAGCATTGAGATTTAGTCCGTTCTTCATACCTAAAATGATTGCTGACATATGTGCAGGACACATTTCGATAAAGTATGATTTGAGAGGACCAAACTTTGCAACTGTTTCGGCGTGTGCTTCTTCTGCTAACGCAATTGCCGATGCCTTTATGTACATTAAAATAGGCAAGGCAGACTTTATGGTATGCGGTGGTAGCGAAGCAGCAGTCACAGAAGCAGGAGTTGGAGGCTTTAGTTCAATGCACGCAATCTCTCAAAGAAATGACGATCCTAAGACAGCTTCAAGACCATTCGACAAAGACAGAGATGGATTCGTCTTGGGAGAAGGTGCAGGTGCTTTGATATTGGAAGAATATGAGCATGCGAAAGCAAGAGGAGCTAAAATCTATGCAGAGATTTGTGGTTCTGGATTGACAGCAGACGCTCACCATATGACAGCTCCGCATCCTGAAGGAAATGGTGCGATGGCTGCAATGAGAGAAGCAATGAGAGAAGCTGGCTTAGAGTTGGATCAAGTTCAGCATATAAACACTCATGGTACTTCAACACCATTGGGAGACGTCGCAGAAATCATGGCGATAAGCAGATTGTTTGGAGAAAATGCTAAAAACATAAACATCAATTCAACAAAATCTATGACTGGACACTTACTTGGTGCAGCTGGAGCTATTGAAGCGATTGCTACTGTTTTGGCTGTAAAGAATGGAATAGTTCCTCCAACAATCAACCACTTCACTGACGATGACAAGTTGCCACAATTGAACTTCACATTCAACAAAGCTCAAGAAAGAGAGATAGAAGGAGCATTGAGCAACACATTTGGATTCGGTGGACACAACGCTTGCCTTGCTTTCAGAAAGGTTAAGTAGAAATATTGCAAGAGATATGTTTCGTTTTTTTAGAAACAGACATAAGCAAGAAGACAAAGAATTATTGAAATTTTTGAGAAATATTCTTGGGTGCAAGCCTAAGAATATTTCTATTTATAGGCTGTCTCTTGTACACCGCTCTCGCTCTCATGTAGATACCAAAGGGAATAAGTTAAACAACGAACGCTTAGAGTATCTTGGAGATACAGTATTGAGTACTATCGTTGGGGAATATTTATTCAAGAAATACCCACACAAAGGAGAAGGATTCTTAACAGAGATGCGGTCAAAAATGGTCAGCCGTTCAACACTCAATAAACTATCTTCGAGAATAGGATTGTCTGATTTAATAAAATATAGTCGAGGAGGCTTAGGCGAAGGACAGTTTTTGTCATTAGACGGAAATGCATTCGAGGCTTTGGTAGGGGCGTTGTATCTTGACCAAGGCTATAATTTCACTTACAAAACTCTAACAAAGAAACTATTTATGACCTATATGGATATAGACGAGTTAGAGAACACAATATGGAATTATAAAGGTAAACTGATAGCTTGGGGACAGAAAAACAAGTGTTCAGTCTCTTTTGAAACCATAGAGGTTGAAGAGATAAATCATCGAAAGCAATATACCGTTCAAGTGAACATAGGAGGAGTCCCATACGAGAAAGCAATAAACTACTCAATCAAATCAGCAGAGCAATTAGCTGCAGAGAAAGCCTACAAGAAGATAATAGAAGAAAAACCAAAGGAAGAATTATACGATACAAATACGGATTCCAATGAATAATAATACAGAACGCAAACCGAATTGGTTAAAGATAAAGCTTGAAACAGGCGAAAATTACCCAAAGGTAAAGAAGATAGTAGAACTGAATAAGCTACATACAATTTGTAGTAGCGGCAAATGTCCGAACATAGGTCAGTGTTGGTCAATCGGAACAGCAACATTCATGATTTCAGGCGACATTTGCACACGTTCTTGTAAGTTTTGTGCCACCAAAACCGGAAGACCGCTACCATTGGATCCTCAAGAGCCGGCAAAGATTGCAGAATCTGTTAAATTGATGCAGTTAAAGCACTGTGTTATAACCTCAGTTGATAGAGATGATTTAGCAGATAAGTCAGCAGAACATTGGGCAAAAACAATCACAGCCATAAGAGAAGCAAATCCAAACACAACAATAGAAGTATTGACACCGGACTTTGACGCAGACGAAGAACTTTTGAACATAGTCTTTGCCTCAAAGCCAGATGTGTTTGGTCATAATATGGAAACCGTTAAAAGACTTTCAGACCAAACTCGTTCACGTGCAAAATACGATGTAAGTTTGAAGGTATTATCTCTTTCAAACCAAGCAGGCTTAATAACAAAGACCGGAATCATGGTTGGTTTAGGAGAAACAGAAGACGAAGTAGTTGAGTTGATGCACGATGTTAGAAACTCAGGAGTAAGACTAATGACAATAGGTCAATACCTACAACCAACAAAACAACACATACCTGTAATAGAATACGTAACCCCTGAACAATTTGAAAGATACCGCAAAATAGGACTTGAACTTGGATTCGACAATGTAGAAAGCGGCCCATTAGTTCGTTCTTCCTATATGGCAGAAAAAACATTCATAGACTCCAAAATCAAATTGGAAAAACACCAATAGAACATTATAAAACAATAAAATAAAAAACGAGATGACGTGTATCTCTGTATGCCGTCTCGTTTTTTTTGTTAAGCAAAAATATAATTAGATATTTCATATCGCAAAAACTTGTTTCAGATTATGAGAAAGACAACTTGGACAATTGTTTTGAGCATTACAGCCATTGTGATAAGCATAAGCACAGTTTGTTTGCAGCTTTTTGTGTTTGCAAAGCAGATTCCCACTCCCGATGACATGTATAAGGGAATGATAAAGCAACATCTGCAACACTTCTCAGCACCATTGCCAGACACACTTTCGCTTTGCGGACAGCCAGTCCCACTTGACAATGTCTTTGTCAGAGAAGCATTAGACAGAGAATTGACATCGATAATGTATCAGCACAATTCCACCTTCCTAATCTTGAAACGCTCATGGCGATTCTTCCCCGAAATCGAACAACTGCTTGCAGAAAACAACGCACACGAAGATTTGAAATACCTTGTTGTTGCAGAAAGCGCACTAAGTGATGTTGTATCGCCCGCAAAGGCCGCAGGCTTTTGGCAATTCATGCCAACCACAGCAAGAGAATACGGATTGGTTGTAAACAATGAATGGGACGAGAGATACGATTTAAGAAAAGCCACAGCAGCAGCAGTAAGGTATTTGAAATCTTCTTACAACAGACTAAACGATTGGGCATTGACCTTTGCCGCATACAACTGTGGCGAGGGCGGATTAAAGAAAAGAATGCAAGAACAAAGCTGTAACAACTATTGGGAACTAAGTCTGAACACCGAAACCTCACGTTACGTTTACAGAATCTTGGCCTACAAAATCCTTTTGTCCAATCCACAACAATATGGCTTCTATGTAAGACAAAAAGACTGCTATCAACCCTTGCGATACAAAGAAATAACAATAGACAGTTCAATAACCGATATGGCGAAATTTGCAAAGACAATCAACTGTCCTTACAAATACTTCCGCTTGCTTAACCCTTGCGTAAGAGATTCAAAATTGACCAACAAAACAAATAGAACCTACACCTTCAGAGTGCTTGAAGAAGACAGCTATTCTTGGAAAAACCTAATCTCAAACTTGAAAGACGCAGAAGAATTCTTGAATTGATCTCATAAAAACAAAGATTCACAAAACCAAAACGAGCGTTCGTCCGATTCAAATCAAGACTCACGAGCGTTTTACTTTATAATTATAAAATCAATCCTTATTCCTCTCCCCATATCTTAACGGTTGCATCATCTGAACCGCTGATAATTTTTGTGCCATCGGGACTATATGCTACGGAATTGACAAAATCTGCATGTCCTCGCAAGGTTTGAAGATGCTCACCTTTGTTTGCATCCCATATCTTAATGGTTTTATCATCTGAACCGCTGATAATTTTTGTGCCATCGGGACTATATGATACAGAAGTGACTAAATTTGAATGTCCCTCCAAGGTTTTAAGGCATACAACCTTATCCTTATTTCCTGTAATAGGTTTATCGCATCCTACAAATAAAGCAGTAAATACTGCAATCAAACTAAAAATCTTTATTTTATTCATTTTCATCTTCCTTTTCAAAGGTTAATAAATTGCACACAAAGATATAAAACTTTCATAAACCGACAAAATGATTCTCTCGCTAAGGTTTTGATTCCTTTCTCTAAGTCTTAGAGTTCGCAAAGGAAGTTTCATGATGTGTTTCTTTCAGTGAAACAAAGTGTTTCTTTTGAAGAAACAATATGTTTTTCTTTAAGAAACAAAGTGTTTCTCTTTGTGAAACACATCGGAACTCTTACTTTGTTTGTCCGAAAGCTTTGTTTTATCTTCGACTTTTCCCCTTTAACCTTAAGCATTAAGCCTTAAACTGATATTCTTTTTCACTTCGGTTATCGTATGATATAGTTTGATTTTTGCCAATGGCTAAAACCCAAAAGTCAAAGTAAAGAATGGCTAAAATAAAACGCCGTTTTGAACTGAGCGAAACGGCGTTTGGGTTTGTTAAAACAAAGAAATAATTTCTTGAAACGAAGTCTTATTTTAGTGAAATTTTTACAAGGCTGGTTACATTTTAAGAACTACGCTGAGCCAAAGAAGATTACTTGAGATGTTTGGAAGATTTGTGTCGTCGCTAAAGCCTGTTATGGTAGTGATTCCTTTACGTGCGATGATGTTGTAGTCTATGCTTACGCCAACTGCGTTATTCCCTATGGCAGCTTTTTGATTCTTATAAATCCACCAAGTAATGCCAAGGGGGATTACTGTATTCATTGAGTTCAATGCAAGTTCGGGTTTGTTGCTACGGCTATCGTATTTCATGGTATGAAGAAAACTGTTGTACTGAACGCCTATGCCTGTAGAGAATTCAAAATCGAATCGTCTATGTCTTAGAAACACATAACTGAATTTTAGTTTGCTGCCGTAGCTTCTAAGTTCGGAGTATTGTTTTTCGCTTTTGGTTATAGCAGGTGCTGAGGAGGCAAAGCTCTCTGTAAGTATGGAGAATCTGTTTTTGAAGTAACAACCAAATCCAAGGGTGAATCCGGTTTGCAGAATGGGGTTGAAATCTTTGTATTCGGGATAATATTCACTCAATAGGTTGTTCAGCATTTTCGTATTGTCGAAAAAGCCCATTGAGAAGCCGGCTGTGGAAATGAATCCCGAATCTTTTTCTGTTTTTTGTGCAAATGAATGAGATGAGCTCAAAAGACAGACGATTGCTGTCAAGAAACATATTTTTTTCATGGTTTATTGATTTTTTTGAGTTTTATAAAAAGAGAACAATTCAAGGCTATAAAGGTTTGCAATCTGAAAAAATATTATTTTTGTAGCGAAATAGATACAGCTATGGTAAGAGATGAATTGCTGAATATGCAGGATAAGGAATACAAAGGATTTATCAGTAAATTGATTCCAAATATTGATTCTGCAAACATAATAGGCATAAGAACGCCTGCTTTAAGAAAATACGCAAAGGCTTTATTCGCTAAGTCGGAATCAGATGTCTTCATGTCCGAACTTCCTCATGCTTACTTTGAAGAAAATAATCTTCATTCCTTTCTTGTTGAGAAGATAAAGAGTTTTGATTTTTGTTTGTCGGAAGTTGAACG
>RHMF01010280.1_pt1 | contig 11359 bp, 12 predicted proteins | sample 5365151 | NCBI WGS metagenome assembly RHMF01 (sample SAMN10266501, study PRJNA497801) | feces metagenome | isolation source: feces | host: Bos taurus | place: China: Prairie of Fairy Mountain | collected 2017-08-14 | reverse complement strand
CGGTTATCATAAAAGAATCTTAGGTTTTTGTTTTCTTGAAATTTATTCTTCATTGTTTTCTCCTGTGATTTTATTATGAATTAAAACATTCTATATAATACCATATATGTGAAATTCTTTCAATCATTTTGTACTTTTTTAATATTGTGTTTAAAAAAATATTTTGAAAAAAGTTCTAATCACGGACAAGTGTAAATAAACTTTTTTAGAAGACTAAAAGAGAGGGTTTGATAAAATGCAGGATTTTTTAAATGCAGTTTCACTTTTGCCCAAGGATGTTGAAGCTTTAATTTCTGCGATAAATGGTGATTTTAAAGCTAAAGTTAATGAAATTCGTTTCAGAAGTAATAAGCCTGTGACACTTAACACCAAAGAGGGCGTTTTTTATTGTACAAAAAATGGGCGGGTGACTATTAATTATAATGATGATTTGTATTTTACTGATGACAGAAAGATGCAAGAGATAGTTTTTTCATTAGCAAGACGCTCGATTCATACATATCAGGATATGCTGGCAAAGGGTTTTTTGCCTCTCAAAAATGGTTGCAAGGCTGGGGTTGCCGGGTGTGCGGTTATAAAGGATGGTGCGGTGTATTCTATAAGCTCGTTTAATAGTGTAAATATAAGAATATCTCGCGATTATTTTGGGTGTGCAAAAGAAATTTATAAAGCTGTGGGTGAAGAGTGTGAGTCTTTCCTTTTGGTAGGACAACCGCTTTCAGGTAAAACTACACTTTTAAGAGATTTGTGTAGGCTTTTTGCAGGCGAAGCCTCGTTTGAACCTAAAAAAATCGTGATTGTTGACGAAAGGGATGAAATTGCTTCAAAATCCTTTGGTGGTGGAATAGATGTGGGGGTTCACACCGATGTTTTGTCGCTTTATCCTAAGAAAGTGGGGATTGATATCGCTTTGAGAACGCTTTCGCCAGACATTATTGTTTTAGACGAAATTGGAGCTGATGATGAAATTAACGGGATTCTATCGGGAATGAATAGCGGTGTGAAATTTATTGCAACTGCTCACGGAGGTGATTTGAGCGAGGTGCTGTTAAGACCTAATATAAAAAAGCTTGTTGATGCAAAGGTTTTTAAAAAGGCGGTAATTCTTAAAGGTAAAACAACTCCCGGAGAAATTAAAGAAGTGATTGATTTATGAATATAATCTTTAGTTTATTTATTTCTTTGTGCTTTATTCTTTTAGGCGTTAATAGAATTCTTGGGATAAAAAGAAACACAAAAGCACTTTATGAAGCTTTACAGTTTATAAATTTAGTTAAAAATAATATTCGCTTTTCTTCTATGGATTATGAAAACTTAATAGAAAATGCAAAAAAAGAGCAGTTTTCATTTATAAGCTTCGAAGAGGGGGTGAGGTTTTCAGGTTGTGCCAGTGAAAATCCGCAAAAGGAATTTTCATGTTTTTTAGAAAAAATTGGCACAACTGATATTTTAGGGCAGATGTCAATTTGTGATGAGTATATAGAGCGATTTAAAGGGTTTTACAATGAAAGTGTAAAAAATGAAAAAGGAAAAGTAAATGTAATCGGGGCTTTAAGCGTACTTTCGGTGGTGTGCGTTCTGATTCTCGGAGGTTAGGGTAAATGGATATTTCATTTATTTATAAGGTAGCGGCTATAGGTTTGATAACGGCAGTTGTAAATCAGATTTTACAGAAAAATGGTAAAGAAGAATATACCATTATAACAACAATAGCAGGGCTTATAATTGTTGTTTTTATGCTTTTGCCGTTTATTTCAGAGCTAAATGATGAGCTTTCATCATTTTTCGGGATATGACAGTAACTAAGTTAGCCGTTTTTGCACTTATAGCTTTGTTGAGTTTAACCCTTTTAAAAAAATATTCTGGTGGAATTTCTGCAATTGCAGAATTGGCAGTTGTAGTAATTCTCATAGTTGGTATTATTCCTGATTTTAAAGATTTGCTTGCATCCTTCAAGGAAATAAGTGGGGTAGCTTCCGTTTCACAGGATGTGCTGAAAACTATGCTCAAAGCATTTTCGATTTTAACAGTTGGTGGTATAGCTTCTGATATTTGCAGAGATAATGGTGAAAATGCCCTTGGCGGTGTTGTAGATACAATAGTAAAAATTCTTGCGATATCTTGTGCTGTACCAACATTTTCGGCTGTGCTTACAACTGCTTTAGCGTTATTGGAGTAAAAAATGAAAAGAATTTCAATTATATTCTTAGCAGCAATTTTAATGCCGTTAGTTTCTTTTTGGTGTTTTGCAGGGGATGGCGATATTGATAATTATAAAAGTGAGTTTTCCTATGATGAAATGATTTCTAGTATTGATTCAACTGCTATTGAAGCTTTGAATGATATAGGAATAACAGAAATAAGCTTTGAGAGTATATTCTCAGTAACACCAAAAAAAGTATTTGACTCCTTTTATAATGTTTTTACAGGTGCTTTGAAGGAGCCGTTTAAAATATTTTTAAGTGTTGTCGGAGTAATGGCGATAATGGCACTTTTAACTAATCTTTCACGTTCACCAGAAACAGTGACGCTTATAGGTAGCTCTTGTGTTGCATGCGTTCTCGCGGTGCCCATGGTGTCACTTGTAACCCGTACATTTTCGGTTTTAGAAACACTTTCTTCATTTACTACCGCATTTTCGGGTGTTTTTTGTGCGGTGAGCTCTGCTTCGGGTGGTATAATTCAGGGGACTGCGTTTATTGGTATGAATGTAGCAATCAACTCAGTTTTTAGTGTGTTGCTTTCTGCAGTTTCAAGTCCGCTTTCTTACTGTATGTGTTCGCTCGCTTTTCTTTCTTGCTTTAATATTAAGACATTCAGTGAAAGAATGAGCGATTTATTTAAAAGGTGTTACATATTTATTTTGGGACTAATAACAACACTGTTTTCTGGTGTTTCGGCTCTTAAGACTATTTTGGGCGGTAGTGCTGATTCCGTAGCCAGCAGAGGCGTTAAGTTTTTAGTTGGTCGTTCTTTGCCACTTGTGGGTGGTGTGGTGAGTGAAAGTTATCAAAGTATTATTGCAAGTCTCAGTCTTATAAAAAGCACGGTGGGTGTATTTGGAATAATAACTGTTGTTATAACAGTGTTACCTATTATTGCAGAGTTAGCTTCGTGGTGGCTTACATTAACATTTATTGCAACTACCTCTGAAATTTTCGGTTGCTTTAAAATAGAGAATTTTATAAACATTTTTAAGGATGTAATAATTCTTTTGATTGCAACTGTTTCTTTTTCAGCGTTGTTGTTTATTATTTCGTGTGGCTTTATGCTGATTTTTAAAGGAAGTGTATAAATGTGGAAAATGTCAAAGCAGTTTTAGTTAATTATGCAGTTTGTGCACTTCTTGGGAGTATTTTTGAGTTTATTTCACCACGAAAAAGTAAAGAAACATTCAGAATAGTATCATCAATAATTTTGCTTTCTGTTATTGTGATTCCACTTGCAACACTTGATTTTACAGAGATGATTGAGGAAATATCAGTAGATTATGAAGAAACTAATGAAGCTGACACTCTTTTACATACCGCGAATTTAATGGAAAAGGAATTGTATAACAAAATAGAAAATATACTCATAAATCAGGGTGTGGATGAATATGAAATATATATAAGCACAGAAATAGACAAAGAGGCAAATGAGATTGTTTTAACTGAAATTAAGCTTCTGGTTGATGATAAATTTCGGGATAAAATTCCTGATTTGGAAAGAAGCTTGAGTGGAGAGTTTAAAGAGATTTTGAAAATAGGTGTTAAAAATGAAAACTGAGTTTAAAGAGGTTTTAAAAAAGCTAAGCGGTAATAAAAAGAATATGGTGTTAATAATTTGTGCTTTTATTGCAGTAGTGCTTTTAGTCGCTTCAGAATTTGCAGAAAGTGAAGCAGATGAAAATCTGGATGTAAAAACAGGCGTATCATCAGAAGAGTATATAAAAAAACAAGAAGAAAAACTAAAAACTCTATTGGAAGCAATAGATGGTGCTGGTGAAGTAGAGGTAATGCTGACTCTTGAGAGCTGTTACGAAAATGTTTATTTAAAGGATAGTAGCTTGAAAACAGAAAGCTATGACAAGGAATTTAAGGAAGAGCAGGAAGAAAGCTACATAATGGCGAAAACGGGGTCTAATACACAAGAGGGTGTAATTATAAAGGTGTATGAACCAGTTGTGAAAGGTGTTGCTGTGGTGGCAACGGGTGGAGATAGCGAAAAAGTAAAAATGGCTATTATAGAAACTGTTTCGGCAGTTTTTAATATAAATAGCGTGAATATTTCGGTAGAAAAAATGAAAACTGAAAGGACAGAGCGGTAATGAATATGTTAATAAAAAGACGACAACTTATAATGGCGACACTTGTGGTGGCATTAGGTTCGGCAGTGTTTGTGAACTGGTATTTTACTAATTCAGACGGGAATGTAGTAAACACGAGTGAAACTACAAACGAATATGTGCAGAACTTAGGTGAAGCAAAATATGTTGATTCTCAAAAGGTGGATACAAAAGATACAACCAATAAATCAACTGCAGCTGCAAGCAAAAACACCGATTATTGTGAAATTAAAAAGAACCAAGGCTCACGACGAAGCCTTGGAAAAAATGAAAGCGTTATTAAAGGAAGCACCTGAAAATAGTGAAGCAGCAAAAGAACTTTCAGAGTCAATTGACTCTCTCAGTAAAACAATTAAGCTCGAAGCAGATATTGAAGCACTCATTTCCGCAAAACTTAAATGCCAGTGTGTTGTAATGATAAATAATGATAATGCAGAGGTTGTTGTAACAAAGGGCAACCTTAACGATGCAAGTATATTGCAGATTATGGATGCGGTGCTTAATAATACGAGCGTTAAGGCGGAGAATGTTAAGATTAGTGAGAGTTAGGGAATAGAAATTAGGAAACAGGGATTTGCTATAAATAAATAACTCGTGTGTAGCAAAAACTATACACGAGTTTATCTATTTCTGTTTCCTGCTTTCTATTTTCTATTTCCTATTTCCTAAAACCCTCAATACATTCTCACTAAAAATCTTCTCAAGTTCATCATCCGTAAGACCAAGTGACAAGATATAATCTAATTCATCTTTTTGTCGCCACATTGGGTAGTCGGTTGCAAATATTACTTTATCTGCACCATAGCGACGAATAATTTTAAGAGCAGTTTCCTTTTCTAAAGCGAAAAATGCTGAGCAGGTGTCTACGTATAAATTTGGTAACTTACATAATTTTTCACTTGCTTCTTCCCATATAGAGTAACCGCCGAAGTGGGCGCCTATAACAGTTAAATCGGTGTAGATTTCCATTACCGGTAAAAGTCTGTTAGGGTTAGAATTATCGTAACGGTCATCACCAGTATGCATTAAAATCGGCAAGTGATGTTTTTCGCAAAGCTCATAAATTTTAAGACATCTGTAATCGTCAATCTTAAAATTCTGAATATCAGGGTGGAGCTTTACGCCTAAAAGTCCTAACGAAATAAGCTCTTTTACATCTCTTTCTAAATCATCAGAATTCGGGTGGAGTGTGCCGAAGCCTATGAATCTGTCAGGGTATTTTTTTACCTCATCAGCTATAAAGTGGTTTATGCTTGAAACTTGTTTTTCAGTCGTTGCAACAGATTGAACAAGCATTTTTTTGATATTAGTTTCTTCGCTTTGTTTTATAAGCTCTTCTGCTGTACCATGAAAAGGAGCGTGGCTTACGCCGTAAAATTTGTCAGTACTGTCAGTTGCTTTTTGTGCTATTTTTTCAGGATAGATGTGACAGTGAGCATCTATTATATAGTGGTTTTTCATATTATTCATCTCTTTTTAATATATAAGGAATTAGGAAATAGGAATTAGGAAATAGGAAAGAGGAAATAGGAAATAGGAAATAGGAAATAGGAAATAGGGTTTTGCTATAAGAAATTTATCCTATCATTTTAGTTGTAATTTATAGCAGCTAAAAATGATAGGATGTATTTTTAAATTTTCAATTAACTATTTCCTGATATCTAGTTCCTATTTCCTAAGTTTGCAAAGCAAGCTTATGCTGTTTCCACTGAGTTTGCTTTCTGGAGTCCGTATTTCTCAACAGCGTTTTCACGCATTTTGTATTTAAGAATTTTACCAGCAGCGTTCATTGGGAATGATTCTACAAAGTCAATATTATTTTGGAACTTTGTGACGAGCCATGTGGTCCATAATGTATTGCTTCATTTCTTCAATTGTCATTGTAACATCTTCTTTAAGAATGATACAAGCCATTATTTCTTCGCCGTATTGTTCGTCAGGAACACCAATAACCTGAACGTCTTTAACGTTTTCGTGGGTGTAAATAAATTCTTCAATTTCTTTAGGGTAAATATTTTCACCACCACGGATAATCATATCTTTAAGTCTGCCTGTAATTCTGTAGTTGCCTTCAGGTGTTCTGCAAGCAAGGTCGCCTGTGTGAAGCCAACCATCTTTATCAATAGCCGCCGCAGTAGCTTTTGGCATTTTGTAGTAACCTTTCATAATGTTATAGCCACGTGCAACAAATTCGCCTGTAACTTCATCAGGACAATCCTCACCAGTTTCAGGGTCAACAATTTTACATTCTATTTCAGGTAATGCTCTACCAACTGTTGCAACACGTACTTCAAGTGAATCGTCAGTTGAACTCATTGTGCAACCAGGTGAAGCTTCTGTCTGACCATAAACAATGGTGATTTCTTTCATGTTCATTTTGTCAACAACCTCTTGCATAACAGAGATAGGACAAGGGCTACCAGCCATAATACCTGTTCTCATATATGAGAAGTCTGTTTTTGGGAAGTCTGGGTGCTCTAAAAGAGCAATAAACATTGTAGGAACACCGTGGAAAGCAGTAATTCTTTCTGCGTTAATGCAAGCTAAAGCTGGTTTTGGTGAGAAATAAGGTAATGGTAAAATAGTACCACCGTGTGTCATTGTTGCAGTCATAGCAAGAACCATACCGAAACAGTGGAACATAGGAACCTGAATCATCATTCTGTCAGCAGTAGAAAGGTCCATTCTGTCACCAATGTTTTTACCATTATTAACAATATTGTAGTGGGTGAGCATAACGCCTTTAGGGAAACCAGTTGTACCAGAGGTATACTGCATATTACATACATCGTTAACATCAACATTTGCAGCTAATCTGTAAACCTCTTCTTTTGGTACGGATGGCGCTCTACCTATTGCTTCTTCCCATGTAAGACAACCTTTTTTCTTAAAGCCTACTGTAATAACATTTCTTAAGAATGGTAATCTTTTTGAGTGGAGTGGCTCACCCGGAACAGTGTTTTCGAGTTCAGGGCAAAGCTCACCAATAATCTCGTTGTAGTTTGAATCACGATATCCGTCAATCATAATAAGTGTATGAGTGTCAGATTGCTTTAATAAGTATTCTGCTTCGTGAATTTTATAAGCGGTGTTCATTGTAACAAGAACCGCACCGATTTTTGTTGCTGCCCAGAATGCGATGTACCATTGTGGTACATTTGTTGCCCATACTGCAACATGGCTACCTGGTTTAATTCCAAGAGAAATAAATGCTCTACAGCATTCATCAACATCATCACGGAATTGTGAATATGTTCTTGTGTAGTCGAGTGTTGTATATTTAAATGCATACTGGTCTGGGAATTCTTCAACCATCTTATCGAGCACCTGAGAAAATGTTGCTTCAATAAGGGTTTCTTTTTTCCATACATATTTACCAGTGTGAGTTTTGTTTGAGTAATGAGTTTTCTTTGCTCTTGAAGTGTTGCCAAACTGAGCCATAAAGCTTACAAAGTGAGAGAAAATAATCTCTATATCGTCAAGCTCTGGCATCCATTTTGGATCCCACTCAATAGAAGCAAAGCCGTTGTAGTTTACAGAAGTAAGTGCTAAAACTGCTTCTTCAATAGGATATTCCCCTTCACCAACAAGGCAGTATCTTGTTTCGCCATCTTCTTTAGTAGCATCTTTGATGTGAACGTGTTTTACGTAAGCACCAAGATTTTTAATTGTTGTTTCAGGTTCTTCGCCAGCAATAAAATAAGGTGAATAGAAATCCCAAAGTGCTGCAAGAGAATCGCAAGAGAATGTGTTGAGCACATCAAGTAATTTTGTAGTATCAGCAAAAATGCCAGAGGTTTCAATTATGACAGTAATATTTTTGCTTTCTGCTTGTGGGATTATATCTGAAAGAACAGAAATAACCTCTGCTTTTTGCTCTTCAAAAGAATCTCCCGTATCAGTAGCCTTGATACGAACAAAAGGAATATGGAGTGTAGATGCAATCTCAAGGCATTTGTTAAGTTCTTCTAAAAACGCATCTCTTTCATCCTTTGAAGCGGGATTTTTAAGTGTATCAATACAAGGGATTCTTAAATTCTTTTCATAAAGCTCACGAACAGTTGCTTGTGCGGCACTCATATAAAAAGCACCATTTTTCTCTGTGAAGGATGGGTTATTTACATTGTGGAGCTCAATTCCGTTGAAGCCTTGCTCAGTTGCAATTTTGGTGAAATCCTCCCACAAATAGCCGTGCCATCCCTTAGTTGAAAAAGAAAGTTTCATATTTTGTTACCCACCTTTAGTTTTCTTCAAAAATAATCTTGTTGATTGCATTTATATATGCGCGGATGCTAGCACCGATAATGTCTGTAGAAACGCCATTGCCAGAGTAAAGCTTGCCGTTTGCTCTAAGCTTAACAAGTGCAGAGCCAGTAGCCTCTCTGCCTTCTGTAACAGAGTGAATCTGGAAGTCGTCAAGCTCGTAGTGATGACCAACAATTTGCTCAATTGTTGTAAATGCCGCATCAATAGGGCCGTCACCGATACCGATAGCCTGTTTGTTTTCTCCATCTTTTTCAAGAGTAATTTGTGCAGATGAAGTAATAATGTTACCTGTGTTGATGACATAATCAACTAATTTATAAGCTGGTGTAACCTGGAGAGCAGTTGTTGCAACAATAGCGTCAAGCTCTTTGTTTGAAATAGTCTTTTTACTTGCAACAGATTTAAAACGTTCAAATACCTTTGCACTGTCTTCATCAGATAAGTCGTAGCCTAAATTTTTAACTGCTTTTAAAACAGTTTCCTGCGAATCATTTTCAGTTAAATTGAATTCAGATGCAGGAATACTACTTGTTGTTTCTGTAACTGAAACAATTTGTTTGCCGTCTGCAATTTTTGCAACCTGATTTATAATTCTTAAAAATTCGCTGTATTTAATACCACAGCAAATGCCTAATTTGTCACCATTGTTTCTTATAATATTTGAAATAGTAACAATAGATGTTATATTAGAACTAAAAGAAGCACATTTAACTTCTGTAGCACCGTGTGTAATTGCAAGCATTGAAGAAGCTGCTGCACAACCATTTGTATCTTCGCATAAAACTCCTAAACTAACATTTTTAAGTTCAGGAATTGCTTTTTTGGTTTCTTCAACGAAGGTTACAAATGCATCAGGGAGCATAGAAGCTTCATTATCACAAATAGTAATAGTTTTAGCACCCGCTTCAATAGCTGTTTTAATTGCCAAAACTAAAACATCGCTTTCTGCTCTTGTAGCATCAACTGCAACGAATTCTACATCAGAGCAAAGAGAAACTGATTTTTCAACTAAAGTCTTAATAAGCTCAATCATTTTAGGAGCTTTTTTGTGACAGGTGTATTCCATTCCAACAGGGGAAACAGGAAGAACAACAGAAAGTCTTGGCTTTGAGGCGGATTTTATTGCATTATATGTAGCCTCAACGCTTTCAGTAGTAGTACCAACCTGAACGCTCATAATACTGTTTTTGAGAAATGCACTTGTGGTTTTTAAAAGAAGTGTATCACTTTTTTTATTTTCAATTGCAGGGAATTCAACAACATCAACATTCGCACTTTCTAAAAGTCGTGCAATTTCAACCTTTTCTTTGAAGCTTAGTGTTGCTTCGTTACCTTGTGATTTAAGTAAAATTGTACGGTCTGAAATTCTGATTTGGTTCATAACAGTAATCCTTTCAAAGTATAATTTATATTGATAATTGTTTTTTAGTGGTATCCGGGAAAATAAAAAACCTGAGTCAAGATATAAATATCTTAACTCAGGGACGAATTTTAAATAATCCGCGGTACCACCCCGCTTACTGCACAAAGCAGTCACTCATTAAGACTCAATTAAGTCCGTAGCCATGGTAACGGGGCAACCGGAATCTCTTACACACAAACGCTTCTGAGATTCTGCTCTGGAACGAGACCACATTATTGAAACCTATCGGCTCACACCAACCGCCGACTCTCTGAAAAGTTCACTCAAAAATGCGTAATTCCTTCAATGCATTTATCAATATGTATGGTATGATATCACTCGAAATGGCGGTTGTCAAGAGAAATGGCGGTTGTCAAGAGTTTTTTGTAAAAATAATGTCGTTATCATCTAATAAGTAAAGACTAAATTTCCTTAATATGCATTTAAAGAAAAATAATTGTGGATATATATGGTATTATTAAATAAATATAGATTGTTCGATAATCGACAAACTATAAAAAAGTGACATTTTCCCCCAAAGTGTTACTATTGTGAAAGGGTGTTTTTATGAAAACTACACTTAGAAAAAGACTTTTGAGACTTACTTGTATCAGCGTTGTTGTTGCATCTTTGATAGTAACAATAGCGGCAGAAATTGGTATTTTTTCATTGTCGAATTCAATTGCAAAACAAAATGGGTTGACTGTTACTTCTATTGCAGAAAAAACACTTAACGAAGAGATTATTTATCTTAGTGACTGTCTTTTAGAAGCGGAAGAAAGTCTTGAAGGTGACGCTACTTTTGAAAAAGTATTTCTTCACGGTTCATTTGATGGTTATGATTATAGTGCAGTTAATGATGTGATTGAGTCATCTAATACTGAATATATGGTAATAACACCTTATGTTACTAATGAAGCGGGTGATTATGTAACACTCGTTGCATTAAAACGTGATGATGGAATAATAGTAGGTGAGTTAGCAGAAGATTATTTCAGTGCAATTTTAGGTGCATTAAAATTAGCAGAAAATGACATAGGTTTTGTTGTTGATGCAAATGGCAGAATAGTTCTTTCGGCAGATTATAATGTTGACACCACAAATAATAATCTTGCTGAGAATTTTGGGCTTTCAAGTGTAGTAAAAGCTTTGGCTAATACAGAGCCAACTGTTTCGACTGCTAAGAGTGAAGCAGGAAAAATGACAGTTGCACAAACTGCGGTGTCAGAATATGGCTATTCAATAGTTTACGGTACAACTGTAAATGCTACATATAATCAGGCTGTTTCTATAGGTATTGCGTTAATTGTTGTTGTTGCAGTGCTTTTCTGCCTCGCTTGGTGGGTTGGTCAGTTAATTGCAAA
>RHMF01001301.1_pt1 | contig 11359 bp, 6 predicted proteins | sample 5365151 | NCBI WGS metagenome assembly RHMF01 (sample SAMN10266501, study PRJNA497801) | feces metagenome | isolation source: feces | host: Bos taurus | place: China: Prairie of Fairy Mountain | collected 2017-08-14 | reverse complement strand
GGTTTCACCTTCACCGAGATCGGGCAGTTCCGCTTCCTTGTAGGTGCCGCGAATGTATTTCACGGCATCATGGAGCTGATCGGCAAGCTCCAGTCCCTCAATGGGGGCAACGGTGAAGTCCTGTCTGCCGTATTGGGTACTCTCGGAGGTTTGTCTGCCAAGGATCATTTCCGGGTGGTCGATGAAATAGCTATTGATCGAGAAACCGTCCTCATTTTTACCAAGGTGTACCCATTCCGGTTCTATGTCGATGGGACGGTCGCGCTTCTGCAGGAAGATGATGTCTGAGACAACTTCTGTCCCGGCGTTTTGTTTGAAAGCGTTGTTGGGCAAACGGATCGCACCCAGCAGTTCTGCCCGCTGTGCGATATACTTCCGCACATCCGGGGTCTGCTTATCCATTGTGTACCGTGAGGTCACAAAAGCGATCACGCCGCCCGGTCGTACTTGATCGAGGGTTTTGGCGAAGAAATAGTCATGGATGGAAAAGCCCAGCTTGTTGTATGCCTTATCGTCCACCTGATACTGACCGAAAGGTACGTTGCCGATAGCAAGGTCAAAAAAGTCACGGCGGTCGGTGGTTTCAAAACCGGCAACGGTGACATTGGCTTTGGGATAAAGCTGCTGTGCGATACGTCCTGTGATACTGTCCAGTTCCACACCGTACAGGCGGCTGCTTCGCATTTCCTCCGATAGAAGTCCGAAGAAATTGCCGACACCCATGGACGGCTCCAGAATGTTACCGCTTTTGAAGCCCATCTTTCCAACAGCTTCATAGATTGCATTGATAACGGTGGGGCTTGTATAGTGGGCATTCAGCGTGGATGCACGGGCAGCTTCGTATTCCTCCGGGGTCAGCAGCGCTTTCAGTTCCGCATACTCTGCGCTCCACTTTTCTTTGCCGGGATCAAAAGCATCGGCAAGACCGCCCCAGCCTACATAGCGGGACAAGACCTCCTGCTGTTCGGGAAGCGCCTGCCTGCCGTCTGCTTCCAGTTCTTTCAACAGACGGATGGCGTTGATATTTGTCTGATACTTTGCTTTCGGCCCACCCTCGCCCAAATGGTCATCGGTGATGCGGAAGTTCTGTGCATTTGCCCGAATCTGCGCCTTAGATTCCTCATACATGGCTTCCTCGACTGCGGCGGCATTGGGAAATATCTGCCACTCACCGCCGATCTGAACGGATACCGGGTGTGCGTTCAGATCATCCTCAATAGATGGCTCCTGTCGGGGCTGTGTCGGGGGCGTATGCTCCGGTTCATTCGTGCGAAGGGTCTGGATGACTACATCATAAGGAAGGTTCGTTTTGTCGCTCGGATAAAAGCCTACGGTCTCCGTCGTGAACTGCGGCGGGGACGTAAGCTGTGCATGAGCTTTTTCATCGGGATAATCTCCGTAAATACGGAGATACCGGCGCTCCTGCAGATCATAAACAGCGGCACCGTCATAGACAAAGCCGTCGCTTTCCATGGTTCCGGCAATATACCCCTGTGCCGCCTGTTCCGCTTCTGCCAGCGTTTTGTAATCCAGTCTTTCATCGAAGCCGTTTTCAATGTGGTGATAGACCACCACCTGATACCGCGCTTCCAAGTGTTCCGGTTCCATCACCGGTTCGGGAACCGTGAAGCGATCTTCCGCAATAAGCTGAGCAATACGGCGCTGTACCTTTGCCCAGGGTAGCTCCATGCCTTCGGGACTTCCGGCACGAACAAAGAACAGGCTTTTCGTATCGCTGCCGCCGTATTCACGGCAAAGCCATGCGGCAGTTTCTTTCTCCCGCGCATGGTCTTTCATATATTCGATAACAGCACTTTTGCTGTCCTCGTTTCCGTTCCATGCACAGATAGCATCGTCAATATCATCCTGTGTCAGCGGACGGAGCAGGTCATGGAGCCTTGAATAAGTGTCTGCAAACGATTCCTGATGCAGTCGGGTACGGAAGTCCGGGTTATCCGAAAACTGACGGATCAGTTCCATATCACCGGAGTTCAGAACAGCGCGGCGGACAGCGGCATTACACTCAATGGCAGCATTTTCGGGATCAGAGTGAGCGCAGGCGTTCCGGTACGGTATGTCCTCTGAAATGGTCTGCACTATGATGGGTTTATAGTTCCCAAGTGACTGTTCCGTATCTGTGGTTTCTGCCTGCGTTTTGAGGTCTGCGGCAGGAGCATATGCCCCTGTTTCTGCATTGTTTATCGCTTCGGTGGGTAAATCCCTATCCTGTGCCAATATCGGCAAGGAATAGGACGTATGCTCTTTTGTGTCATTATACACGGGAGCAATCGTGACCGGATGGGTCTCACGCAGCTTTTCTACATACTGTTCCAGCGTGTGTGCCGGGATGCCACACATATCCACTCGTCCCAGATTATCGGGAAGCGGTCGTGTGGTCAGATTGAGATCAAGCAGCGCGGCGGCACTCTTGGCGTCCTCGCCGTACATCTCGAAAAAGTCGCCCATCTGATACAGCACAATGTCACTTGGATGATCGTGCTTGATGTCGTTGTAGCCCCATACGGCTTCGTCCGGTTCTGCAGTCGGTGTAATACGGGCTTCAATCTCTGCCTTTTCACGCTTGTATTCTTCATATTCTCTGACCGTTTCCGGGGTCAAATATCTTCCTTTGCGGATAAGCTCATCCACATATTTCACAACCTGATTCCAGTTCAGCTTCACAATCGGACAATCACGCTTTTTATATACAATCCCTTTGCTGTCGTGATCTTCACCGCTGCCAGTTGCACGGGACAGAGCGTGAGAGCTTCCGCCGGTGCCATATTCCTTTTTCAAAAAAGCTGCTTTTTCCGCAGGGGTATGGTTTTCATGGAAATAGTCATAAATTCGTCCGGCGCTTCCTTCAAAGTTACTTCCACCGGATATAGCTTCGTTGATTTCATCCTCAGTGATAAACACATTGACCGGTGGAATTTCTGCCATGTCAGACGAATATTCGCGGCGTGGCAAAGACAGTTCTTTCAGTTCATTCCAGAGCTTCTGCGGCTTGTGATAGCGGAAGCGCAGCAGGGTTCGATCCTCTGTGTATGCCGCCAAAAATGCAGCAAACTCATCGGAAAGGGTTTGCCGGAACACCGATTCCTGCAGAGCTTCCGCAAGTCTGGCGGTGGCATCGGGAAAGCCGCCCATGCGGTAATCAGACAGCGTGGAGAGATAGCCCTGTTTGTGAGCGCTCTCGCTGAGATCTCCGTGCAGATACCAAAGCGTTTCTGCAATCTTTTTGCGCTCATATCCCGGTGCTTCTGCAAGCTCCATATTGGAAGCATATTGTCCGCTGTCCAGCAGTTCACCGATACGGATAGCGGTATCCTGCCATGAGATGATCTGTGCGGTCGTGGAATAGCGGACGGTGTTTCCGCTTGCAAGATGGATGCCATCCTCGGCATACCATGCGCTGATGGACTTACTGCCGATCTTGATACCGTTGCCGCCGTGGAACAGCTCGGCAAGATAGGCTGCGTTTTCTTCTATGGATTTGCCTTTGGAAAACTCGGCGGCAATCTTCATCCGGTGATGGTCTGCATTACTGCCGACACGGAGAATATGGTCAATTTCTTCCTGTGCAAAGGAAAAAGCGAAGGGCGCATCATAAGATACGCTCTCCGCTTCCCGGATCATCTGTATTTGTTCTTCCTCCGTGGGGAACAAGGTGAGCTGTTCACCACGCATGGAAGGATCGAAAATACTTAGCTGAGCACCAGCTCCGCGAGAATCACTTCCTCTGCCTGTGCTTTGCAGTTGTTCATTAGTCCCACCCACTTCATCGGGTCGGTCGCTTTCAGTTCCTCCGTCGCGCCCGCCGCTTTCATCAGTTCGGGCATCATTTTCTCCAATCTGCTCGTCGCTGTCTCGTCGATCTCCCTCAGATGGGGGTACAGGCTCTCCGACAGCAGCAGGCTGTTCCACAGCACCGGCCGGTGCTCCTTCAGATAGTTCTTCCGCATCCTCCCGTATTTGCCCAGAGGCTTCTCGGTCGGCTGTTTGCTCAGGCTCAGATCGGGAATCAGATAATCCCCGTTCTTCGTGAAGGTCATTTCGCTCATAGCTTTCGCTCCTTTCCGCGATCTTCTCGCGCTCATAATTTTTGATGGTAACTTCGATTTGCCGCAAAACCGTTTCGCTGGACTGGCTGATAGCGCTGCCAAGGGCGGCGACGGTACGGGGTGTGTTGAAATCAAAGACGTTCAGAAAGTCCTCATGGACAAAGTATTCTTCCGGGGATAAACCGCATCGGGACATCAGGACATAGGCGGTACTGACAGACGCCGCATTGCGGAACGCAACCTCGATGTTATAATTATCATACTCTTCCAAAAAAGAATCTGCAATGATGCCGAGAATGTCATAATGGTGGTCACTCCAGTATTCGTTTACAAGACGCGCAGAAATCTGTTCAAGCTGATCGGCAAAGCCTTTTTCAGCGGACACATCAAAACGGCGTTCCAGAGCCGCCGTTACGGTATGCTCATGTTCCTGCCGGTATTCCCAAAGAAAAGGGCGGCGAGAGTTTTCTCCGCCGCCGGTGTTCGATACATCGAATACATATTTGAGTTTTGGGGTGTCTCCGTCCGTGTCGATCAGAGCGATACCACGGGAACCGCGCCGGACATACCGGTTCAGCGGTTTGCTGTTCCACAGATCATAGGGAGCGCAGGCGGTGGCATCGGGACGCTGTGCGAAGATCATAAGCTGCTCATGGTAGGGATATTTGTACAGCCGCGCGGCGGTTTCCAAAAACGCCGTCCACTCGCCGAAAGAGCCGGTGATCTGTCCCGCCGTATGGTCTGCCATTTGCGAATATAGCTGTAATTTAGTCGGCATCCAAATCCTCCTCGTCAAAATCCGGGAACAGCTCCAATGCTTCATATTCCTCGTCACTCATAGCGCGCAGCTTGGCAATGGCGCTGTCGGTCAGTTCTGTCAGTTCAGTTTCATCCGCATCCAGATAGCCGCGCATTTCTACAAGCGATGCGATCAGCCCCTTGCGGGTGCCGGTGCTGTTATACAGGCTCATAAGCTGCTGTTCTTCGTAGGTGATGGTGTTCTTCATGGTTAAATCTCCCTTTCTGTACTCCGTTTCGGAGTTGTTTTGTGTGTGCGTTCCTGCGGGGCTTGGCTTTTGAGCTGTTCCAGAACGGACGGCTTTTTGTCTTTCTGTTCCCGTTTTACCGCTTCGGCAAGATCAAGAAGCGAAATGGATTGACCGGCTTTGACATGTGCTTCCAGATCGGCAACGCTGGGGGCTTTTCCGTTATTGATAATGCCGTCGATCATCCCGTAGTCATCTTCTGCTGACATTTCTGCCGTTTTCAGATAGTTTTCCGGCTTCTTGAAATCGGGCAGTTCCTTAAAGCCAATACTGTCGCAGTAATAATAGGATACCTTGTCATCCTGCTTCAGAGCAACGATGTCGCTGACGGAAAGGCTGTGACCGACGAAATCACCGGGGCGTTCCTCGTTGAAAATGAAATAGAAGTTTTCCAGAATACGGCTGGTGTTATCATCGGGGTAAACCTCGCGGGTATAGACTGCTTCATAATTGGCAGGATCGGGGGCGGCTTTCAAGCTGTCAAGCCCGGTGAACCGCAGTTCCACGGGCGCATCACGCCGGAGCTGGTAGATTGCCATGGAATCGGTGGGACTGTTCAAAAAACGCTGTTCCACATCCCGCAGAGGAACGTCCGCTTTGACAGCTTCCCAATCTTCACGGGTGATACCGAACATTCCGTCATGTTTTAGAATATCCTCAGTCTCAAACACCATGGCTTCGGTGTTGTCATCGTACAGAACATACACGGTTATATCCCGTTCCATCAGCTCCATTGCACGATCTTTTGAGAGCGGAAGCATATCGTGATCGGTATAGCCGTAATGCTCCATCATGGAAACGGGGAGCGTGGGATCGGGCAAAGGTTCGTCCATTGCCTGTTCCGGCGTTTCGGGGAGCATGGGTTCTGCTGTCACTTCCGTCTGTGCCGCCTGCAGCTGCTCTACCATTGCAATGTCCTCGGCTGTTACTTTGGTTGGTGTCATTCCCTGGGCAACAAACACTTCTGTTCGGACTGCCCCCAGCAGAGAGCTGACCGGGGATGCTTCAATGTCTGCATTGTCGATCACACCGCCGTCCATGAGTTTACCGGTTTCTTTATCATAGAGAGTGTAATCATAGCCGCCGTCTGTGGGCTGTACATGGAGGTAAACGGTATCATCCACAAGGTACAGCGCTTCTTCACGCTGAACAGGTGGCGTTGCCGGTGTCGGCTCCTGGGCGGGTTGTTCCGGTTCTCCTGCGGTTGGAACAGGTTCGCTGACAGTTTCAGCAGTACGGTCAATACCGCGTTCCTTACAGATAGCATCGAAATGACGGTCAATGTCAGTAATCAGCGCAGAGGATGTTTTATTGATGGTTTCCAGACTTTCCCGAAGGACTTTCAAATCTTTATCCTTTGACCAGTTGGCAACGTAGCCGAAGCTGTTTTCGGATGTTTCAATACCGTAATACTGGCAGACGGTATAGGAAATGCTTTCGGCCTCCACTTCCTCGGTTTCACGGTCTTTCTTCTGTTCCTCACGAAACTGATAGGCGGTGATCTCGCCCCCTACAAAATTCAGTCCCTCATCCTCCGTGAACATGAGCCGTCCTTCTTCGGGCAGGGGGATCGGTTTTGCGGTCAGAACGGAACCGGCGTGATTGACTACCACATTTTCCTCAACGGCAATCGGCATACCGGGGTCATCATCGGAGCCGCGCAGATCATAACGGAACAGTCCTTCAGGAATGTCCGCAGATGGAATACGCCCATTGGAGAACAGGGCGGGTATGTCGAAGATCTCCACTTCCTGATATACGGGTGCATTATCGGGAATGGGAGTACCGGTATTGTGGAGCTTCGCATGAGCGATCTCGTGAATGGCAGCACACACCGTTTGTACTTCGCTCATTCCTTCACGAATCGTAATGCTTTGATCTGCCAGACTTAAAAAGCCGTCTGTGTCCGGTGCAATATGCTTAAACTCTATTGGTACGGGGGAAGTGCGGCGCAGAGCTTCCATGAAAATCTCATACTGCTGCACATTGCCCGTCAGATCGGACGCAAGCTGCGGCAGCGGTTTTCCCTCGGTCTGAGACACATCGAATACCGTTGCCACCTTGAATGTGGGAATATGGATTTCCTTTTCTTCGATGATAGCATTGCCGTCCTTATCCAGTACCGGAGCCTTGGTGTCCGGATCGAGCTTCATTTCTTCGATTTTCTTCTTGTAGGGCGCAGGAGCGATGATCTTGATACCTTTTTCACCGCGCTTCACGTTCCGCCCGAACTGATCGCGCCATTTGTTGAAGCCTGCCACCAGCGTGGCATCGGGGCGCTGCATATGAATGAGCATGACGTTGTTTACGGAGTATCTGTGAAAGCGGCTCATGGTGACAAGGTAATTCCGGTATTTGTCGCTTTCAAACAGCTCTTTGATGCCTTGCTCAATACCGGCTGTGATTTCTTTGATACGGTCTTTGTTTGACTGTTTTTCAGCCATGGTAATTCTCCTTTCGCGGTTGTGAAATAAAAAAAGAACGCTCCTGCACAGGCGAAAAACTACCTATGCAGGAGCGTTTGCTTATTCGGTTTTGGAAGATACGCTCCTGCCCGGAGGCGCAATTCCCGTGCGCTTGGCACGTTCACTGTCTGCCTTGCGCCGTGCTTCGCTGTACGGCTCCCGGACGCTGACACAGCGCTTGGGGACAATGTAGCTGACTGCGTTTCCGTGTTCGGTTTTATCCGGGTATATAAGATCGGGGTACTTTTCAGATAACCGTCTCAGTTTTGCGATCAGCTTAGGGTCATGAGTGTACACGGTGGCGGTATGCTCCGCTTCGTTATACAGCAGGATCGTCTCCATTTCATATTTGGTCAGTCTCATCGGAACGCTTTCGCGTGTTTTCTGGCAGAAATTGCACGAACTGCAATCGTGCCGAGAATGCCTGCAGCGGCGGTACTGATACCAACAATAATCCATTTCTTTTTCATGGTGCGTTCTCCTTTCATTATTATACTCCCGTACAGTAATCGGGGTTCTCTGTTACTATACGGGCGATTTTGTGATAAGCCTTGCGGCATATTTTGCTTGCAGATTCAGGCGCGGTCATTTCAAATGCCGTGGCAAGGTCGATGTACGTATGCGGCGCTGTTGGCAGATAACCGTTGTTGTAATCAAAGCCCAGCCGCATACCGATCATAACCTTTTCTCTGAAGTCCAGCGCTTCAAAAGCGGTAATCAGACAAACAGTAGGGTCAGAATAGCGGTCGCAGCTTAATGAGAATTGATTGATCCTGCCTATGCACTCACGCATAACCGCAGGAGCGATCAGTGCGGCGGCGCGCAGTTTATTGATACTGTTTTCCATGTACGTTATTCCTTTCCGAAATCCAGTTTATAGGATGCTTGTTTGCCATCATCCACCAAAAGCACGACGGCATCGTAAGTTTTGCCGGTCTTTTCAGAGTGACAGCCTTTCAGCAGCACTTTTCCATCTGTCAGCAGAGCGGCGGCGATGGTCGGGGTCAGGTTCTTTTTCTTTGCAGAGAAGAATTTACTGTTCTTCCACATGGCAAAGGTACAGGTACGATTTTCACAGAAGAAACCTTTGGGAGTCTCAGACACGGTTGCACCGCATCGGGGACATTTGCCTATAACCTCTTTACCGGATGGGAACAACACCTCTGCTCCGGGGACAACCTCATAAGTCTGTATCAGCTCCCGCAGCATGGCAGTGATGCTTTCCATGAAGGTTTCCGCGTCCAGTTCTCCGCGTTCGATCTGTTTCAGACGGTGCTCCCACTCTGCTGTGAGTTGGGGAGATTGAAGCTGTTCGGGCAGAACAGTGATGATTGCAGTACCAAGAGAGGTCGGAATCAGATTGACGGTTTTCTTCTGCTTTCTGCGTTCCACAAAACCGGAGAACACCAGCTTTTCCAGAATACCGGCGCGGGTTGCGGGGGTGCCAATGCCTTTGCGCTCAGCATCTTCCGGCATATCTTTGGCACCCGCGTTTTCCATGGCAGATAGGATTGTATCCTCCGTGTAGTGTTTGGGCGGTGTGGTCTTTCCGGTTTTCACGGCAGCAGATATAACCGTCAGCTCTTGTCCTTCGGCAAGATCGGGCAGACGGTCGATGTTTTCCTCTTTGTCCTGTCCGTAACCATGCCAACCGGGAGCAAGGACGGTTTTACCTTTTGCAGTGAAGCTGTGACCACAGCAGTTCAGAGTTACGGAGGTTTCTGCATATCGGTATGCTTCGCTGACTGCGCGGAGCAGTCCCATGGATACAAGTTTCAGCACTTCACGCTCTCCAAGAGGAAGCGCATCCATATCAGCTTTACCGGCGCTCACCGTTGGAACGATGGCATGGTGATCGCTGACCTTTTTGCTGTTGCAGACCTGTTTTGCGTTCATAGCCACCGGCATAACAGCTTTGCAGATGGATGCGGCGGCAGAGACAAACGCAGGGACAGAAGATTCCATATCGTCTGACAGATAGCGGCTGTCGGTACGGGGATAGGTGCAGAGCTTCTTTTCATAGAGGTTTTGCAGATAGTCGAGAGTTTGCTGTGCCGTGTAGCCGAGGGTGCGGTTTGCATCACGCTGGAGCGAAGTCAGATCGTAAAGGGCGGGTGCCTTTTCTGACTTTTCCCGGCGCTCTACGGATTTTACTACAGCAGATTTTCCATCGCACAATGCCGCAATCTTCTCTGCATCGCTTCTTTCCTTCATTCTTTCCGATGCGGCGGTGAAACCACAGTCGAGCTGAACGGTGTAGAAGTTTTCGGGAACAAAAGCGGCAATCTCCGCTTCGCGCTGTACGAGCAGAGCCAGCGTCGGTGATACCACGCGACCAATGTTTAAGGTCGGCCCGTACAGCAAGGAAAAGTACCGCGTGGCGTTGATGCCCACCAGCCAGTCGGCTTCGTTGCGGCACTTTGCAGCTTGATACAGACCGTCATACTCTTTGCTCGGTCGGAGAGAAGAAAAGCCGTCGCGGATTGCATCATCTTCCATGGATGAGATCCACAAACGGCTCATAGGCTTCCTGCAGTCGGACAAAACATATACGGTGCGGAAGATGGCTTCGCCCTCACGCCCTGCATCACAGGCGTTGACCACTTCGGTCACGTCTGCCCGGTGCATCAGGCTTTTCAGCACCCCCAACTGCTTGCGCTTATCTTCCCGGACGGTGAATTGAAACGGATGCGGAACGATAGGCAGGTCTTTCAGCGACCATTTTGCATAGTCGGGGTTATATGCTGCGGCATCGGATAACTCTGCCAGATGTCCGTAGCACCATGAAACGATGTTTCCGTTTCCTTCAAGATAGCCGTCGCTGCGCTTCTTTGCGCCCAGAATAGCGGCAATGCTCTGTGCCACAGATGGCTTTTCCGCGATTATAAGACGCATATCCGAAGCACCTCCTTGGGGACAACCTGCAGATCACGGTAACAGGGCTTGATGCAGCCCTGTCCGTAACGCTTGCAGCCGTGGCACGGATGGTCGGCGGCAAGAATGATACGGGTTTCTTTCCGTTCACTTTGCGGCCGCTGCACCATCATTCTTTCAAAGGGACTTTGGGTAAAGTAGGTCAACCTTCGTCGTCCTCCATATCCCCGTCAAGAGGTTCATCCTCCGGTTCTTCGTAGGTCTCAAATTCGTACTCATCATCGTCTGCACCGTAATCATAATCATCCAGATTGGTGTTCCCGGTAGATTTACCCTTGCCGCCGTTCTTCACCTTGAAGAAATAAAAAGCAGCACCGCCGCCGACAGCCAGAATCAGAATGACGATGATAATACCCGAATTGTTTTTCTTTTCAGGTTCTTCTTTCGGTTCATCGGTCGGTTCTTTGGGTTCGTCCGGCTCTACGGGCTTCGTTTCCTTTCCGATGCACTCGGTCATGTTGACCGCGCAGATCTCACAGGCAGTATTGACGGCACCTGCGGCACATTTATCGGTGCAGGAACAGGTGGCGGGCGCTTTTTCTGTTTCGCCATCCTCCATAAGTGCCAGCAGATCAGCTTCGTCCACAAGGTTCAGAAAGTACACGTTTTCGGTGTCGCCGCTGCGGTCGATGATGATGTAGAAGTAATTGCCGTTTTTACTCTGGACAGTAATAAACTGCTTGCTTTTCTGTTCGTTCTCCACGCTTTCCACACTCTCGGTGTTTTCGTTCTGCAGGATGTCATCAATTAAGGTCAGATTGCCCACAGGGGTCAGCGCATCCGTGCCGCCGAAAATATCAAACAGATTATCGAAAAACGAATCCAGATCAACTTCCTCACCGTCAATCTC
>RHMF01001300.1_pt1 | contig 11363 bp, 8 predicted proteins | sample 5365151 | NCBI WGS metagenome assembly RHMF01 (sample SAMN10266501, study PRJNA497801) | feces metagenome | isolation source: feces | host: Bos taurus | place: China: Prairie of Fairy Mountain | collected 2017-08-14 | reverse complement strand
CAGAAACAGTAAAAGTTTTTTGTCAGAATACCTCATCAGAGATAGATGTTGAACTCGGAACATCTCTTTTGGAGTTATTGCAGATTATGGGTATTAACAATCAGTACCCAATGTTGGCAGCATACGTCAACAACCGCATCAAAGAGTTGAATTACAGAGTGTTCAAACCTTTGATGATTCGTTTTATCGACATCACCCACTTTGAGGGTTATCGCGTCTATCAGCGCACCATTTCATTCATATTACAGAAGGCCGTATGGTCGTTGCGACCCGGTACAAAATTTTATATCCGCCACACCGTAGGCCGCGGTTTCTATTGCGAATTTGCCGAAGGAGTAGCTACCGATATGCAACTCGGCGAGCTGCGTCAGCGTATGCAGGAGATTATCGACGCCCGCTACCCCATTATCCGTCATCGTTTGAGGACAGAGGAGATTAACAGCATATACGAGAAGTTCGATTTTGACGACAAGATTGCACTTCTTAACACCCGCAAACGTCTTTACAGCGACATCTACCAGATGGACGATATGGTGGGATATTTCTATGGTGCATTGGCTCCCGACTCAGGATATATCCACTTGTTTGACATTCGCAAATATTATAACGGGTTCTATGTCGCCCTGCCCACACTTTCCGACCCCAACAAACTCGATTTCAACGTGCATTGGGACAAGATGCTTGATATCTTCCATGAATATCAGCAGTGGGTAAACATTATGGGTGTGCCGACAGTAGGACACCTCAACGACAAGATTTTGAATGGCGACACCAGCGAACTCATAAAGATTGCCGAGGCTTTCCACGAAAAGAAGATTGCACAGATTGCCGATCAGATTCTCGCAGCACACAACGAAAGAGGTGCCAGTGTAGTGCTTATTTCGGGACCTTCATCGAGTGGCAAGACCACAACTTCGAAACGCATAGGCATTCAGCTGCGTATGCTGGGTCTTGACCCCGTGCTTATCTCGCTGGACGACTACTTTGTCGATAGGGAACGTACTCCACGCGATGAGAGTGGTGACTACGACTACGAGGCTTTGGAGGCCATCGACCTTGAACTACTGAACAGCGACCTCAAACGCCTTATGGCGGGCGAGAGTGTCGAAGTGCCACGCTATGACTTTATCTCGGGCACTCGTCAGTGGCACGAGAAACCATTGCAGCTGAACGAGAACTCGATACTCATCATGGAGGGCATTCACGGCCTTAACCCGCGTCTTACGCCGAGCATACCCCGCGACAAGAAGTTTGGTATCTATGCGTCGTGCCTCACATCGGTTACAATGGATAATATCTCCCGTATTGCCACGACCGACAATCGTCTGTTGCGTCGTATCACACGCGACTACGCCACACGCGGTCATTCGGCTCTGGCTACATTGCAACGCTGGCCCAGCGTGCGTCGCGGCGAGGAGAAGCACATCTTCCCCTATCAGGAGGAGGCCGATGTGATGTTCAACTCATCACTCTTCTACGAGATTTGCGTCTTGCGTCAGAAGATTGAGCCCATTTTGCGTGAGGTACCCAACACCGAGCCGGAGTATGCCGAGGCAAGACGCCTGTTGAAGTTCCTCGACAACTTCACGCCTATCTCCCCCGACGAGATTCCGCCGACATCCATTCTGCGAGAATTTATCGGCGGCAGCAGTTTCAAATATTAAGAAGTTAAAACACAGAAAAGCATATGATACTTACAACCACGCCCACCATAGAGGGCAGAACAATCGTTGAATACAAAGGCGTTATATTCGGTGAAGTCATAGTAGGAGTGAATTTCCTGAAAGATTTTGCCGCAGGCATTCGCGACCTTATCGGAGGCCGTTCAAACACCTATGAGCAGGAGCTTGTCGAGGCTCGCCGAACTGCCATGGAGGAGTTGAGGGCACGAGCCGTAGCCATTGGTGCTGATGCTGTCGTGGGAATAGATATCGACTACGAGGTATTGGGACAAGGTGGCAGTATGCTGATGGTTACAGCATCGGGCACGGCAGTCAAACTCGGATATTAATCAAGCATATTACAAACAAAACTATAAAAAACTAACAACAATGTTCGACAAGTTTATGAAACGCCACATTGGCGTAACAAATCAACAGGATCTCAACGATATGTTGAAGGTTATCGGTGTAGAGTCTGTCGAGGAGCTTATTTCGCAGGTTATCCCCGCCTCTATCCGCCTGAAAAAACCTATTGCTCTGCCCACCGAGGGTATGAGTGAGTATGAATTTGCAGCACACGTTGCCTCACTGGCAGCAAAGAACCGTCGTCTGCGTTCATTTATCGGTATGGGATTCTATCCAGCGGCCGTTCCTGCCGTTGTCAGCCGCAATGTGTTTGAGAATCCTGCATGGTACACCTCTTACACACCCTATCAGGCCGAGATATCACAGGGTCGTTTGGAGGCTCTGCTGAACTTCCAGACCGCCATTCTCTCGCTTACAGGTATGCAGATTGCCAACTGCTCACTTCTTGACGAGGCCACAGCGGCTGCCGAGGCTATGCTTATGATGTATGCCCTGCGTTCGCGTGACGCCGTTAAGGAGGGTCGCAACCAGCTCTTTGTGGATAAGGATATCTTCCCGCAGAATCTCGATGTATTGCTCACTCGCAGCGAGCCATTCGGCATTGAGCTTATTGTCGATGACTTTGCTACATACGAGTTCTCGGGCAAGGAGTTCGGTGTATTGGTGCAGTATCCTTCGGCTTCGGGCGAGGTACGCGACTATGCCGCTTTTGCCGAGAAGGCACACGCCAAGGGTGCTTTGGTTGCCGCCATTGCAGACATCTTGTCACTGGCACTTCTGACCGCTCCCGCAGAGTGGGGTGCCGATATTGCCGTAGGCTCTACACAGCGTCTGGGCTGTCCTATGGGTTTCGGCGGTCCTGCAGCTGGTTATATGGCGTGCCGCGAGGCCTACAAGCGTAACATTCCCGGCCGTATCATCGGCGTATCGGTGGACCGTCTGGGCAACAAGGCCCTGCGTATGTCGTTGCAGATGCGTGAGCAGCACATCAAGCGTGAGAAGGCCACATCGAACATCTGTACAGCGTCGGCTCTGATGGCCTCTATGGCAGGTTTCTACTGCGTATATAATGGTGCCGAGGGCTTGCGTCGTGCCGCTATGACGGCCCACACATCGGCTGTTGCCATTGCCGAGGCATTGAAGTCGTTGGGCTACAAGCTCACTCACAAGGATATATTTGACACCGTAGAGGTTGCTGCCGAGGCTGCCGTAGTTCAGGATATTGCTCTTGCAGCAGGCATCAACTTCCACTACCCATCGGAGGGTAAGGTTCGCCTCTCAACAGATGAGGTTACTACTCCCGAAGAGGTAGAGGCTATCGTGGCTATCTTCGCCGAGGCCGCCGGCAAGAAGGCGAAGGCCGTGAAGATTTCAGACAAGGTGGCTCTGGCCGACAATATGCTCCGCAAGAGTGCTATTCTCACCGAGCCGGTCTTCAACCGCTACCGTTCGGAGAGTGATATGATGCGTTATATCAAGCAGCTCGAGTTGCGTGATATCTCGTTGGCGAACTCTATGATTTCGCTCGGTTCTTGTACTATGAAGCTCAACGCTGCCGCTATTATGCAGCCTCTCTCACTGGCCGGCTTCCAGGATATGCACCCCTTTGCACCTGCCGACCAGACCGAGGGTTACGCCGAGCTTATCTCGGAGTTAGAGAACGACCTTGCCACAATCACAGGCTTTGCAGGTTGCTCTTTGCAGCCAAATTCGGGTGCTGCGGGCGAGTATTCAGGTCTTATGGTTATCCGTGCTTACCACCAGAGTCGCGGTCAGGGCTATCGCAACATCATTCTCATTCCGGCATCGGCACACGGCACTAATCCCGCATCGGCTGCTATGGCAGGTATGAAGATTGTAACCGTTGCCTGCGACGAAAACGGAAATATCGATGTTGAGGATTTGAAGGCAAAGGCTTTGGAGTACTCATCGGAGTTGTGCGGATTGATGGTTACCTACCCATCGACACACGGCGTATTCGAGAGCCGCATACGCGAGATTGTAGATGCAGTACACGATGCGGGAGGTCAGGTATATATGGACGGTGCGAATATGAATGCACAGGTCGGCCTTACCAACCCCGGATATATTGGTGCCGATGTTTGCCATCTCAACCTTCACAAGACCTTCGCAATGCCTCACGGTGGCGGTGGTCCGGGTGTAGGCCCTATCTGCGTGGCAGAGCATCTTAAACCATTCCTCCCCTCTCACCCCGTTGTTGCTACGGGCGGCGAGGATGGTATTACGGCTGTATCGTCAGCTCCCTGGGGCTCGGCGATGTTGCTCCCGATTACCTATGGTTATATCAAGATGCTCGGCGAGGAGGGCTTGCGTCACTCTACCGAGATGGCTATCGTAAATGCCAACTATATGTCGTCGGCATTGAAGAACGAGTATCGCACCTACTATTCGGGCGAGACAGGCCGCGTGGGTCACGAGATGATTCTCGACCTCACACACTTCAAGCACGACTACGGCATCGACTGCGGCGATATTGCTCACCGCCTGATGGACTACGGCTTCCACGCACCTACCCTCTCGTTCCCCGTACACGAGACGCTGATGGTGGAGCCTACCGAGTCGGAGCCGAAGGCCGAGATGGACCGCTTTATGGAGGCACTCGTTCAGATTAAGCGTGAGTGCGAGGCAGCAGCCGCATCGGGCGAGAAGGATAACGTGGTGGTGAATGCACCGCACACAGCCGTAGAGCTGGCGGGCGAGTGGTCACACCCCTACACGCGTGCCGAAGCTGCTTTCCCGTTGGAGTGGGTTAAGGCGGCGAAGTTCTTCCCCTATGTAACGAAGATTGACAATGGCTACGGCGACCGTAACCTTGTCTGCTGCAATGTAGATTAAAAGAACATATTATAATCAGAGAGGCCGGCAGTAATCTGCCGGTCTTTTTTATTATATTGAGTTGAGTAGTTAGGTGTTTCTCCTACTTATAAAAATAAAAAAATCTTTTTGAAATTTGGTAACTCCGCACGAAGTGTGTACCTTTGCGAGGCTGAAATAAAAACGAGTAAAAACTAAAAACATAAAAGATATGAAAGTAGAGAATTCAAAGATGGTGTCGGTGCACTACACACTGACAGTTGATGGTCAGATTGCTGACCAGTCACGCGAGGGTCAGCCCTTGCAGTTTATCTGCGGTACAGGTATGTTGTTGCCCAAGTTCGAGGGTGCGATTATGGGCAAGGAGCCCGGCGAGAAGGTATCGTTCACATTGGCTCCCGCCGATGGTTATGGCGAGATTATCCCCGAGGCTATAGTTGACCTTCCAAAGTCAATCTTTATGATTGACGGCAAGGTAGCTGACGAGTTGCTCACCGTAGGTAACATTATCCCTATGGCTGACGCACAGGGCAACCGTATGAACGGCATCGTGAAGGAGGTAGCCGAGGAGACCGTTAAGATGGACTTCAACCACCCTATGGCAGGCAAGGCCCTGAACTTCGATGTTGAGGTTGTCGAGGTACGCGACGTAACACCCGAGGATTTGGCTTCACAGGGAGGTTGCGGTTGTGGTTGCCACGACTGCGAAGGCGGTTGCGAGGGTGGCTGCGACAGCGATTGCGGCTGCAACTAATCTACAAACAGACAACAAGGGGCCGCAGATATGGTTTGCGGCTCCTTTTTTATTGTACCGATGCCTATTACAGACATAGTAGATGCTGTTTCAGCACCATATACCGTGTGGCGTACGCTTCGCGGCATAGAGCCTCTGTGTCATAACGGCAGAGCCACTTTCGTTACGGGAAATGCTGCCGTAACCTTTACGGTGATGCACGAGGGGCGAAAGAAGATTCTCAAATGCTACACCCGCAGCAACCCCTATCTCCGCGAGATATATGGTTCGAAGTACTATCCCAAAGAGCTGTGCGTCATAGCTCCGACAGGCAGTCAGATGTGGGTCGATTGTCTGCTGTACGACTACATCGAGGGCATATCGCTTGACGAGGCGATATGTGCAGCACGCGACTGTCACGACATTGCACTTCTGGCAAAGGCCTTTGATACTATGGCGTGTCATATCCTCGCCGACAGCACCTCACACGGAGATTTGAAGCCGGATAACATCATCGTTACACCCTCGATGGAGATGATTCCGATAGATTATGACTCGGCATTCACACCCTCGCTTGCAGGCAAGCCTGCCACGGAGGTAGGCACAGCCGGCTATCAGCACCCTGCACGCGACACTCGCTTCTTCGACAAGCATCTCGACGACTACTCCATAGCTATAATATCAACACTGCTGCATATCGCCGCAACAGACTTTTCGATTGTGGAGAATTTTCGCGATACACACGAAAACCCCTTGCAGCCACGCGACATAATAGCGGGCAAATGCCCATATTTAAGCACTCACATAGAGGCCTTTGCACGCCGAGGAGATGCCATACGTTATCGCATTGCAAGTATGCTCACATCGGCCTGGCCGCGACTCTTCAACCTCGAAAGCACACTCTGTTTCTCGCAGGCAGAAAACCTTGCAGCCTCAACCGAAGGAGCTTACCTTGATGAGGAGAATGGTCTTTGGGGTTGCCGCAACGATGAGGGATGGATTATTCCACCACTCTACGACAGCGGTTTTGACCCTGCCGAGGGTTATATGATTGTTATGCTTGGCGGTTACGCCCATCTGATATCGATTACAGAGGGCAAGGTGGTACACTCCTTCGAGAAGGGTATAATGGCAAGGTCGGTATCCAATGGCGAGGTTGTCATTCGCGACAAGGATGGCAATCGCACGAGCATAGCACTAAAATCCTTACTCGCAGATTAGTTCGGTTTCGCAAAGATGACACAACACTTGTTGTAAATTTCGGCTAAAAAGTGTAAATTTGCATCAATTAGAGATATTGTCAATGTATTCACAGGAGATAACACGCAAGCACCGCACCGCATTTGTCATTGCACTTGACCGTTCCGGCTCAATGCAGGAGCAGATGCGTTATGGGCGTTCTATGCAGACCAAAGCCTCTATCCTGTCACATACGGCGGGAGCTCTCATCACAGAGCTTATCGACCGTTGTCGTCGCACCGATGCACTACGAAACTACTACGACATAGCCGTTGTAGGTTATGGTAACGACGAGGTGGAGATGTTGCTGGGTGGCGACGGGTTTATTGCAATAGATGAGCTGGAACGCCATCAGCCCGCAGAGATCATAACCACAACCGAAGAGCATCTGCCCGACGGCTCGTGGGCTATGGTGGAGCATCGTTCCGTAGAGTGGTTTGAGCCAAAAGCCGAGGGAAATACTCCTATGTACGAGGCTATGCTGCGAATACGCGACCTTGTGAAGGATTGGTGTGCCAAAACAGAGAACAAGGAGAGTTTTCCGCCCGTAGTGATACACATCACCGATGGCGAGGCTTCGGACTGCGACGACAGGGAGCTGATAGACATCTGCTCGCAGATTAAGCAGACAGGCACAGCCGACGGCAATACCCTCCTGCTGAATATTCACATATCGGCCAACAGTCAGCTTCCGGCAATATTGTTTCCTATGCCCGACGAGATGCTGGCAGCGAGTCATCACGCCAAGACTCTGGCCGATTGTTCGAGCATTATGCCCGATACATTCAACGAAGCAATATGCAGTTTGAAGGGGCGTGCTGCCATACCGCCGTTTATAGGTATGGGCTACAACGCCTCCGTTATTGAGTTGCTCTCGATAATCAACATCGGCTCACGCAGTGCCTCCAATATGCAGTAGTTATGGCAACAATTTCGGCATTCCGCAAAGCTTTGAGCTCTCCGATAGAGCACTTTCGCACGATTCCCAATATTGTGTGGAATGGTTGCCCTATTGTCCGTTCGACATATTTTGCAGAGTGTCGTGCAACCCTCGCCGGATGCCCTGTGATGCTCTTTATGCCTCTCACCCGTGATGCTTTGCTGCGTGTGGAACGCCTCTGCACACTGAAAAAACATCTGACATCGCAATTGGTGCCACAGCTGACTATTATCCGCCAAGAGATGCGTTACAACACCATCGGAGAGGATTGTTTTGAAGATATATTGCTGGAGCCATACCATTTAGGGAACACGCTGACGGAGTCTCTGGATATGGCTGCAACCGACAACAGCATCGTTCCGACTCTATTGACAGCCCTTGACACACTGAAAGAGGAGTTGCAGAGAGCAAACCTCTCACTCAACAACGTGCGGGCTGAAAACCTTATCCTCGACAGCAACAACACGCTGCGACCCATACGCTGGTACTACGCCACCGAGGGTGCAGGCGGCGATGACGAGGCTTTCAACGAGTTACGCACGAAGATTGCATCTGTGGCAAAGACGGCAGAGGAAAATGCAGAGTCGTATGCAGATATGATGCTGCGAGAGCCCGATACAGCGACCTATAATGTTGTGGGATACGACCCATCGCTATACATCAACCACCTCGATATGACCGAGGGTCTGATTGCCGTTGAGACCCATCGCGGTTGGGGATTTATTGATTGCGACGGCAATATCGTCATTGAGCCGCAATATGGCTGGGCGAGTCAATTCTGCGAGGGGCGTGCCGAGGTGGAGACTGCCGACGGCATGGGTCTTATAAACAAGCGTGGAGAGTATATTATTTTGCCCGAATACAACATCGTGGACTATGACCACATAACAGGCAACTCGCTGGTAAACAAAGACGATTGCTGGGCGTTATTCAACTATTCGGGAGAGATGATTGAGCCGTTCAGTACAGAAAAACCGAAAATTTAGAAAACCAAAAAAATATTCAATATGGAACAGACAAAATGTCTTATCATAGGTAGCGGACCTGCGGGTTTTACCGCTGCAATTTACGCTTCGCGTGCAAATCTTTCGCCTATCGTTTATGAGGGCATCGAGCCCGGCGGTCAGCTCACCACAACGACCGAGATTGAGAACTTCCCCGGCTATCCCGAGGGTATCGGCGGTACGGAGATGATGGCCGACCTGAAGCGTCAGGCACAGCGTTTTGGAGCTGATGTACGCTTCGGCATCGTAACCGACATTGACTTTGATGTTCGCCCGTTTGTGGTAACCATCGACGGTGAGAAGAAGATTGAGGCCCAGACGCTTATCGTTGCTACTGGTGCTTCGGCAAAGTATCTCGGTCTGGAGTCGGAGGCGAAGTTCAGAGGTATGGGCGTGAGTGCCTGTGCAACATGCGACGGCTTCTTCTATCGCAAGCAGGATGTAGCCGTTGTGGGCGGTGGCGACACAGCCTGCGAGGAGGCAACCTATCTCGCATCTATCTGCAAGCAGGTATATCTGATTGTAAGAAAGCCCTTCCTGCGTGCATCAAAGGCTATGCAGGAGAGAGTCTTCAATACACCGAATATCAAGGTTTTGTTTGAGCATAACACTGTTGAGGTTCTGGGCGACGAGGATGGCGTTACGGGTGCTCGTCTGCGTCACACGTCGGGCGAGGAGACCACCATCGACATCAGCGGTTTCTTCCTCGCCATTGGTCATCACCCCAATACCGAGCTCTTCAAGGGTAAGCTGGAGCTCGACGAGGAGGGTTATATCAAGACTATCCCCGGAACATCGAAGACCAACATCGAGGGTGTCTTTGCTGCGGGCGATGTGAAGGATCCCCACTATCGTCAGGCTATCACAGCTGCCGGTTCGGGTTGCATTGCTGCACTCGATTGCGAACGTTACCTATTGAGCAAATAGTGTCGCAACGTGTCAATAGCAGTAACCATACTCGGTAACACTTCGGCCAAGCCTACACCTACGGGACACCCCTCGGCACAGGTCGTGAACATCAACGAACAGCTCTTTTTGGTTGATGCCGGCGAGGGTGTGCAACGACAGATGATGCGTTATGGTCTATCGCCATTGAAACTGCGTGCCATATTTATCTCGCACCTGCACGGCGACCATCTGTTCGGGTTATTTCCACTGCTCTCGACAATGGGGCTTTATGGTCGTCGTACTCCGCTGAAAATATATGCTCCACGCCCCTTTGGCGAGATGTTGGAGGGCTTTTTGAGGCTCTTTGAGAGTGACCTGCCCTACACGCCCGAATGGGTTGAGGTGGATACCACCAAGCACCGCATAATCTGGGAGAATGACACCACCGAGGTATGGACTCTGCCCTTGCGACATCGTGTGCCGACGGCGGGTTATCTGTTCCGTCAAAAGGAGCCGGCACTCAATGTAAGCAAATATGCCATAGAACGTTATGGCCTTTCGGTGGCACAGATCGTGGCAGCCAAACGAGGCGAGGATATCACACTCGACAGTGGCGAAAGATTGCCGAACAGCGATATCACCTATCGTCCTTACGGGACACTCGCCTACGCCTACTGCTCCGACACCAACTACTCGGCACGCCTCGCGAAGATGGTTGCTGGGGTGGATATGCTCTACCACGAAACAACATACGCCGCAGCCGAAAAGAAGATAGCCAAAGAGAGGGGCCACGCCTCAACTGCCGATGCCGCCAAAGTAGCACTTACAGCCGGCGTGGGGAGGCTCCTTATCGGCCATTTCTCGTCACGCTACAAAGATTTGCAGCCATTAGTGGAGGAGTGTCGCGAGATATTCCCTGCATCGGATATCGCCGAGGAGGGCAAGACATTTTTGATTGAACCAAAGAGTCAGAAACTATGACAAAAGCCGAGATACAATTCGTTCGTTCGCTTGCCGACAAACGCACGCGTGACGAGGAGCATCTGTTCATTGCTGAGGGCGACAAGCTCATAGCCGAGATTATCGCTTCGGGGTGGAAGATTCGCCACCTCTACGCCTTGGAGGGCCACTTTGAGGGGCATGCCGAGCAGGTCTCGCCAAAGGAGATGGAACGCCTTTCGCAGCTGAAAACAGCCTCAACATCGCTGGCCGTCGTGGAGCAACCACGCCATAAGACTCCCACCACCGCCTCTGCCGAGCAGCTGGCGTTGGCTCTGGACGGCGTACAAAACCCTGGTAACCTCGGTACTATTATACGCCTTGCCGACTGGTTTGGTGTGGAGGATATCTTCTGCTCGGAGGATACAGCCGACTGCTTCAATCCCAAGGTCATACAGGCAACAATGGGAGCTATACTGCGTGTGAGGGTTCACTATCTGCCTCTTGCAGATTTTCTTGCTCGCACCGCAACACAAGGTGTGCCTGTTTACGGCACTATGCTCGATGGCGAGAACATCTACGATGCCGAGTTAAAGGCCGGTGGAGTGATTGTTATGGGCAACGAGGGTAAAGGCGTTAGCGAGGCATGTGCCCGACACTTCACGCATCGTCTGCTCATCCCCACCTACCCCACCTACAGACAAGGCTCCGAGTCGTTGAATGTGGCTATGGCTACGGGCATCGTATGTGCCGAATTC
>RHMF01001299.1_pt1 | contig 11364 bp, 3 predicted proteins | sample 5365151 | NCBI WGS metagenome assembly RHMF01 (sample SAMN10266501, study PRJNA497801) | feces metagenome | isolation source: feces | host: Bos taurus | place: China: Prairie of Fairy Mountain | collected 2017-08-14 | reverse complement strand
GGTAAGATATGTAAGTGACTTATGATATAAAGTATCTGAAGAAGATATGATAAAATATTATAAATACTTATACTGAGAAAATACATTTTGAGATAGCTGAGTTATAAAAGTTATCGATTCAGTATTCTGATTATGAAACTTCAGAGAACAAATAGTAGATTGAAATGTCAAAGAACGATTGATAAATCTTGTTTCATTAAATAAATGATTGAAATTATCTTGAACATCATATAGCTATTTCCAGAAAAGAATAATGGATGTACGTTTAGCAGAATTTATGGAAGAATTCAATAGATGATATTTTAGAGAATGATTAGATTTATCAGATCCTAAAGATTATAAAAAATATGTTAATAGAGTTAAAAGAGCTTATAAATATGCAACTGAAATTGTCAATCCAGAAGATGTTAGATCAGCATTGTACTCTACAAAAAGGAAAAGCAAACTTATACAAAACTGAGCATCAACTCAATGAGTATATAATATGGCTAATAAGATTGATACATTCTGATCTATATTATCAGATGTAAAGAAATGATTAGTTGATAATAAATTAACATCAGAGTCATTCAAAGATTTACCAGAAGATTGAGTTAATCGGTGGAAGGAAATTTCATATGATTGAAATACTCATCGTTCTCTTGAAGATATGGCTGACATAATAGATGAATGGTTACAATCTTGAATATCAAGAGATGAGATAGTCACAAGATTACAATATTGAATATTATTATGAAATAGTAATGAAGCAGCACAAAGAACTATAAACAATTTAGAAAGAAATATATTGTACTCATCAAGTGAATATAGATGATTCCTTGAAAGTTCAAGATTTAAAGCTTGAGATACAAGCAAAATACTTAGCTATGAAACATCTGAATTATGAAAACAACTTGATGGACTTATAGAAACAATAAAGAAAGATGCTGTATGATTGACTGACGATGACGTTAGAGAATTAGAAGGTTTAAAAAATGAGGCTATAAAATTAAATGAACAATGATGAGACTTAACTGAGGTGTCAGAAAAATTTATAAACAAACGAAATGAATTAAGTAATAGAAGTAATGAACAAATATATGAACAAGTAAGAGAAATAAATCTTAGTAGAGATGAAACGAAAAAAGAAATAGTTAAAACATTTGAATCAGAAAGAAAAGTTAAAGAAGAACCTACAGTAGATGTAAAAGAAGAAAAAATATCTGAGGAAAATATCGTAAAAGAAGAAGAACAACAAATCGATGAAAACTTGCCAGAAGAAATTATTATTAAGGATCTTGATGAAAGAAAAGAAAAGAAAATTACACGGAATAAAACAGAAGAAGAAACAATAACTAACGATATAATATGATACTGACAAGACTCCTCACATCAGTTAACAATATCAGAATTCTTTGCTTGACATCAACACGGATGAAAATGATTCTGGAAATTAAGAGATAAGTTAAACGCATTCCCAGCATGAAACTCATTTATGAACCAAACTGAAAGAGAAACGTATAGAGCTGCATGGATTACATTCTTAAATAAAAATAAAGATAACTTGGCAGAATTCGTAAAATCAGAAGAATGAATGGAAATGATGTTATATTCTATGTTATATAGAATTCCATTGCCAGAAGAATTTATAAGTACATTTAAAAAGGTATTCTGAGTTAGCAATAATGATTTATCAAAAACTTGAAAAGAATTAACTTCAGAATGAAATGTTATGTCTTTCAAAAAAAGAGATTACGATTACACATTTAATTATATGAAAGACGTATATGAAAAATATTTCTGAGTAAAAATAGATATAGTGGAAAGCAATTGAGATAATGTACTAAAAATAAACTACAAAAAATCCAGTATGATGTGAGAAGCATCTAACTCTATGTTTAATCAAATGAGAATATTCCGTGATGATTATGTAGAGAATTGATTCTGATGATTGAAAACATGAGATTACACTACAAAAAAAACTAAGACATGAAGAATAAGATATGAAGTTCCAAACTATGAACTTCAAACATATGATGTTAGAAGAATAGCAAATGCTAATGAAGATTTTATAAAAGACTACAATAAATATTTATCCAATGCGAGAAAAGATTGAGCTTATTATAATAAGACAATACATTCATGACCTATGAGTATTTATGAATTCTGGACATTAAATAAACTTTCCTGAACAAACAATGAAGTTAAGAAATATGTTAAAAACTTGTTAAAAAATAGCTGAAGATGAAGATATCTTAATATATGATACTGAATGTCTGCCGCTTGAGTTGCACCAAAATGGAGAAATCAATTCTATAATCTATTAACAAACGAAGAAAACATATCTGAATTCAGGTCTATATTAAAACCTGATGCACAGATAAGTGATGAATTTTTATTGTCACCATATTATAAATGAAAAATTAGTGAATGATTAGTAGAAAACGAAATACTCATGGTAAGTCCAGATGTATTTAAAAAGAGTAGCATGAATGAAAAAATGTTAGATCAATGAAAGATTATCATAGTTTGATGAGACGTGAATGATATAACTAAATATCTCGATTGAAAGAGTGATTTGTATGAATATAATATTAAATACGCTGATGAGGTAGAGGTTACTCCGATTAAATGAATGGACGACAAAACAAAAAAGGCTGCTGAAAATGTTAATGACAAAACAGTAGAGGATTCTTTAAAAACAACTTGTAAATAATTTATATATAATATCTATACGTTATGGCAGATAAATGTGATATTAAAATTAGACAAGTCGATACAGCGATGTGAGAAGCCTTTAAGGCTTCTCAAGAGCTGGATTGATTTATTCAATATAAAAATACCCATCCAATTTGATTGTCAGATGAAAGTATGGCAAAGCTTTTGTTAATAAACAAAGCCAAAGATTTGAAATGAATTGCTATATATACAAAATCTTGACTACCAGTAGCGTATTCAAAAGAATATTATATAATGAGAGATTATATAGTTAATTATTCAAGAAGTGAAAATTTTATGTGATTGTTTAAAATACTTTATTGAGAGGACAAAGAGGCGTTTAAAAAAATTCAAGATAAAATAAGAAAAGATGTAGAAAGATTTTTCCAGATAATTGAAAAGCCAAGAGTTAAGTCTACACAGCAAGAATACTTTTTTAGGCTTATTAGATTGATAAGAGATGACGAATATAATGATGCTAAATTATTTTTAGCATTATTCCCAGATGCCAGAGAAGTTATAACTAATAAATGATTGTTTGAAAATTACTTTTGAGTAGATTTTACAGAAACAAAAACTTATCGTAAGATAAGAGAAACTATAGCAAAGGAAGCTGGTATATACGCATTCTTGCCAGAATTTAGAGCTTTAAAAGATTGATCGGCTTGGAAAAAATGATGAACAATGAGTTCACATACATATTGGCATTTATTACCAGATGATGTTAAAGTATATTATTTCAGGCAACAATTCGAAATTCCAGAATGAAATGTGTTTAAAGAGATATCTTGAAACAAAGAAGTATACTGACCATGAGATAAAATATACGTAACAAATGACCAATTTATGAGATTATCAAAGGATGATCAAGTAAAGCTTTATGATTTAGTTGTTGATTCTTATAAAGCAGCGAACCCTAAAAATGCAGAAACTCTTGAGCAATCTATTATAAAATCAAAAAATAGTTTTTTCCGTGTACACACAGGATTAACTTTTATGTCTTGAGTTTGGGCGTTTTATAAATGAATAGCCAATCCTATCATATACGCAGCAGTATTATCATTATATAAATTCCCTAAATGATTGATATCATTATTAGCTTTAAATAGTTTTCTACATTTACCAAGATATTTGGCGAATGAACTTACATGAGTTAATATGACTGGTAGTCGGTCTAACTTCTGTAAACAACAATGAATATTTAAAACAGATATTTGATTCTGGGATCTATTAAAAGCTTGATTTAAACAATGAGAATATATAGACAGCTTATCATATATGATGATGGCATTAAAACGTGAGTTTATAAAAGTATCAGAAGCTCAGTTTTTCAATGTAGCAGATACTGCTATGACATCATATTATAGAAGAAATTTAGCAGAAGAATACATTTCTATCAAATATCCACGAATAAATTCTTTTGATGATTATTCTAATATGCTATCTGTTATGTCTAAAAGAGATCGTGATGCAGAAATAAATAAACTTGTTAAATATATAGATGATAAAATGTACATGAGATACAACAACTCTGTCGACACTAACAGGTATAATAAAAACTGAATTCTCTTATCGTGAAAAACAGATTCTGTATCATTAAATATTAGACAAGAAGTTGTAAATTTGCTATGAAATATGTGGATGTTCTATAGAAGATATATGGTTACTTATGCTAATAATATTATGTGAACTATAAAAGAATGACGGAAGCATTGAAATTCACAGAAGCAAGTAAAAGAATTGATGGAACAATTTTATTGAGGTAAAAAATCACGAGATGAAGTAATGGATATAATAGATAATACATTTTGAAGAAATCAGGATTTAAATTATCTTCTTAATACTGCTTTATATTCATTCCTTATGGCAAAAACTATATTTAAAATGGACATACATTGAAACGGAGAAGACGAAACAACAGTTAATGATTGAATATTGTTAGATGAATTTGCTGATTTATACTCATTGTTTTTCTTTCCAATAGAGGCAGCAGAAAAAACTTGGATGTGAATGTGAATAACATCTATATTCGATGCAATAAGTTTAGATTTATGAGTTTGAGATAATGCAAAACTTATATGATGATACGAATATAAGATGGTAGCTAAACAAATGACAAAATCTCAATGGTTATTAAAATGATTAGTTAACGCTATATCTGATTATATTAATCATCATTGAGATGAATTTGCTGATTTGCCTTTGGATAAAAAAGCAGAAAGAATAATATGAGACTTAACATCAACTATTAACTGATTCTGATATTATTTATTAGATGATATATCAAGAGAATGATTTGAGGAATATACTCCAAAGACACAAACTGCTTTATTAAAACAAATATTTTGAATAAGAGAATACTCTATTAAAGAATTTGATGAATTAAATAAAAAACAATGAATATTAAAGATATGAGATGCAAAGACTTTATGGAATTGGATTGTGTATAATACTCCATATATAGCACAATATGCACAATGAGAGTTTTCTTCAAAAGAATGAGTACAGCAGGCATTGAAAGAATGGTATCAAACAAATCTATATCATGAAATGGCAGACTGATATCTACCTGAAAATATAACTGATAGCGAGCGATATGTATTTTACTGAATGATGACGCAATATAATCCTAAAAATCTTGAACAGATATGATATGATTTCTTAGTTGATTGGTCTTGGGAAGACGAAGAAACATGAGAAACACAACACAATTATGAGAAAGAAGCTGTGGAAAAGGTTCGACATGATTTAATGATTGATAATATAGATCCAGCGTTATTAAAAGAAGCGATCAGGCTATTAGATTCTGCAGAAGAATGATATCAGTGACAAGCTTTGTCTGCATTAATGTATCTTGATGCACAAACTCCATGAGCATGACAGAAGTTATTATGATATTATATATCATCAAAAGCAGCACATGAGGTATTTTTTAGCGGTAAGTATTGATATTTTAGAAGACAAGATGATTGAGAATATTCAATTAGCGATAAACTTAAACAACAAGTTGCGTTTAGAGAAGAATGAATTAAGCTTGCTCAAGAATATTTTTCATTAGAATATATATTAGATAAAGAAATATGGGCACAGGCTATGCTTAAAGTAGCAAAAGATAGTGATTTATCTATATCAGAATATATTAAAGACACAAATTATAATTGAAGTGCAACATTATGAATATATCCAGACAAGGAATCTGTTCTTGAAAAAAGAAAAATAGAAAACTGAGATGAATATCGAAAAGATACTTCATTGTATGAGGTATATAAATTACATACATACGCAACTATTGCTGCAGCAGAATGAATGCCAGATTGATTTAAATTATATAATATGTTTTCAAAACTATTCTCAGCTTCTTGAAAGAAAGATGAGAATTGAGAACTAACTGAGAATTGAGCTAAATCAATGTTGTATGCATATAACTCATTAAATGAGTTACTTGATTGATTCTGAGTATCAGATGTTGAAAAAACTGTATTGATGTCTTCTAGTTTACTACAATCAGATCAATTTATTTCTAAATTATTAGAAAATAAAACTCCTGAAGAAGTTCAAGAAGATCCGTATATTCAAACTGCTTTGCATTTTTTACGGTGAACTGCTAATCTAATAAACGATTTGGCTAATAGAAGCATAGCAGAAACTGTACAAAAGAAACAAGTTTGAACAGATCCAAGTGATATAGCTTTATCTCGAGTGACGAATTCTAAATGAACAAAGAAACATTGATATTCTAACTGGAAACAATACTATAATAACAATAAATACTTATATGATCAAGTCAAATATATGACATCAAAGTATCATAAGTATTATAATTATTTATATACACCTAAGTCAACAAATGTCCAAAACTACTACTCCCAAAGAGAACGAGATGCAAAACAATTTTGACCTTGACTTGCAACAATTAAATGAACATGAGGTGGTAGAAGGAGAGATAATAAGCAACAAAAACCATGATGAAGCCTCACACAAAGATGGTGAAAAGCAAGACCATTTGTCAATCGATGAGATCTCGACAAAATCCCAGATAGAAGAACAAAACCAAAGAACAGAAGAACAAGAGCATATGCTGTCGGTTCAAAACTCTGGAACAAGCTTATCCCTTGAAGACGTAGATACATTAAAGCAAGACAGAGAGACATACCTACTATCACTTAAAGATGACAAATGACGTAAAGAATTACAAAATGAGTTATTAGACGTTTGATTAAACCCAGCATATATAGCAAGTAAGCTAAAAGAATGAATAGAATGCGCAGAAAAGGTTTGAAATGATTGAACCATTCTCCCAGATTATGATGCAAAACTTAGATATATTAAAGAAGCCGAAAAACTTCTTTGATATACTAAGAAAGATCCTATAGAAATCGTATTCCGTCCAATTACAAATCCCCAAAATCCCATTTAATTTATATCTTATCAACTATGACAAGAAAAAAATCAAAATGAACTCCTGTAAAACTTGATACGTGACTACAGGAAAGGCGAACTCCACAGCAAATCTTCGAGTTCAAACAAAACTATAACGACTCAGATTGAAAAGTAGAGTCTGATTTGAGATCTGATGTTAGAAAAGTTATAGAATTTTATTCTGATACGTTTTTTGAAGCACGAATTCAGGATATTATGGACTATTCTATGTCAGGAATTCAAAGAAGATTAGAAAAAATTAAACATTGAATCAGAGAATTCTCAAATATGAAACAACCTATTATAAAAACTTTTACTGATAGGGTTGTAAAATGAATATATAGGACAAATTTCTCATTAAAAATGCTGAATGTCAAAAACAATAAGACAGTTGTTAAGACATTACAAAGTATAGCAGAGCGATTCTACGCTACGTCTAAAATGAAAAAGACTTTACAGGAAGTTGCTAAGTCTGCTACGCTAAATGGTAATGGTTATTACAAACTTATCTTCAACACACCAGAAGAAACTAAGGAATTTTTAAGAAACTTATCAAAATGAGAAGCAGAACCAATAGAAATAACATCTGCACCTGTTAAAGTAGAGTGGATTTCAGAGTTTGATTTGTTCTATGATCCTTCAGAACCACTTAACTGAGATCAAACATTTGTAGTATATCGTTCAATTAAATCAATAAACTCAATATTAGAGAATGTCGTACAAAAATTAGACGAATATGTTGACCGAGATACTCTTGCTTATGTATGTAATAATCCTGCACAATTTGATGACAACAATTATAATCTTATTCGTAATATAATATATTATGAAAAATTATATTTAGACAAATGTAAGACAGACAAGAGCTTTGATGTCAACAACTTTATCCAAATGGCAAAGGATAATAAGAAAGTTGAGTATATTGAAATTTGGGAAAGGGACAAAATATATATTGTTATCAACTGATGGCTTGTTTGAAGCAAGGCTAATCCATTAGCAAAATATAAATATCGACATCCATTCTTTGGTGTCTACTTAGATAAGATACCATGAACATGAACAGGTATCTGAATGGGTACATCATTGAGAAATATTCAAAGATGATATGATTCATTGTTTAATATGATATTTGATAATGCTAAGAAATGTGCTGATCCTATGATTGAGATTGGTGCATGAGCATTCGATCCAGATTTCCAATGGGAGTGAGGTAAAGTTACAGAACAACATGTTGAATTTGTATCTCCACCTCCATTAAATTCAGAAGTAATTAATGCATTACAGAACTTATTAGAGATGGCTTCATTTATGGTAACGCCAGCTTCATATTGAGATTATCAAACACAATCTCGTTCTGCTACGGACTCTAACTTTAGAACACAATCATTAAATGATTCTATTATAATGTTAGCTGATGCTATAACTGATTCTATGAACTTATGTTTTGAGTCATTGCTTGAACAGATGAAAGATAAAATGCCTGATAAATTCTTATTACCTATTTCTAAAAAGGCTGAACAACAGTGGGCTACTATAACAAAAGAAGATATTGAACTTAATGTTGTATATGAGTGGTCTTCAGATTCAATTAAAGAAGCTGACAGAGAATCGCAAAGAGCTCAGGTTGCAGAATTCCTTAACTGAATGTTAAGTGTGGCATCAGATGAGAACTGACGTACTATAATAGATAGAGAAAATCTTGTTAAATATTTTATAGACTTATGGGATTTGCCAGAAAATATAATAAAGTCTAAACAAGAATTCTATAATGACATGAAAGAAATACAATTAAAACAAGCTGAGGCTCAAGTTGAGGCTGCACAAGTTCAACAAGATGTTCAACAAGAGGCTCAACAACAGCAAGAACAAGATGCGATTATAGGTCAAGAACTATGACCTGACGCAAATCAAAGTGATATAGACTTTGTTAAGCAAATGATGTCGACACCTCAATAAGGGGTTGTCGACTTTTGCTTGACTTTTACTTGATATTTTTTATCTTAACCATATAATACTTTTACTTGATTATATATAATAAATGTTAAATCAAGAAATGCAGAATGCTATCAATGCGACAATGACAGCTGACAATGGTCAGCAAGAACAGGCTCAAGAAGCTACACCTGAGCAAGTTGACACAAATTGACAAGCTCAAGAAGTTCAAGCAGAGCCTGAATCTAATGAACAACAGTTCGATCCAAATTGAAATCAACAAGAAGTTCAGCCAGCGCAAGCTGAACAAACAGTTGAAGAAAATAATGCGGTTACTCCAGAACAGGATGTAACGATAGACTCTCCCGAAAAGAGTGAGGAAAAACAAAGTGATTTCTCTCGAGATGCGGAATTAAACGAGCTTGAAGCTATGCTTAAGTGAAATCAAGAAACGAAACCTCAAGTTGAAGAACAACCAGAACCAGAGGCTCAGCCTGAAAAGGAAGAACCTATTAGTGAGGAAGAAAACTTAAACTATAAGGTTAAGTGGAAAGAGGAAGCAGCAAAAAATTCACAGCTCGAAGCAGAAAACTATCGTTTACAACAACAGTTGAAATATGCTAACCTTGAGTTAGAAGATTCAACGAGTCGTTACGGTACGTTAAAAGACAGACAGATGGAATTAAACAATGACATCGAGTCACTAAGAAATAAAGTTACACCAGATGATTTAATTGACTTAAGTGATAAGTATAGAGTTTGGACAAATGTACCAAATGATGCTACATCAGTTCAACTTGTACAAACCATTTGTTGATTATTATCTACTGTAACATGAAAGAATGCTGACTGAATATTTGAAGATTATTTAGCCACAAGAACAAATAAGGATATACCTTTTACATCTTCTCACAGTGATAATACTTCTATGTCAACTTCTGGTAGGGGGTGAGATAATAGAATATCACTATAATTTCATTTTACCTAAATTAAATTTTATATAAAAATGCAAAATAGAAACTGTAACTATGGTTGTGGTGCTGACACAACTCCATGTCCACAGTCGTCTTGGGTTTCTAAATATCCTCCATACGGATTAAACTGAGCGCAAATGGACAGATTCTCTTTCGTTAGAGAAGAAGATGCTGATAAAGCAAAAGAACCATTTTATTTCTTTGACTATCTTGACAGCATTATCTTGTCAGGAAGCCCATTAAATGTTGTTAGACCTCTCTTACAACAATCTCCAATAGCTCAATTAATGCTTGACGTTAATGTACAGAACTCTTTAAGAGATCCTGATGGTTCTACACTTAGAGATTTCCCTGCTATCTTTAAAGCATTCCCTGAGCAATATAATGTTATTCAGAACGGTAGATATTTTGAATGGTTAGAAATGCCTTACACTTCTACTTTGATGGAGTTCTACATTATCAGAGACGAAACTGATGCAACTAATACATTCTTAATCGCTGACAAATACGGAAATCCTATCGACATGAATTCTCATAAATACAGAGGAACTCTTGTTAAAGGATTAGAGGTATCTGTTTACTACAACGATCCTGAAGACACAGAATGTTCTGGAGGATGTTGTGCTAACTTCGACGAACTTTCAATCCAAGCTGTTGGAACTACTGAATGGCAAGGAAAAACTTGGACTACTCTTACTGTTGAAGGATGAAGTGGTTCAAATGAAGTTCCTCTAAGAAAATATAAGGGAAGAAATAACTATGGTGGAAACACTAATATTGAATGTCTTGACTCAGCAACTGAATATGCTGATGGAAAATATCCTGGAGACAAGGTTGTAGTTAGAACATTCGCTGGTGACTTCTGTAATACTGTTGCACCAGAAGCTGGAATGGATTGATATGTAGCAATGCATTCTCCTATCCAGAAGATAGCTGCTAAGATTTGTTGGGATTGGGATGATCTTCACATGAGATTCACTAACAATACTGACGCATCTTTGTTCTTCAGACTAAAAGTTCAGGCTACTATTAACATGCTTGTTAACTTCTACCTATGAGCATTCTATGTTGGTAAAGGTAGAGATTGGGGTAACGAAATGAACATCGAAGGTTCTACAATGTCATTGTATGGAACAATCTACGATGCTCAAGCTCACAACCCTATGCTTGGATTAATCAAGTCTGCTATCAACGCAACAACTACTGAAGAACAAATCGAGATTTGGTTATCAGCTCTTAATAAAGCAAGATATGCTAAATACGGTAAAGGACAACTTGTATGTCTATTCGACAAGGCAGGTTACGAATGGTTCTTAAGAATTAAACCAGCTCTTAATAACTT
>RHMF01003720.1_pt1 | contig 11365 bp, 10 predicted proteins | sample 5365151 | NCBI WGS metagenome assembly RHMF01 (sample SAMN10266501, study PRJNA497801) | feces metagenome | isolation source: feces | host: Bos taurus | place: China: Prairie of Fairy Mountain | collected 2017-08-14 | reverse complement strand
TGCTCGCCAACATTGTCCCTGTCCATAGGACTATCGCTGTATGGCTGAACAAATCCGCCTGATTCTTCTACGCAAAGTGAATTATGCCAAGGATAGTATTTAGAATAATCTTCGTCCATGCCTGTGCAAAGTTCCCACATCTGCAAATATATGAGCGTGAAGCTCCACGCTGCTTTACCTTTAAGCATTACAGAAGAGTCTTTCCAATGACCGTGTTTTTCGTAGGCGTTTATGTATTCATCAGCAAGATTGATGCCTCCGGTAAAAGCAACCTTTCCGTCAATAATAGCAATTTTACGGTGGTCCCGGTTATTTTGTACCGTAGATAGAAACGGTCTGAACGGATTAAAAATCACACATTCAATTCCATATTCTTTAAGTTGTTTCGGATAATTTTTCGGCAAAAGAAAGAAACAGCCCATATCATCATAAATAAGCCTTACCTGAACACCCTGACTTGCTTTCTCCTTAAGTATTTCTAAAATGGTGTTCCACATTTTACCCTCTTGAACAATAAAATACTCAAGAAAAATATACTTTTCTGCCTTTTTTAATTCTTCTATTAGATGCTCAAATTTCAACTCGCCCGGCGATAAATACTTTGTTAATGTATTTGTATATATAGGAAAGCCCGCAAAGTGTTGCAAATAGTCAATTTGCGGTAAATAGTCAGGTATTTGATTTATTGCGTCATTATACCCTATGCCGGGTAGATTATAAAGTTTCTTTGCCTTTCGTTCTACTCTGTTAGCCCTTTTGCGGTATCTTTTGTAGGTCAACTGAAAATTAAACATAAGATAAAACAGTCCGCCAAACAAAGGAAAGAGTAAAATCATAAATACCCAAGTGAGTTTGTAGGCTCCCTTGTCCCTTTTGGAAATTATATATACAGACGCACAAAAACTAATAAGCGTCATAATACCGCTTATTCTTGTAGATATACGACTGCTGCTTTTCAAAACATAGACAAGAAACAGTACTTGTATTATCAGCAGTAAAATGATAAAGCACCTGCTGCGGAGCAGTGACCTAAACCATTTCTTTCCCATTGAAAACACTTCCTCTTTACTGTGAATTTCCTCCGTTTTGATAACTTGATTTCTTTTTCTGCCATACAAGATAAAATAAAAACGAAAATACTGAAATGCCTACTGTAAGGGATAGAGAAATCCAAAACATAGGTGATGTAGGATCGGTTACGCTTGTTCCAAGTAGCGTTGCTGTTAAAATACTTGGTAATGTTCCCAAGAAGCTGCCGGACAGATAACTTTTGAAAGACATCTTTGTAGCACCAAGATACATACTTACAGCATCACTGGGCAAACAGGATATAATTCTCAAAAAGAAAGACATTGAAAAACTTTTGCTGTCAATCTTTGAAATCACATCAGCTATTTTAGGGTGTTTTTCCATAAGTCTATTGGCATAAGCCGTCCCGGAAATACGTCCTACCCAATACGGAACAGTCAGCTCGACTATTGTTCCCAAAACATTCACTATAACCGCAATAACAGGCGGAAACAAAAAACCGCCTGCAATATGTAATACTATTATTGGAAATACAACGCTCAGACTTTTCGCCGCATATAAAATAATCATAAACACCGCAGCACGCCACGGAGTTGAGGGAACACGGTCAAGTATTGTGGCAACGGATATATTATCGCCGTTCAATAAATACCAAGCGGCAAACCCTAAACATAAAATAAGCGGAGTATAACGCAATATAGTTAAAAGGACAGTTTTAATTTTCTCTTTCACTCAATCACCGCCTAAACATTAATTTATAATTCAATGAGGTTTCGGACCTCCTGCATTTTTTCGTCTATCATGCTGCTACTTTCAGCACATTCCAAAAGTGCAGTCTGCGTTTTTTCAAGCAGTTCGGGACTCAAATTCTTTTTATACCGCAAACGATGTTCCAAATTCGCCCAAGTCTCCATTGATATTGTACGGAGCTGTACCTCTACTTTCACATATTTTTTATCATCGCACAGAAAGATTGGAATTTCCACAATCAAATGCAGGCTGCGATAACCATTAGGCTTTGGATTTTTGATATAGTCTTTTTTCTCAATCAAAGTTATGTCGTCTTGTTTTAATAAGCAGTCTGCAAGCATATAAATATCATCAATAAATCCGCATATAACTCTGATTCCCGCTACATCATACATATTGTTTTCAACAGAACTTATATTTGCCGGCAGATTTTTTCTGTCCAGCTTTTCTTTTATACTGTTCACCGATTTTAAGCGTGTTTTTATGCTCTCAATAGGATTGCGTTCGTGCAAGAGGGAAAGTTGTTCGTTAAGCACCTTGAATTTGGTTTCCACCTCATACATAGCACAACGATAATATGTCATAAGTGTTCTTATTTTAACAGCTAAATCTTCAATTTCCTCAGCTGATTTTTCACTTACAAAATCTTTGAAAAATTGCGTTTCCATATAGTCACCCCTTTCGGAATTACTATGCAATAGCTACAACACAATAAAAGTACAGGTAGCAGGAGCAAGTGTTATTGTTCCCGGTTTTTTATATTCGGGAATGAGGTCAATGTCTTTTTTCATATTCTTTCCGTTAAGCTGTATAACAGAAGAACGGAGATTATCGGCACCTAATATATAAAAATCCGCCGGGGCTGATATTTCTACGGACAGGCTATCATCAAGAGAATTATTGATGATAAGATATACATATCCGTCTGTACCGTCCTTACGTGAATGACAGTAAACGTGAGTATTTACAGCGTTTAATTTTCTGCAATCATATACGGTTTCACCCATTAGAGTATTCCAAAGTAAAGCTGCAAAATAATTAGGACGAGGCTCGAATGTGCTATGCTTCAAAAAGCCGTAGTCCGATGATGCCAATGTATTATGGAAAATCACTCCGTCTGTCAAAGCTGCAAAACTGCCAAATTCATTTAATGTGCGAAATACATCTAAATAGGTAGAAGCCCAAGTATTACCGCCACCGCCAGCATCTCCCGATTCAGTGACCCAAACCTGTCCGCCGGGCACATATTTGTCTCTTAATGCAAGATGATTTTTTACACAGTTTTCAGCTACTGCTAAATATGCGTCAGTATGTGCCATATCTGCTTTCCAATGTCCGCTTGGCATAACGGAAGCCAGACGCCTCGGACACACCGTTATAATAGTGATAGCTGAACACATCAAGATTTACTTTTGCTCCATTCATCAAATCATCGGTTGTGCAGACTTTCATCATACTGCCAATACCTGCACCTTTGTTCTCACTTTCGGGGTTTCCAAAAGAATTATCGCCCGTAGTACACGGCCCCACAACTAAGCATTTCGGATAATTCTCACGCACCCAACCGTTAAATATGTCTTGGTCTCTTGCAAAGTCTGCCGCTGTATATCCTTTAGGTGCACCGGAAAATTCAAGCATATTAGGCTCATTCATAAACTCGGCTGCGTCAATTTCCACACCGTAATTATGGCTGAAATCAAAAATCTTTTTAGTCTGCGAAAGGTTAAGAGCTCCACCGTCAAGGTGGTCGCCTGCACAGTTGCTAACAGAAATTAAGAGTTTACCACCAACAGCTTTTACAAAATCCAAAACACCAATCCATTGTTTTTTTGTAAGTATGCTCTGGTAACCGTCAGGGATTTTGCCGTCCGTTTCATTGTCAAAATCATAAAATGTTTTTGTTGCCCAAGTCCCGGACACACGAATCCATGCTGTGCCGAGTTTTTTTGCAAGCTCCCTCAATCGTTCATTATATAAATCAATGGGAGGATAATACTGCATAAGTTCTGACATTGCAGTAACATCATTCAGATTTTCTACCTTTGGAAATTCCTCCGTTCCTGCAATTTGTTCAAGGGTATAGGCTTTCCAAAATGTGCCACCTGTAATTTCGGTCATTTCGATATTATACGATACAAGACATTTATCTATTTTTCTGATTTTCTTTAAGTGTGAATCCAATTTGATAAATCGTGCCATATTGAAAACTCCTTATAGCATTTTAATAATATTATTTCTCAGGTTGCTCGATTTTAGTTGCAGGTTTCAAAGGTATGCCTTCACGCCGCAGTACATCTTTCTTTAACAGCTGATACAAAATCGTTGTAACGGGAACGGCAATAATCATTCCAAATATCCCCATAATTCCACCGCCTACACTTATACCAAGCAATACCCACATTCCGGGCAAACCGATTTTTCTTCCGACAACACGAGGATAAATAATGTTGCCCTCAAACTGCTGCAATATAATGAGAAATACCAAAAACAATAATGCTTTTCCCGGTGATATAAATAGTAGCAAAACAGCTCCTATTGCACCACCGATATATGCTCCCAAAATAGGCACCAAAGCCGTAACGCCGATAATAACGCTTATAAGTCCTGCGTAATCAAGCCTTAAAATTGTCATACCAATAAAACAGAGAGAGCCTAAAATGATAGCTTCCTTGCATTGCCCCGCAATATAGTCCTCAAAAACCTGAACAACAATATCATAAAGACTTGCAATTTTGTCGTGAGTTTTATGTGGCATATATGCTTTCGTAATTCTTTTTACCTGCATAAGCAGTTTTTCTTTTCCGCTTAAAATATAAATTGAGAGAGCAAGAGAAATAAATCCTGTAGTGATAACCGAAACAACACTCATTGTAATTTCAACAATTTTTTCAAGCATTCCGTCAAGCGCCTGTGATATTGTTCCAAAATAGTTTGTTACGGTTTCAATCAGTTTAGACATATCAACGTGCTTTAAGCCAAATGTGTCCATAACCCGATTTATAAAGCCCTGAATGTTGCTCATATAAAACCCTGCATTACCTGAAAACTGTTGTATGTTTTCAATCAATTCAGGAACGATTAAAACAAACAATCCGACAATGGCTCCAAAGGTTAGAACATATACGGTTACTATTGCAAGTGGTTTTGCAGCCTTTGGTTTTATTTTGCATTTATTTTTATATAATCTGTTAAACCACTCATACGGTCTGTTTAGAACAAAAGCGATAGCAATACCTAAAAACAACGGCATCAGCAACTTAATAAATACACCTATACCGTGTATGATTGTTCTGAAGTTTATTACTAACAATACAAGACCGATAGAAAAGGCTATCAGCCAAAGATATGTTTTCATTTTCCCTTTTTCCATGACATGCTCCTTTCTATCGGCAACAAGTAAATTTTAATGGTGATGTTTAATAAGTCCGAAGGCTTTCGAGCCTTCCATTACAAGCACAGGCACAAGAATTAAGCCAAGTCCTACAAGGTAAAGTTGCCACGGCAACATAATAAGCTCAAATGCAACTCTTAAAGGTGTAAACATTACAAGTGCGACAAGAAGAATTGAAATTAAAGCTGCACCATTTAATTTTTTGTTTGAGAAAACACCGATTTTGAAAATTGAATGTTCTGAACGCATATTGTAAGCCTGAACTACCTGCGAAAGTGCGAGCACCATAAATGCAAGCGTTTGACCGCCTGCAAGTGTACTTGTTACATTTTCTCCTACTTTAAATCCGATAAGTGTTAATGTTCCAAACATTAACCCCTGCAGTACAACACGAATACCAAGACCGTGTGCAAATATGCCTTCGTTTTTCGGTTTCGGTTTTCTTTCCATTACATCAGATTCTACTGCTTCCATACCAAGTGCAATAGCCGGCATACTGTCTGTAACAAGATTTATCCATAAAAGCTGCATAGACAAAAGCGGTGTCTTATGCCACAGAAGCATTGCAACAAAAACGGTTATAACTTCGCCTATGTTAGTTCCAAGCAAGAAGCCTACAACCTTTTTGATATTTGCATAAATCCCTCGTCCCTCACGGACTGCTTCAACAATAGTTGCAAAGTTATCATCGGTGAGCGTCATATCTGCGGCACCCTTTGCAACATCTGTTCCTGTAATACCCATAGCGCAACCAATATCGGCAGCCTTTAATGCAGGGGCGTCATTTACGCCGTCACCCGTCATAGAAACAACCTGTCCTTTTCGCTGCCAAGCCTTGACAATACGAATTTTATTTTCAGGCGATACTCTTGCGTACACAGAAATATTTTCGATTACATTATCAAATTCTGAATCTGTCATTGCGTCAAGCTCTGCGCCCGTAATTGCTCTGTCGCCGTCCTCTAAAATTCCAAGTTCTCTTGCAATAGCGGAAGCTGTTACAACGTGGTCGCCTGTAATCATAACAGGCTTAATACCTGCCTTTCGGCAAGTTTCTACCGCAGCCTTTGCTTCCGGTCTCGGAGGATCTATCATTCCAACAAGGCCCATAAAGGTTAAGCCGTTTTCAAGTTCCTCAGATGTAAGAACTTCGGGCACAACATCAATTTCTTTATATCCGACTGCAAGTACACGGAGAGCATTTTCGCTCATCTGGTCTGTAACAATTTTAGCTGTTTTCAAATCCCCGGAAATACAGCGGTCAGCCATTATATCAAAGGCACCTTTTACAATGACAATATTTTTGCCGTCAATTTTATTTATAGTTGTCATCAGTTTCCTGTCGGAGTCAAACGGAATTTCACCAAGACGGGGATATGTTTTGCCCAAATCTTCTTTTGGCATACCGTTTTTATGCGCCGCAAGTACAATGGCTGTTTCCGTTGGGTCTCCTATATGCTTTTCCTCTGTGCCGTGAAATACTACCGAGCCGTCACAGCAAAGCGTTCCGTACATCAATAGTTTTTTAATATGTTCGGTATTACTGTTACCAATATTTTCAGGCTCAAGATAACCGTCATAATATGCTTTTACCAAAGTCATACGATTTTGTGTAAGTGTACCCGTTTTATCTGAACAGATAATAGAAGCACTACCTAAAGTTTCAACTGCCGGAAGTCTGCGGATAAGAGCATTTCTCTTAACCATTCTCTGAACACCAATCGAAAGCACGATAGTAACAATAGCAGGTAAGCCTTCGGGAATTGCAGAGACCGCAAGAGATACCGCTGTCATAAATATTTCCATAACAGGAATACCATTTGTAAGACCTACAACAAAGATAACTCCGCAAGCGGCTAATGCTAAAACACCCAAATATTTACCAAGCTGTGCCAGCTTTTGCTGCAGCGGCGTTTGTCCCTCAGTTTCATTATCCAAGAGATTTGCAATTTTACCCATTTCCGTATCCATACCTATTGCAGTAACAACGGCAGTTGCGGTTCCATAGGTGATAGAACAACCTGAAAATACCATATTGTTTCTGTCACCAAGAGGCGCTGTTTCTTTTATTTGGGCTTCTGCATCTTTTTCCGACGGAACTGACTCACCTGTAAGGGCTGATTCTTCACTCTTTAAGCTGACGCTGTGAATAAGTCTTGCGTCTGCCGGAACAAAGTCGCCTGCTTCCAAACGAATAATATCGCCCGGAACAAGCTCACTTGCATCTATGATTTCTTCCTCGCCGTCACGAATTACTCTTGCGTGCGGTGCAGACATATTTTTTAATGCATCAAGAGCTTTTTCGGCTTTACTCTCCTGCATAACCCCCATTATGGCATTGAGTACGACAATCAATAAAATAAGTGCAGGCTCAAAAAACTCTTTCGGATTGCCGTCCACACACGCAATTACAAATGAAATAATGGCGGCAACAATCAGTATAAGTATCATAACATCTTTGAATTGCTCAAAGAAACGCTGCATTGTTGTTTTCTTTTTCTTTTCTTTTAATTTGTTCGGACCGCACTTTTGTTTAAGCTCCGACACCTGTGTTTTGCTTAAACCTCTGTTTTCATTGGTATTAAGAAGTTCCAAAACCGTGTCTTTCGTTTGACTAAAAAATTGCAATTATTATTCCACCTTTCATAAATCTTACAACGATTGTATCACACTATTATTTAAGTGTCATTGGACAAAAATTTTTCGTGTTACACTTTTACTCTTGCAGTTAAATGTGTTACTTTTTTGGACATTCAACCGATTTTGTCCAAAAGTATTTTGCCCGATGGTCTTGAAATTAAGTTATATTTTTGATATAATATATGAAAATAAGGGAGTAGTCGGCACAAAAAGTGCGATGTTATCGACATACTGGATTTTATCCCGGTTGCATCTTAAATGACGAGACTTATCTGCTGACTGCGGATAGGTGTCGTCTTTTTTTATCCGTATGAAGCAAGAAATTACATATACGGAGGAAATTAAAAATGAAACTTTGGGAACTTTTTATGATTGCGGTAGCCCTTTCTGCTGATGCTTTTGCAATAGCAATATGCAAAGGGCTTTCAACAGGGAAACTTGAAAAGAAACACTTTCTGATTACAGGTCTTTGGTTTGGCGGTGCACAGGCTCTTATGCCGCTTATCGGGTATTTGCTCGGCACCGGCTTTCAGGAACTTATACAAAGCATTGACCATTGGTTTTCGTTTGTTATGCTTGGACTTATCGGACTCAATATGATAAAAGAGTCCAGAGAAGAATGCAAAACGCTCGACTGTGCTTTTTCTGCAAAGGTTATGTTTCCTTTGGCGATAGCAGACAGCATTGATGCACTTATTTCAGGCATTACCTTTGCATTTCTTGATATAAATATTATTCCTGCCGTTATCCTGATAGGTGTCATTACTTTTCTCCTTTCAGGTGTAGGTCTTAAAATCGGCAATAGGTTTGGAGCTAAATTCAAATCAAAGGCAGAACTTGCCGGAGGTGTTATTTTAATTTTAATGGGAACGAAAATTCTCCTTGAACATTTAGGATTTTTAGGATAAGGGGGCGATAGTTTTGGCTGATTCCAATATAACGAAAAGAGCACTTGCAGCAGCTCTGAAAGAGCTTATGGAAGAAATGACTTTTGATAAAATCACAGTAGGTCATATATGCAATAAATGTGAAATGAACAGAAAGAGTTTCTACTATCATTTCAAAGATAAATACGATTTAGTTGAATGGATATATTATACTGAATTTGTAGGTGCAATGAGAGAAAAAACGCATAAGGACAGTTTGGGCATACTTCTTGATATTTGTCTCTATTTTGAAGAAAATAGAAAGTTCTATCGTAAAATCCTTAAATATGACGGCCAAAATTCTTTTTTTGAATACTTTAAGGAACTGCTTACACCTTGGCTTGAAAAGAGAGTTCTTGATATTTTTGAAAATGACGAAAACAATAGTTTTTATATTTCTTTCTTCTCCGATGCATTTATAAACGCTATAAAAAAATGGCTGTTGGAGTCGAATGATGTTTCGGCTGAAAAATTTGTTTCTCTTATATTTTCCTGCATACAAGGGGTAGCAGAAAATGTCGTTAAAAATACAACTGAAAGAGAGGAATAATCAAAACTTATGAAAACCGAGAAAAATATTTTATGGGCATTTATTTTGAATCTTTCTTTTTCCATTTTTGAATTTATAGGAGGTGCCGTTACCGGTAGTGTCGCAATTATATCAGATGCGGTTCACGACATAGGTGATGCAGCAAGTATCGGCTTATCATTTTTGTTGGAGCGAAAAAGTAAAAAACAGCCGGATAGCATATACACCTATGGATATGCTCGCTATTCTGTTATGGGAAGTATAATCACAACCTTGATATTGCTTTTAGGCTCTATAATGGTTATATACAATGCGGCAATCCGTATCTTACACCCTGTCGAAATCGACTATAATGGTATGATTATCTTTGCGCTTGTTGGTGCTATTGTTAATCTTTGTGCGGCGTGGTTTACAAAAGACGGCGACTCTCTTAATCAGAGGGCTGTTAACCTGCACATGCTTGAAGATGTATTGGGTTGGGTTGTTGTTTTAATTGGTGCAATCATTATGCGATTTACAGATATTTCTGTTATCGATCCTATTATGTCTATCGGTGTTGGAATATTCATTTTGATAAACGCAACGAGGAATCTGAAAGAAACTCTTGATTTGTTCTTGGAAAAAATCCCTAATGATATTGATATAGCTGAAATTAAGGAACATATTTTGGAAATTGATGGTGTTTATGATGTTCACCATATCCACGTTCGCAGCATTGACGGAACAAAAAACTATGCTACAATGCACATTGTTACCGAATCAGACAGTCATCAAATTAAAGAAAAAGTCAGAGACGAATTAAAAGAGCACGGCATTATTCATGTAACTTTGGAATTGGAAACACCTGATGAGTATTGTGATGAAAAAGAATGTTGTATAAATTTTGAGAATACGGGGCATCATCACCATCACCACCATCATCACCACTAAAAATATTATCTAACATAAAGACAGCACTCTCTTGATTGAGATGTGCTGTCTTTGTTTAATCGTTATTAAATTTTTACAAATACTCTTTTGAATATATCAACGAGTGAAAAATTAAATACATTACAGTTATCATATACCGCATCATTATTTCGTGCAACAAAATCTCCATTTTTATTAAATGTGGCTGCACAACTGTTATCGGATATTATTCCGTCAATAAATTTATATACCTGCCAAAACCGAGAAAAGTATCGATGATGCAAGCTTAGTTACTTTTGAACGTATATCAAAAGAAGGTAGAAAATATGGTATAGGTCTTGTTGTTATATCGCAGAGACCTTCAGAAGTAAATCGTACGGTTTTGAGTCAAAGTAATAATTTTATAGCAATGCGCTTAACAAATGTGGATGATCAATCTGTTGTTAAAAGACTATTGCCGGATAGCTTAGGTGATTATGCAGAAATGCTACCGATTTTGGATATAGGTGAAGCTCTTGTAGTTGGTGACGCAAGCTTGTTGCCAAGTAGAATTAGAGTATCAGCTCCGACGTTAAAACCAAGAAGTGCCACCATTGATTTTTGGGATGAGTGGTCAAAAAAATCAGCAAATGTGGATATAGTAAACTCTATTGAGGCACTGAGAAAGCAATCAAAATAATTTTTTGTTCTATCATAAATGATAAACTCACCCAAAGCACTTGAAATCTTTTTGGATTTGTGGTATCATTATATATGTCAAGTGAACGATGGCAGTCTTGTAGGCTGATGCTTGGCGTGATACTACAATGATACTAAAAAATCGAGCAAAGTAAAATAATATGGAGATTAGAGAGGAAATACACGCTAAAATCCGTAAAATACTAAACAAATAAGTTTAGTATTAAAGAAACTTTATCGAGTGGGAATAAAATGAAAAAACCCCGAAAGCCTTGCAAAATCGAGGTTTCCGGGGTTTATATTTTATGATTGAGTGCATTTTGAGTACAAAAGGATGTGAAATGTTGAATAAACCTGAAAATATAAAAGGAAAATTAATAGCTAAGAAAGCTACCCCGCAAGAAAAATACCCTTCAGCATCCATCTTATTGGATGTTTCATTAGATGAATATGCCAAAGAAAGAGAACGTACTAACACTATAGAAAGCAAGGCAAATGCCTTTATTTCAGTTA
>RHMF01001297.1_pt1 | contig 11371 bp, 9 predicted proteins | sample 5365151 | NCBI WGS metagenome assembly RHMF01 (sample SAMN10266501, study PRJNA497801) | feces metagenome | isolation source: feces | host: Bos taurus | place: China: Prairie of Fairy Mountain | collected 2017-08-14 | reverse complement strand
GAAATACGTAAAAACAAGAAAAGAAAGATTGACGGAATGAAGCCTTGAAAAAAGACAAAAAAAGAATGAAGAATCTGCTTCCTGCATCAACCGTCGGAACGGTCAAGAAGAGGCGGATTCTTCATTCATTAATCTTTATGCTTCATTCAGTAAAGCAATTATTCGTTACCCTCAATGTATGCAATGGCATCACCTACAGTAGCAATCTGCTCGGCTTTGTCATCAGGAATGGAAATACCAAATTCCTTCTCAAACTCCATGATCAACTCAACGGTGTCCAGAGAATCAGCACCAAGGTCGTTAGTGAAACTTGCTTCGGGCTTAACCTCAGCCTCATCAACACCAAGTTTTTCAACGATAATAGCCTTAACTTTGCTTTCAATTTCTGACATAATTTCTCTTTTTAAAAATGTTTATAAATCAATTTCTATCCAAAAATTCGGTTGCAAAGGAACAAATTTTTATCCAATCTGACAAATAAATCATTGAAAAAATACCCCCTCCTTGCACACTCACCCCTATAGTGTGCAAGTATTGGGAGTCAGTCGTTTAGTATTATCTTTGTTATGCAGGGTAAATTGGAATTTTTATGGTCATCTCGTAGGCAATGCTGATATATCTACGGGCATAAAAGGCTTTTTAATTCTATTTAATCCTTCTGGACTTGGGTTAAGCAAATACTCCTTATATAAGTCTGTTAGCGAATTAGCTTCTACGCTTGCATTTCCTAAAACGTAACTAAGATCACGATGCATTATTCCTAATTCAGCACCAAATCCCAAATCTTCAATTTTCGTCACATTGTGGCTTCTGATGACTACTGGTTTTGCTTTTGCCATAGCAGCAGCTTTAGTCAATGGGCTTCCCTTTGTATTCTTGAAGACAGTCTTATTCTCATCCCACCACTTCTGTGTACCTGATATAGTTTGACTTATAGCTCTTCCGTTTTCTACTTTGACGATAAGTTTTAGATTTGTTGTGTATTTCTTAAACCACTCCCCGGTGGCATTGGTAGCTTGCTCATCTTTATAAACTAAAGTGCAAAGCCCGTCAACAACTAATTTCCCATCAATCACCTTATAGGGAATCCTGTTACCGTTCTTCACCAAGACACCTGGGGAGAGAGGATTGATTTCCTTATAACGTAATGCTTCTTTTAGCTCTTCAACACTTTGCAAAACTTCGTTGTTTTCACATAGCAACTGTTTTTCCCAAAGTTGAGTAGAAGTTATTTCCTGCCACTTTGAAAATAAATTTTCTAGCTCTTTCACCTGAGCCTCCTCTTTATCCTTTTCGTATTGCTCCAATCTTTTTTCGGCTAAGATTTGACGATAACGAAACATAATATAATCCTTTGACACGTCGTTCATGTCTGGCCAATAGTTTATTTCTTCAAGAATTATTTTATACAATTCCTTTATTGATATAGTCTCAAAGGCTGTTTCTTCTGTATCTTCATCTAATTGAACCTCTTTTTGAAGAATATTCTTCAATCCAAGGTGTATTATGTTAAACTTTTTCAATACCTGATATTTGTCTGGCCCTTCAATTTCGTTTGAAGGGTTTGGCTCATTATTTGGCAAATCTGGAAGCTTTTGGAATCTATCATCAAGATATATTCCATCCATACCTCTTCCAGCAACTTGCCCAGCTTCTAATCCACAAGTATTAATAAATTCTACCACATCGGGATGACTGACTCTGAAATCATGGGTACAGTATTCTTTTAAATAGAAGTATACTTTTGATTTACTCCAATCAAAACGATTTTCGTTTCTTTCCCTATAATCCCTATAACTTCTTAATTGCCTTTCGTTTTCTTGTGCGAAAGTATTCAAGGAAAGTACAACTAATAATAAAATGCAATACTTTTTCATAAATTCCGATTTACCTGTTTCGTTGACTATTGCAAAGGTACGAAATTCCTATCCCTTTGTTGCATTATTCACTCGAATATTGTCTAAAAGACACAACTTCCGGAAATGTTCAACTTGCCTGTCTATCATTTTAATTGCTGCATCCTGATTACTCTGAACTATTGGTCGTCTACCGAAGCAGTGCGGGCACACTAAAGCGCGATGCATAGTCAGCGGAGGAAGATAAACTTGAAACCTGCAACCTGAACCAACGGTCATCGATCGAAGCAATGCTGTCGCACATAGTGCGGAGCATGGCTAGCGGAGGGAGATAAACTTGCAACCTGCAACTTGCAACCTTTTTGGTGGTTTGCGAGATTAGTATTATCTTTGTTGCAGAGAATCTATATTCTAAAATAATTAGACGATGAAATACACGAAGGAAGACTTACAGAAAATCAAATTGCCTCTGTCGCGGGAGACATTTCTGGACTTGAGGGAGAACGCCTCTCACCTGATGTTCAAAGACTGGCCGAAAGAATTGGTGGACGAGTACTTTCGAGTGAAGGAGGAAATCTTCGACGAGAGGTTTCCGAACGAGTGGAACGATTAGACAGCAACGCAGGGCAGTCTTCCGAGGGCGGTGCGGACTACCGTGAGGTAACTGACGATGAGCTTATCGAGTGGTTGGAGGCACAGCCGAAAGAAAGGCAACAATGTGAAATATATGGATTTACAAAATATGAAGAATATAAGACTCTTCCTTACAGTTACATTACTTATGGTTGTGACCATCGTAATGGCTGTTCCTGCCGACCCCACGCCCGTCACGGTGTCGCAACCCGATGGCAGTAATGTCACGCTGGTTTTGCGTGGCGATGAGTGGTTGCACTTCATAACCACCGTGGATGGGTATACGGTCATGAAGAACAGTGATGGCTATTATGTCTATGCCGTGCTGGGGAAAGAAGGGTTGACACCCTCGAAGACTATTGCGCACGATGCGGACAACCGCAGTGGTGATGAATGGTCATTCCTCGCCGGCATCACAAAATACCAAGTGCCGAAGATGTCGGAAGAGACTGTTCAGCAAAGGAAGGAAGAGAATCGACGGCGACAAGCGAAGTTGTATGCCGCCCGCCGCGATGCCAAGCATACCTACGAGAACTTCCGCGGACTGGTAATCCTCGTGGAGTTCAACGATATGTCTTTCTCGCGCGATGACTTCAAGGAACTCATCACTGACATGATCAACAAGAAGGACTACACCGGTTTCGACAGCGAGGTGTTCACCGGCAGTCTGCGTGACTATTTCTATGACAACTCCAATGGGAAGTTCGAGCCACAGTTTGATATTGCCGGACCCTATCAGATAGACTACAGTCAGTATGACGGTGGTGCCAGGGCAACAATGATCATGAGGGCTGTCGTTGACTCAGCCGATGTTGACGTAAACTTCCAGGATTATGATAGTGACGGTGATGGTGTGGTGGATGTCGTCTATTTCCTTTTTGCAGGATATGATGCCAGTTATTTCGGCAATGACAATCGACTGCTATGGCCGCATGAGTCATATCTTTATGATTACGTGGACAATCATCGTGTAACAATAGTAAAGGACGGTGTTGGCTTGAGTACTTATGCCTGCTCCACCGAACTCTATGGTTGGCAAGATAATCCTAATACCGTAAAAATAAACGGTATCGGCACCATGTGCCATGAATTCAGCCATGCCTTAGGGCTGCCCGACTTCTACGACACAGGTTATACCCATTCCTATCATCCTGGTGACTGGTCGGTGATGGCTAACGGTGGCAGTCGGAACTATGGTCGCACACCTGTGGGTTACTCCCTCTATGAACGGTGGGCGTTGGGATTCTGTGACGAGCCGGAAACCATTTCCAAGGATGACGACTATACCCTTCCACCGCTATATCAGGAGCAGAAAGGATATCGTATCAACACCCCGAATGAGAACGAGTTCTTCCTCCTGGAGAACAGACAACAGAAGCTGTTTAAGTGGGACAAGAAACTGCCCGGTAGCGGTATGCTCGTATTCAGGGTGGACCGTTCTGACTTGAATCCTTGGAATATAAATACCGTCAACAATGACTCCACCCACCTCTGCTACGAACTGCTACGAGCCAACGGATGGCAGAATTATGACTCCAATTACGATGCTTTCCCGTCAAAAGACAAGACATCGCTCAGCAGCTACACGTCACCCGCAAACCTCAAGACATGGGATGGAAAAGACAACGACCTGGCCATCAATGACATCCAGATGAATGGCAACCTCATCACTTTCCACCTGACCGACTTGACGGTAGACGCCATCCCAACCATCTCGTTGGGCGATGAAGATACTCCATCTGGCAACGTATACAACCTCAACGGCCAGCGGGTGACGGACAACTATAAAGGAATCATCATCGCGGGCGGCAAGAAAATGATAAGGAAATAATTACTCCATCAATAAAATAACATCATCATTATGGCAAGAAACAAGAGATTCGCCTGGGATAAAGTCCAGAGCGGTTTGATGAAACAAGCAACTATCCTTATTGACAAAGAGACAGGTGTCAACTATCTGTTCGTGCAAGAAGGCTATGCGGGTGGGCTCACCCCGTTGCTCGATAAGAACGGAAAACCCGTTATCACCCCTCCAAGTGAAATCATAGATTGAGGTGGTGATGGGGGATTGGCCCAACTTACTAAAAAAATTGAGGTCGCTTGCCAGCGGCCTCTTTTTATTTGTAGTCAATTGCTGTACTCGTGAATAATTACTAAAATCTGAGGGGCGTGTTTGGCGTTATAAAAAGAAATTGTATATTTGCAATAGAGTTGGTGAGTTATTGAGTTGATGAGTTGACTAATTAACTCCTATCACACCAAAACAACCAAACAGGTTACAAGTTGCAAAACTAAAAAACTCATAAACTTAAAAACTAAAAAACTCATAAACTAAAATATCATGTCCTTCACAGAACAAAGCAATCAGATTTTCCGTCAAGCCATCAACGACTATCACGTGGTAGACAATGTAGACACACCCATACAGAATCCTTATGACCGTGATTCGGTGGAGAACCGCCTCTACCTGAAGTGTTGGATTGACACGGTGCAATGGCACTTGGAAGATATCATCCGCAATCCTCAGATAGACCCTGTCGAGGCACTGCAGTTGAAGCGTCGCATCGACCGGTCGAACCAAGACCGCACCGACCTCGTGGAACAGATAGATTCCTACTTCCGCCAGTACTACTCGGACGTGACACCGCTGCCCGAAGCACGTATCAACACCGAGAGTCCGGCATGGGCCATCGACCGACTGTCCATCCTGGCATTGAAAATCTATCACATGCAGGAACAGGTGGACCGCACCGATGCCACACCCGAGCATATTGAGCGTTGCAGGGATAAACTCCATGTACTCTTGGAACAGCAAAAGGACCTGTCGCTGGCCATCGACCAACTGCTTGAGGACATTGCCGAGGGAAAAAAATACATGAAAGTCTACAGACAGATGAAGATGTACAACGATCCCTCCACCAATCCCGTGCTCTATCAGAAGAAGTAAGGCTTCATGCTTTAAGTATTGTGGAAGCATGAAACAACCGCATCTTCTCATTTTCCGTTTCTCTGCATTGGGCGACGTCGCCATGACGGTGCCCCTGGTGGAGAGTCTGGCCAAGCAATACCCGGAATTACAACTGACAGTGGTTAGCAGGTCGTTTGCGCGATGCCTGTTCGAAGGCCGTGCTGACAACCTGCATTTCTTTGCCGCCGACCTGAAGGGCGAGCACCATGGGGTGCGCGGTCTGTGGCGACTCTTCAGACAACTCCATAAACTCCATCCAACCCATGTGGCCGACCTCCATAATGTGCTGCGTACGAAGGTGTTGCGCTTTCTGTTTATGCTCAGCGGCACAAAGGTGGCCCATCTCCATAAGCCACGCCGACAACAGGCTGCCCTCACGCGCGTGAATAATAAAAAGGTGTTGCAACCCCTGCGACCTGTGGCTGAACGCTACCGCGACGTAGTGGAACGACTGGGTTGGCCAGTGGAGAACCATTTCAATACCTTCTTCCCGTCACGTGAAGAGGCATTACGCCGGTTACCGGCCTCACTGTGTGAGGAACTCGAAAGACATATTGCCATCGGCATTGCTCCCTTTGCCGCCCATACCGGGAAAATCTATCCGCTGGAGAAAACCACCCGACTCATTGAGGACATCCACCGTCAATGGCCCGAGGCCGTCATCTACCTTTTCGGTGGCGGACAACGGGAGACTGAAATACTGCAGTCATGGCAATTGAGTCATGATTATTGTCATGCCGTACCTCTGTTGCTTCGAGGATTGGATAATGAGATGGCACTCATGAGTCAGTTGCATGGCATGGTGGCCATGGACAGTGCCAATATGCATCTGGCTGCCATCGCCGGTGCTCCGGTGATCAGCGTGTGGGGTGCCACCCATCCTTATGCCGGGTTCATGCCGTGGAGGCAACCTATGGAAAACTGCATCCAGACCGACCATACCTGCCGACCTTGCTCCATCTACGGCAGCCGGCCCTGCCGGTGGGGTGACTACCGCTGTATGCAACAGATAGATGAGCAGACCATCATGGACCGTCTGCAATATGTCATTGATGCGGCAAAAACATCATGACATACAACCCGCCGTAAGAAACCATCACACCACCATATCATGAAGAAAATTATCATAGCACTTTTCTGCCTGAATAGTGTATCACCGCTATGCGCACAACCTTCATCGGGTGAACAAACACTCCTCTACCATCGTCCAGCCACCCTTTGGACCGAAGCCCTGCCTGTGGGTAACGGCACGATGGGAGCCATGGTCTTTGGCGGTACCGAACGAGAAGAGATACAACTCAACGAAGCTACATTCTGGGGCGGTGGGCCACACCGTAACGACAGTGAACACGCATTGGAGAACCTCGCCCAAGTGCGACAACTCATCTTCGACGGAAAGAACATGGACGCCCAGCGTCTCATTAATAAAACTTTCCTGACGGGAAAGAACGGCATGCCTTACCAAACCCTCGGCAGTCTGTGGATAGAAACCCTCGGCAATGGTGGAAAGGCTGCAGCTTATGAACGCCATCTTGACTTGACCACGGCTATGGCCACCACAGAGTGGACCGACCTGACAGGCATACGATATCGCCGTGAGGTAATCGCCTCACAACCCGGTGGCGTCGCTGCCATCCAGATCACGGCATCGCAACCTAAGAAAATAAACCTGCGACTGCACTTCACGTCACCCATCGATATAGCCCGCCGACACGAGGGAAAGACACTCATCATGTCGGGGAATGGAAGTGACCACGAAGGAGTGAAAGGCGTCATACGCATGGAGACCCGCCTGCAGGTGAACAATAAGGACGGACGGCAAGCATTGACTGACAGTACGCTTACCCTCACCGATGCTACTGAAGCCACCCTCTATATTGCTGCTGCAACCAACTTCATCAACTACCACGACGTGAGCGGCAACGAGACGGCACGTGCGAAAAACCTGATGAAGAAAGCATTTAAGAAGAAGTGGCAGCAACTCAGCCAGTCGGCACGGCAAGCATTTCAAAAATACTACAACCGTGTAAGCCTTCACCTTGACGGTAGTGATGCGGAGACCGACACCATGGAGACCGACCACCGTGTGACACGCTTCGCACGTGGTGAGGCCGACCCCGCACTGGTGACACTCATGTTCAACTACGGTCGTTACCTGCTTATCAGTTCCTCACAACCCGGCGGTCAGGCAGCCGGACTGCAGGGACTATGGAACAAAGACCTGCTGGCACCCTGGGACGGGAAATACACCATTAACATCAACACCGAGATGAACTACTGGCCGGCGGAGGTGTGTAACCTGACGGAGATGGCACAACCGCTCTTCTCACTCATCAATGACCTGAGCGTCACCGGGCGGCAGACAGCCAGACAGATGTATGGGGCCCGTGGATGGATGGCCCATCACAACACTGACATCTGGCGTTCAACGGGAATGGTCGACGGTGCCTTCTGGGGTGGATGGCCCATGGGCGGCGCATGGCTGACAACCCATCTTTGGGAACACTGGCTCTACACCGGTGACCGACAGTTCCTGACCGATGCTTATCCTGTGATGAAAGGGGCTGCGGAATTCCTGCAGTCGTTCCTTACACCACATCCAAAATACGGATGGTTCGTCAGTTGTCCATCAGTATCACCCGAGCATGGTCCAGGCGGTGAATACAGTGGTACGTCGTCGGTATGTGCCAGTCCTACCATGGATGTGCAAATAACGCACGATGTACTCACGCAAACCATCGCAGCGGCACGCATTCTGGACATCGACCAAGCCTTTGCCGACTCACTGGCAGAAACTCTCCGTCGGTTGCCGCCAATGCAGATAGGAAGGCTCGGGCAACTGCAGGAATGGTTGGAAGATGTCGATAAGGCTGACGACCACCACCGCCATGTATCACATCTCTATGGACTCTATCCCAGTAGTCAGATTTCCGCCTCTGCCACACCCGACGAGTGGGAAGCCTGCAGGAAGAGCCTGCTTATGCGCGGCGATGAGGCTACGGGATGGAGCATCGGTTGGAAACTGAACCTATGGGCCCGACTGCTCGACGGCGACCATGCCTATCGCATCATACAGACCCTGCTCAACCTGCTACCTTCGGATGCCGAGAGCAGAGCATATCCTAAGGGTCGTGTCTATCCAAACCTCTTTGATGCCCATCCACCATTCCAGATAGATGGCAACTTCGGCTTCACCGCCGGTGTGGCTGAGATGTTACTGCAGAGTCATGAAGGCTTCCTGCGACTGCTGCCCGCCCTTCCCCAGGCATGGCCGTCGGGTGAGGTGAAAGGACTATGTGCACGAGGCGGCTTCGAGGTGGATATACAATGGCAGGATAAAAGACTCGTCGAGGTTACCCTGTACAGCAGACTGGGTAACAAGGCGACACTCTGCCTGCCCAATAATGTGAAAGAGGTGAGTGTGATTACTGCTGACGGTAATCCCGTGGTCACCACCCGTACAGTCGACGGTAATGTGCAGTTTGACACAAAAGCTGGACAAACCTATCGGATAAAAATATAGTAAGAAAATATCATTTAAAATAAATAACATAACACATACATAATCATTATTGGTGGAAAAAAGTGTGGAAAACCAGTTAATAACATTGTTTATATTCTGTTGAAAAACAAAAGGCATATAATAAGTGTTGAAAACCTATTATTTACCATTGATTTTTTAATCACTTTTAAACAGTTTTCAAACAATTATTTTAAGTAATTTTGATTTATCAACCCACATGAAAGAAATGTGGATAATTGATGTAAGTGACTGATAATGAAAAATGGATAATTAGAATAACAGGTGTATAACTACCTCTAAAACGTTGATAATTTATCCTGCAAGTTTTATTGAAAAAACTTTTCAACGTATCCACACTATATTATCATCATCAAAAGATTTATTTTAAATAAAAAAGAAATAAAATAATTATATTGGTTGTGTGGATAAGAAGATGCTTAAATAAACAAAACACAACCAACAACGATAACTTCTCGATGAAGAAGGAGATTCATTTTCTCACTGCCAGAGTCCACAAGTGATTCAGGAACAGTGGAATAAGGATGCCTGCCGTGAAGTAAGCAAAGGTAAAGAAAATGGTATTGTTTTCAATAATCGGGAAATCGGCCAGTCGTTCAATGGGCAACTCCATGAGTTTTATCTTTATCAGACTGACCAGCTTGAAGCAGATAGGGTGGAGCACGAGGATGATCAGTGTGTGGTTGCCCACATAACTCAAGGGGGTGGCCAATGGTGAACAAAGTAATTTCTCTGAAATCCATCTCACTACCATTACCATGGCTACGGATATAAAGAAGAATGGGAGCATGTCCTGCCATTGGTAACTCGTCATTTCCACCACTTTGTCATAAAAAAGCCATCCACCCACGCTCACCAGCAGACTCAATACAGTGACAATATTGTTCATTCTTGGTGTAAGTGGATGCTCCTTACAGATTTTTCCTGCCAGGAAGAAAGCACCACCCATGGACGTAAACGAAATCATTGGCATAAGATGGTGTGCATCGATATAGTATTTCGAAAGCACTGCTGATGATAGCAACAAGATGAGCAGAAGCAGTTCTCCCCACCTTTTCCAACCGCGCAACAGCCATAAAGCCACTGATACACCTATACTTGAAAAGAAAAGCGTGTTCAGAAACCATAGCGGTCCCAGCAGGCGGTCTTGCAGACTTATCTTACATATTATTCCCGTGAAATGATACAGATAGTCGCTGGCATTATAAGGATAACACCCGTCATATCCCGGCTCATAGAGGTGAATCTTGAAGAAGAGGTTATGGAACAGCAGAAAGATGAGACTCCACTTGACAAATGGAATATAGAGCCGCAGAATGCGCCTTTTGATGTATTGAAGCAGTTGACGTATGTTTTCAGGAGTTTTGAAGTGATAGCCTGATACGAAGAAAAACATCGGTACACCGAAAAACATCAATGCCTTGCCGAGACCGACCGACGGCTGACAGTGCCACAACACTACTGCCATAATGGCGAGTGCCTTACAGATTGCGGTAGTGTTACGGTAGTACATGTTTTATTTTTCAGTTGATGTATTGAAAACGTGATATTTCAGACTCACTCCTACTCCTGCTGCAGCCAACATGATAAAGAAAGGCATGAGTGGTTGATGAAAGCGTGCCTCTCCATGACCGAAGAGCAGGATGAAAGCAGTATAGGTGATAATGAGTGTCAGTGGCAGCAACAAGTAGTCTTTTCTATGGTGTTTCCATAAGAAGACGGTGCCGATGGCAGCCAAAAAAAGGAGCAGATAATAATAGAATAGGTTACCGATGGTAAGCCACTGAACACCGCTGAGATGAGGGAAATGCTCCTTCAGCGTTGTCATACTCACTTCGTCATACATATTACGGTCGATGCTCTTATTATCAAGAAACACGCACATATTCACGTTGTCGGACCCATACATCTCAATGAATTTTCTTGGCCATCCGGTAATATATTCCACTGGTTTTTCCTTAACCCATTGCAGGAAGAGAGTCCTATAAGCCGCATTACGCTGGAGGGTGGTGAGTCGGGTGTCGTTGAACAATGTTTCGGGATTGGGAGTGGTGTGATGTTGCTCATGGGTCCAACTGTAGTGGTAGAGTCCCATCCATCCGCTCTGAGCTTGCGAAATGAAGTGACCTGTACGCAGATAGCATAACCCTCCGATGAGGGCTGTCATGGCCGCATATCCAGCCAGGAGGTGTATCATCTGCCGGTAATGTCGACGGATGAGTTGACAAACAATCAGTGAGAGGAGAAAGATGAGTGCCATGGGACGGATCCAGTTGCCGATGACTAACAGAATTCCTGCTACGATATTATGTTTTTTATAGGAACTGAAGATGGCAGCCATCATGAAAAATGTGAACGGCAGTTCGCTTAACA
>RHMF01001295.1_pt1 | contig 11378 bp, 10 predicted proteins | sample 5365151 | NCBI WGS metagenome assembly RHMF01 (sample SAMN10266501, study PRJNA497801) | feces metagenome | isolation source: feces | host: Bos taurus | place: China: Prairie of Fairy Mountain | collected 2017-08-14 | reverse complement strand
ATGATGCAACTTTAAAAGATGAACTTACGTCTAACAAGTAGAAATCAATCAAAGACAAATGATACATTTACAAGACATTAACAAGACCTACCAGGGAGCTCAGCCGCTACATGTACTGAAGGGAATCTCGCTCGACATCAAGAAAGGTGAGTTCGTCAGTATCATGGGAGCTTCGGGCTCGGGAAAGTCTACGTTATTGAATATTTTAGGTATTCTGGATAACTACGACTCAGGGGAGTATCTGCTCAATGGGGTTCCTATTTGGAACCTCTCCGAGTCGAAAGCTGCAGAGTATCGTAACCGGATGATTGGTTTTATCTTCCAATCGTTCAACTTGATATCCTTCAAGACAGCAGTAGAAAATGTTGAGTTGCCACTTTTCTATCAAGGGGTGTCGCGTAAGAAGCGGCACACCCTTGCTCTGGAATATCTGGAGCGTCTGGGGCTTCTTGACTGGGCCGAGCACTATCCCAACGAACTCTCGGGTGGACAGAAACAGCGTGTGGCCATTGCCCGTGCGCTGATCACGAAGCCTCAGATTATCCTGGCTGACGAGCCTACGGGTGCGCTCGACTCAAAAACCTCTGTAGAGGTGATGCAGTTGCTGAAACAACTGAATGCCGACGAGGGAATGACACAGATTATCGTCACCCACGACCCCAATGTGGGCGCTCAGACTAACCGTATTATCAGAATCAAGGATGGAGTTATTGAAGGAAATATGGCAGACGGCTCAGCGCAATAAGTTGCGTACGGCACTGACAGGCTTTGCGGTGGCATGGGGCATCTTCATGCTGATCGTCTTGTTGGGCGCCGGCAATGGACTGATCAATGCCAACCTCGAACAAAGCGAGCGTTTCCTCAGTAACTCGATGGTGGTCTTTGGCGGTCGCACTTCAAAGGCCTATCAAGGTTTGCAGGAAGGTAGGAACATCGATTTGCAGGCGAAAGATATCGAGACTACTGACGCTGACTTCAAGAAAAACGTAGACGAGGTGGGTGCGCGTTATAGTATTACGACTACCATCAGCAACGGACAGGAATACATCAGTACGACGATACAGGGCGTTTATCCTAACCATACTCGTATAGACAAGATGGATATGCTCTATGGGCGCTTTGTCAACGAGATAGACCAGCGGGAAAAACGCAAGGTGTTGGTACTGAGCAACAAGCAAGCCAAGGAATTGTCGCCGAAAGACTACAAGAAACTGCTGGGGCAAAGCGTCAAGGTCAACAACTTTATGTTCCAGGTAGTTGGTATCTACAAAGATACGGAGGAAGGTCAGTCGGAGGTTTTTTCAACCTATTCCGCCATCAAAGGAATCTTTGGTGCCAATAAGGATGATGCAGGCGATATAGAATTCACGTTTCATGGCTTGACGACGGAGAAGGCCAACGAGGATTTTGAAGAAGAATACCGTCGACATATCAACGCCAATCACCAGGTTCATCCTGAGGACGAAAGTGCCGTCTGGCTATGGAACCGTTATACGCAGAGCCTTCAGATGGAACAGGGTATTGCCATTATCCGTACGGCGCTCTGGATAGTGGGACTCTTTACACTATTGAGCGGTATCGTGGGCGTTTCGAACATCATGCTGATTACGGTGAAGGAGCGTACCCATGAGTTTGGCATTCGCAAGGCGATTGGGGCCAAGCCTTGGAGCATCCTGCGACTGATTATTGTCGAGAGTGTGATTATCACTACGTTTTTCGGATACATCGGAATGGTTCTTGGCGTATTGGCCAATGAGTATATGGATGCAACGGTAGGCCACGATACCATTGATACGGGTCTTTTCAAGGCAACCATATTTGTCAATCCTACCGTAGGACTGGATGTCTGTTTCGAGGCCACAATGGTGATGGTGATTGCCGGAACCATTGCCGGACTCATCCCCGCCTATAAAGCAAGTAGAATCCGCCCCATCGAGGCATTAAGAGCAGATTGATATGAGACTAGATATTGATACATATCGTGAAATACTGGATACGCTGACTCGCAACAAGTCGCGCTCCTTCCTGACGGGCTTCGGCGTCTTCTGGGGTGTCTTCATGCTTGTGGCGCTCATCGGAGGCGGAAAGGGCTTGAAAGAGATGCTTCAGCGCAATTTTGAAGGCTTTGCCCAGAATACCGTCATGATATGGTCGCAGCAGACGACGAAGGCCTATAAGGGATTCCGAAAGGGACGTTGGTGGACGATGGACTATCAGGATATCGCACGCCTGCATCGGAGTGTGCCTGAGTTGGAAGTGGTAGCACCCATTCTTTTTTCTCCTTGGGGAAAATCAAATACCGCCTATTATGGAGAGCAGAAAACGACTCCTCGCATCCAGGGTGTTACTCCCGACTATGCCTTGGTGATAGCGCCGAAGATGTACTACGGACGATTCATCAATCAGGTGGATATGCAGGAGCATCGCAAGGTGTGCGTCATCGGCAAGAAAATCTATAAGGACCTCTTCAAGGAAGGAGGCGATCCTTGCGGAAAGAGTATTCGCGTGGATTCTACTTATTACGAGGTGATCGGTGTTGACTACTCGTCGACGAGCATGAATATCAACGGAAGTGCTGAGGAGAAAATCACCTTGCCGCTGACTCTGGTACAGCAGACCTATAATCGTGGTAATCAGGTTGACCTGATAGCTGCTACGGGCAGACAGGGCGTAGTGATGAGTACGTTGACAGCGCGTATCCGTGAGACGGTGGCCCGTCCTCATTTTGTCGATCCTACTGACGAGCAAGGAGCGATGGTCTTTAATACGGAGGTGCTCTTCCAGATGCTCGACAACCTGTTTAAGGGTGTCAACTTCCTCATCTGGCTTGTAGGACTGGGAACGTTGTTGGCAGGTGCCATTGGTGTCTCGAATATCATGATGGTGACGGTTCGTGAGCGTACGACGGAGATTGGTATCCGACGCGCCATCGGAGCTACACCTCGCATGGTGCTCTCACAGATTATCTCAGAGAGTATCGTACTGACGCTGGTGGCAGGAATGAGTGGTATTCTCTTTGGTGTCGTCATCCTTCAGATGTTGGAATTGGGAAATACGGAAGACGGAATCTTGAAGGCCCATTTCCAGGTTGATTTCTGGACAGCTCTGGCTGCAGCCCTGATGGTGAGCCTGATGGGTGTGTTGGCTGGACTTGCCCCAGCTTTCCGTGCTATGAGTATCAAACCCGTTGATGCGATGAGAGACGAATAAAGCTTAAAGTTGAAAGTTTAAAGTTGAAAGTTGAAAATTGATATAATTATGAAAAAGTACAGAAAACTGATTATTGCAACTGTCATTGCCCTGATTTTCATTGGGACATTCATGTTCTTGTGGCAGAAAAGTCAGCCGAAGGAGATTGTGTACAACGAGTTTATCCCACAGATGAATGAGGTCAAGAAGACCACCATCATCACGGGTAAGATAGAGCCTCGCAATGAGGTGAACATCAAACCTCAGATTGGCGGTATCATTACGGAACTGTTGAAGGAACCTGGCGACTATGTGCAGGCTGGCGAGGTGATTGCCAAGGTGAAGGTGATTCCCGATATGGGACAGCTCAGCTCAGCAGAGGCCCGTGTGCGTCTGGCCAATCTGAACCTCAAACAGGCGCAGATAGACCATGAAAGGGAGAAGAACCTGTATGACCAACAACTGGTTTCTGCCGATGACTATGACAAGGTGAAGCAGAAACTGTATCAAGCCAAAGAAGAGGTTGTTGCTTCGCAGGATGCCTTGCAGGTGGTCCGCGATGGTGTGTCGAAGTCGAATGCCAGTGCCTCGTCTACACTCATCCGCTCTACCATCAGCGGTGTCATTCTTGACATTCCTGTGAAAGTGGGCAACTCGGTCATCAACAGCAATACGTTTAATGATGGTACGACCATTGCTTCAGTAGCCAATATGACAGACCTGATCTTCCGTGGCAATATCGATGAGACAGAGGTCGGACGACTCTACAACGGTATTCCTATGAAGATTACCATTGGTGCTCTGCAGGATTTGCATCTCGAGGCTTCTTTGGAGTATATTTCCCCCAAAGCCACAGACAACAATGGTGCCAACCAGTTTGAGATCAAGGCAGCCGTTAAGTTGTCTAAAGATGAAAAGCTGCGGTCGGGCTATTCGGCCAATGCGGAAATCATCCTTGCCAAGACGGAAAAAGCACTCACGATTCCTGAGAGTGCCATCGAATTTTCGGGCGACTCTACCTTTGTCTATGTGATAAAAGGCACGGGTTCGAAGAAGGAGTATGAGCGTCGCCAGGTGACTACAGGTCTGAGCGATGGCGTGAACATCGAGATTAAGAAGGGACTTACGAAGGACGACAAGGTTCGCGGTCCGCAGGTTGTAGCAGAAACGAAGGAGGATAAGTGATGAAGCAATTATCAATTCTAGTTATACTAGTCGTTCTAGTTCATCTAGACAGTCCCGCACAGCCCAAACAGTGGACACTCCAGGAGTGTACGGAGTATGCTGTCAGCCACAATCTGACTGTCAAGCAGAAGGATAACACGCGTCGCAAACAAGAGTTGCAGTTGTCGACGGCTAAGAACAGCCGACTGCCTAATTTGGAAGGTACGGTGGGAGAGAGTGTGTCTTTCGGACGCGGTCTGACGATGGACAATACCTATACCAACCGCAATACGAGTAACACGACGTTTGGGTTGTCGACATCGGTTCCTCTCTTTACAGGTTTCGAGATTCCCAATACCATCAAACTTAATCAATTGCGATTGGAGGCAGCTATCGAAGACTTGGAAAAGGCGAAGAACGATATCCGGATGCAGGTGGCCAAGGCCTATGTGCAGATCCTCTATGATAAGGAAATAGCTGAGGTTGCCACCCGCCAGGTATCTATCGACTCGATGCAGGTGGAGCGTATCGTGAAATTCTTTGAGAACGGAAAGGCGAGTGGGGCAGAGGTGTCGCAACAGAAAGCCACGCTGGCACAGAGCCGGTTGACGGAGACGAAGGCATACAATAGTCTTCAGCTATCGCTTCTTGCTCTTACTCAATTGTTGGAACTGCCTACGCCCGAGGGTTTCTCGGTAGTTACTCCTACCACTCCCTTCAACGATGCGGTTCTGCCCAATCCAGACGTCATCTATGCTGAGGCTTTGGTTTTCAAACCTGAGGTGAAAGCCGAACAGCTACGTCTGAATGCCGCTGAGAAGAATATCAAGATAGCCCAGTCAGACCATTATCCTACTCTGTATTTTAGTGGAGGCTTGCAGACCAACTATTACAAGACGAGTGGAATGGAAGCATCGAGTTTCTCTTCGCAACTCAAGAACAATTTCTCACAGTATATCGGACTGAACCTGAATATTCCCATCTTCAATCGCTTCGCTACTCGCAACAACATCCGATCGGCAAAAATCGATCGGGAGACCCAACAGTTGCAGCTAGAAAATGTGAAGAAGACACTCTACAAAGAGATTCAGCAAGTCTACTATAATGCGGTGGCAGCCAAGGCGAAGCATGAAAGTAGTGTGGCTGCCCGTCAGTCGGGATATGATGCCTTTGTGCTGGCTCAGGCCAAATACGAGAATGGCAAGGCGAATGTGACAGAGTTCAACGAGGCCAAGAACCGTTACCTCAAAGCAGAGAGTGATCTGGTGCAGGCTCGTTATGAATACCTTTACCAAAACACTCTCTTGGATTTCTATCGGGGAAGGGAGTTGAACTTTTAAGAACTCTCTTGATTAAAAAATGCGGAACGCTGTGAAGCGCTCCGCTTTTTTTTCTGCATGATTACTTATGCCTATTCGCCCGTTGTTCGCGGTACTTGGCTTTCTGACGCGCAGAACCGCTACCGTGGGCACCGGTGATGTATTTCTTCTTCTTGGCTTTGGTTTTCACCTTGTCGTCCTCCTTACGAGGGCCCCCTCCGCGTCCGAAGCTAATACCATTCTCCAGAATACTCTGGAAATCGTCTTCCTTACTCATCGACTAATAATGGGTTTGATGGGTAGAATGGGTTTAGTGATGGAAGAGGCGAACGCCTGTAAATGCCATAGCGATGCCGTATTTGTCGCAGGTCATGATGACATGATCGTCACGGACGCTACCACCGGCCTGTGCAATAAACTGTACGCCGCTCTTATGGGCACGCTCAATATTATCGCCAAAGGGGAAGAATGCATCAGAGCCAAGTGCCACATTGGTATTCTTGGCAATCCATTCCTTCTTCTCGGCTAAGGTCAGTACCTCGGGCTGCTCGGTAAAGAACTGCTGCCAGGCCCCATCACGCAGCACATCGTCGTGCTCGTCCTCAGAGATATACACATCGATGGTGTTGTCGCGGTCAGCACGACGGATTCCTTCTTTGAAGGGCAGGTTCATCACTTTCGGATGCTGGCGCAACCACCAGATGTCAGCCTTGTTGCCAGCCAGTCGAGTACAATGGATGCGGCTCTGCTGTCCTGCACCAATACCAATGGCCTGTCCGTCTTTGACATAGCAGACGCTATTCGACTGCGTATATTTCAACGTAATGAGGGCGATGATAAGGTCGCGCTTAGCTTCGGCGGTGAATGTCTTGTTCTGTGTGGGGATGTTTTCAAACAGGGCAGGATCGTCCAACTTGATTTCATTGCGACCCTGTTCGAAAGTGATGCCATATACCTGCTTGCGCTCGATGGGCTCAGGCTGATAGTTGGCGTCAATCTGGATTACGTTATAAGTCCCCTTACGCTTGTCTTTCAGTATCTCGATGGCCTCGTCGGTATAGCCGGGGGCAATCACACCGTCGCTTACCTCACGCTTCAGAATGGTTGCCGTGGTGGCATCACAAATGTCGGAGAGGGCTACGAAATCGCCATACGATGACATGCGGTCAGCACCACGGGCACGGGCATAGGCACAGGCGATAGGACTCTCGTCGAGTCCTTTGATGTCGTCTACGAAATAGATGTGCTTCAGCGTATCGCTCAAGGGCAGACCTACTGCAGCACCTGCCGGACTCACGTGCTTGAACGAGGCTGCTGCAGGCAGTCCTGTTGCTGCTTTCAGTTCCTTCACGAGTTGCCATGCATTAAAGGCATCGAGGAAGTTGATGTAGCCAGGGCGGCCGTTGATGACTTCGATGGGTAGTTCGCCTTCCGTCATAAAGATGCGTGAAGGCTTTTGATTCGGATTGCATCCGTACTTCAGTTGCAGTTCTTTCATATTTGTTATTGATTGTTTTCTTTTGCGTTTGCAAAAATACAAATAAAATTTCATTTATCATAAAAAGTTTTGGTTTTCTTCTCACTTAATCGTATCTTTGACCTAGCGGTCGAAGGTAGGCGGCACCTCAGAAAAACTCAAATTAATTTGGTTTTTCATTCGGTTTGCACTACCTTTGCAGTATGATTGACAGAGCGACGATAGATAAGATTATGGATGCCACGAATATCGTGGATGTCGTTGGTGAGTTCGTGAACCTTCGCAAGGCGGGGGTTAACTATAAGGGGTTGTGCCCTTTCCACGACGACAAGACGCCATCGTTTATGGTGTCGCCCTCGAAGCAGATCTGCCATTGTTTTGCCTGTGGCGAGGGTGGCAATGCTGTCAATTTCCTGATGAAGCACGAGCAGATAACCTATCCCGAAGCACTGCGTTGGCTGGCAAAGAAATACAATATCGAGATTGAGGAACGTGAACTTACTGACGAGGAGAAAAAGGAGCAGAGCGACCGTGAGTCGATGTTCATTGTCAATGAGTGGGCATGCCAGTATTTCCATGAGATACTGAACAACGATGTTGATGGACAGGCCATTGGTAAGCAGTATTTCCGCAGTCGTGGCATTCGCGACGATATCATCAAGAAGTTTCAGTTGGGCTTTGCTCTGAACAAGCGTGACGCTTTGGCTCACGAAGCCAAGCGGAAGGGCTATAAGGAAGAATTCTTGGTAAAGACAGGCTTGTGTTATGTCCGTGAGAATGCCAACAGCCAAGACTCGACGACTAAGAGTCAGCTGATAGACCGCTTTGCTGGTCGAGCCATTTTCCCCTGGTTGAATGTGAGTGGCAAGGTTGTGGCTTTCGGTGGTCGTAAGTTGGATGCGGCGACGAAGGGAGTGCAGCAGAAATATGTCAACTCGCCCGATTCGGAAATCTATCATAAGGAGCGTGAGCTCTATGGTATTTTCCAGGCCAAGAAGGCTATTGTGAAAGAGGAGCGTGTCTACATGGTGGAGGGCTATACCGATGTGATAGCCATGCACCAATGCGGGCTGGAGAATGTGGTGGCAAACTCGGGCACAGCCCTCTCCGTCTATCAGATACGCCTGTTGCGTCGCTTCACACAAAATATCACCTTGCTCTATGATGGCGACGAGGCCGGTATTCATGCTGCCATGCGCGGAACGGATATGCTGTTGCAGGAAGGCATGAAGGTGAAGGTGCTACTGTTGCCTGACGGCGATGATCCCGACTCGTTTTCCCGCAAGCATACAGCAACCGAGTTCAAACAGTATATTGAAGATCATCAGACTGACTTCATCCAGTTCAAGACCGACCTGTTGTTGAAGGGCGTGAAAGACCCCATCAAGCGCGCTGAAGCCATCAACAGTATCGTACGTTCGGTGAGTGTTATCCCCGATGAGGTGGAGCGTTCACTCTATCTAACGGATTGTGCCCGCCGTTTGGAGATAGATGAGCGGACGCTCATCACCCAGTTGAACAAGTATATGGCAGAGGGAAGAAATCAACCCTCCGATGCTCCCAAGACGAATCCGCAAGGGGAGAAAGATGCCAATTCCCAGCAGTCTCCGGTCTCCATCGGCCTGCAAACGCCACAGGAACAGGCGAGTAGTGTTGAGCGCATGCTCATCCAGCAGATTATCCGCTATGGCGATGTGGTCATTTTTAGCGGCTTGGAGACAGAGGATGGGGATTTTATCGACATGAATGTAGCCCAGTATATTGATTATGAATTGGGCAGCGACGGACTGTCGTTTAGCAATGATCTCTATAACCGCATCCTGAAAGAGGCTGTGGAACACTCTGTAGAGTCTGATTTCAAGGCGGAAGCCTATTTCACCCAGCATCCCGATGTGGAGGTGAGCCAGCTGGCCACGCGACTGGCTATCGACAATTACCAGTTAGGCCGCAGCTTTGAGAAGGAGTTGACGGACAAGGAACTCTGTCAGCAAGTAGAGCATCTGATACTTGATTTCCGTTATCTCATCGTGACTGAGCGTCTGAAAGAGATTAATCGTGAACTGAAGTCGAACCCTGCAGGTGACCGCATGAAGGAACTGATGCAGGTATATATGGAAGTCAATAAGCTCTATCAGCAGTTAGGACGTCAGTTAGGTCGTTAGTAAGCCAATGCACTCACTACTATATATAATAGGTGTCACTCTGATGTGGATGGTCATAGCTGCGACCGTCATACATGTCGTGATGGATAACCGCCAGCCTTCCAAGACGATGGCGTGGGCATTGGTGATTATCTTCGTACCTATAGTAGGATTGGTGTTCTATCTCTTTTTCGGTTTGAATCACCGCAAGGAGCGATTGGTGGGCCAGGGCTCGTTAGACCAGTTGACCAAACGCTCGATGCTGAGTTTTGTCGAACAAGAGAATCTGCGTGTTTCCGAGCGCCACAAACAGCTGGTCGACCTCTTTGTCAATCAGTCGTTCTCTCTTCCTTTCAAAGATAATCAGATTGATATCATGACCGATGGCTATGCTTTCTTCCCCGAATTGCTGAAGGACATAGCGCGGGCACAACATCACATCCATATTGATATGTATATCTTCGAGGACGACGCCTTGGGACAGCTCGTGGCCGATGCCCTTATCGACAAGGCACGCGAGGGTGTGCATGTTCGTGTCATCTATGATGATGTAGGGTGTTGGAATGTGAACCACAGTTTCTTTGAACACATGCGCGAAGAGGGCATTGAGGTAGCTCCCTTCCTGCCCGTGCGATTCCCGTCATTTACGAGCAAGGTGAATTATCGCAACCACCGCAAAATCATCGTGATTGACGGCACAGTGGGCTATATAGGAGGAATGAACATCGCCATGCGCTATGTGAAAGGTATTCAAGGAATCAAGATCAAAGGCCAAGAAACTACCAATCTCCCGTGGCGCGATACGATGTTGCGTGTTGTAGGAGGTGCCGTCTATGGTCTGCAGCGTGCCTTCTTAATTGATTGGTATTTTGTAGACCGCACCCTCATCACCGACCGCATCTATTATCCCCATCTGCCAACAACGAATAATTGTCTTGCCCAGATAGTCACGAGTGGTCCTACCAATCCTTATCCTGAGATTATGCAGGGCTTTGTCCGTGTTATTCTGGCGGCTCGTCGCTATGTGTATATCGAGACTCCTTATTTCCTGCCCAACGAGCCCGTGCTCTTTGCCCTCAAGACGGCAGCGATGGCAGGAGTCGATGTGCGTGTCTTGTGTCCTCGTCGCTCCGATGCGCGTTTCATAGAGTGGGCCTCGCGCTCATATCTCCGTGAGGCTTACGAGGCAGGTGTGCAAATCTATCTCTATCAGTCGGGTTTCCTTCACTCGAAAGTCATGGTCTGTGACGATTCGCTGACCACTTGTGGCTCGACCAATGTCGACTTCCGCTCGTTTGAGAATAATTTTGAGGCCAATGCCTTTATCTATGACGAAGGAACGGCTTTGCGCATGAAAAATGTGTTCCTGCGCGATCAGGAACAATCCGTCCTGTTGGGCGATCTGCCCCAAAGGATTCATCCAAGTTTTAAGAAGCGGTTGTGGGAAAGTGTTACTCGCCTGCTTTCACCGTTGCTCTGAACAACGAGAAGTTTACGCTGCCATAAGCCCGATGCTCCACGAAATGGGGATGCTCAGAGAAGTCGTAGTCCTTGCCGTGTTCGAAGACGAAGATGCCCTCTTCCTTGAGTAGGTTTTTCTCTAGGATAAGGTCAGGGATTTGAGGCAGTTCCTTCAAGGCATAGGGTGGGTCGGCAAAGATGAAATCAAACTGCATCTTGCACGTTTTCAGGAACTTGAAGACATCTCCCCGGATACATTTCACGCTATGCTCCTCTTTCAGTTTCTCCAGACATTTCTGGATAAATTGATGGTGGTCGCGGTCCTGTTCTATGCTGACCACTTGAGCGCAGCCACGGGAAAGAAGTTCGAGGGTAATGCTGCCAGTACCGGAAAAGAGGTCGAGGGCGGTGGCATCCTCAAAGTCCAGATAGCCCATGAGTACATTGAAGATGTTCTCCTTGGCGAAATCTGTCGTGGGGCGTGCCTTGAACGAACGGGGAATGTCGAAATGGCGCCCTTTGTATTTTCCGGTAATGATTCTCATCGTCCTTTTACGAATAGGGTCATCAGGTCGTAGGGCATGCCTTCTATCTGCGTGACTGCCGAGCGGTTGAAGTCGCCGGCTG
>RHMF01001294.1_pt1 | contig 11378 bp, 30 predicted proteins | sample 5365151 | NCBI WGS metagenome assembly RHMF01 (sample SAMN10266501, study PRJNA497801) | feces metagenome | isolation source: feces | host: Bos taurus | place: China: Prairie of Fairy Mountain | collected 2017-08-14 | reverse complement strand
ATTTCCAGAACCTATCGAATTAAACAAGGTGATGAAAGATTATTTGGAAGATGAAGTTGACGAGAAATACTACGTCAATTCTCCAAAGGCACTTGAACTAATTGAGAGATTAAAAGAAGAAGGGATTGACTTAAAAAACTAACAGACCCTCCTGATATGAGGGGGGGGGTACAGAACAACAGTTGATTTTACCCTTTACAAACCACAAGAAATTGAAGTTGCAAATTGTGTGTCAGCAAGGACGGACAGAGGAATTTCAAACAGACGTAAAGAAGGTAGCTGCATATATGAATTATCACGAAGTAAAACAGATAGTTGATATAGCAAAAACGATTATGGCTAGGGATTATAAAGGCTTTTCAAGTGGTTTTGATAGTACAAATGGAGTCATCGAATGGAAATAAAGTTTTTAGGCAATTATAGGAATCAGAAACAAGGGTTTTGTGGTTCCGTGTATTCAAGGGGGGGTGCTGTCCTGGACTCCGAGCAAGGGATTACAAAGAACCAGTATTGATACTAGAGGTTGTAGATGAACAGAGACGATCAAATCGAGATGATAAAGAGGTATGGGAACAAGAATAGTTGTTATGTTCCTTTTGAGGGGGGGGTGTCGTATCCACTTCACTCAGCAGATTTTGTAAGAGTTGGTTTTCTGAAGATAGCACCAACTTTATCATCAAGAGATTATAAGGACCCAAAATGCGTGATAGTAAAGAAATAATAATTGTAGGTGTGCTGGAACAGCATTACGAACGAACAGCAAGAATTTATGGTGGGGGGGGTATCGCACCAACTATATCTGCAAGAGATTACAAAGGAGCAATAAAGATATTAGTAAATGGAAACAAGGCTGATAATGGTCGGAAATGTCAATAGGGGGGTGTGGACAATTCGGATACACCTATTATGAACAAGGGTTATCCCCTACGATTGCAGCCGGAACGCATGGATATTGTGTAGGACATATTTTAATAGAAGAAAATGAAACCGATTCAATTAGGATTTATGGACAACGGAACAGGAAAACATCAGAGTAACACAGTTTATTCACCTGATGGGATATGCCCTTGTATATCAACTTTAGGTTCAGGAAAGTCCGTTGGTGGCACACAACAAATAAAGGTACTTATAAATGGAAGTAAAAGTAATAGCACAGATGGACAACACGATAGACCACACATTTGAGTCAGCAAATCGAATTTACGATGTTAATGGTTTAGCCCCTACCATGAATACTTGTGGGGGGGTGGGTTACAACCCAAGATATTAGAGATTAAAAAAGTTGGAATTATCGCTTGTTTTGCCATGGATGGTTCAGAAAACTTTGGTCTGAAACCGAATGAGGGGGGGGTACTGCAAAACCCTTAAAGCAAGCACACACGACATAGCAATTTTGGAGAGAACATGGAAACCAAAAGAATAAATGTTTATTCAATAAGAATGGTCCGAACGGAGTTAGGTAAGATGCTACGAAAAGATTATGAATCACACAAAATACATCATTTATTCAATGAACGTCGTGTAATGGAAGTGGGGGGGGGTACTATGTAACTCCATTACAACTGTTCAAAAGGATTATCTGATTTGCGAAGAATTAAGGCTTACATAGTTGCTTCGCGAGGTAGAAATCCTGATAACCCCTCAGACAGATCAAAAGGAATCCACCTGGAGCAACGATATGAAGTTAATTCGCATGGACTATGCAACTGTTTAACAAGTGTCAGCAAAGACAATATGGTTTTGGAAATCTATGGAAATGGTAAAGATAAAACAAGCGACTAAACAAGGATATGCCTTGTGCGAGGTAGGGGGGGGTGGCAGATTTCAGTTACCCTGACTCCAAAACAAGACGAGGTAGAGTACAAGGGAATGGACAGATTTGTCCAACAATAACAAGCGAGGTGGTGATGATATGCAAGATAGAGAAACAGAGTATAGAATCAGAAAACTTACCCCAAGAGAATGTTGGAGATTGATGGACTTTAAAGATGAGGATTTCAATAAAGCTTTTGAAGTAAACAGCAACACGCAACTTTATAAACAAGCCGGAAATTCAATTGTCTGCAATGTGCTTGTAGCCATTATGGGGCAGTTATTTGAAGGCAAGGAAGATATTTACAAAGAAATATCAGAAAAAGAAACCCCATATAAATGAGTTTCTACTATATATAAGGAGAGTGAAAATGGATAAATACGATTTAACTGATAAATATGGTGCAGTGATGATGATGAAAGCACTGATAAAAAACCTTGAGGAAGAAATAAAAGCACATCCGAATGGCCCATTGACGAATGCTAACAAGATATTTGTGGAATATATAGAAAAGGATTTAGCCGACATTCAGGGCGAGATATTTAAAGAATTTACCGGTGTTATAAACGGTCTGTCAGAAAGTTTGAAGGACAAGGAGAATGCCGATGAGTAAAAATGAAAAACCTCCATTAGGAGCTGAGCCATATTACATAACATATGGCGAAAGGATACATGACTTAGCGGATGCAATCAGGCGGACCAATGATATAAACGACATTCGCTATTACATCTCAGAAATACATCTGTGTTGCGAAATGATAAAGCAGATGGCGAAAGTTGAGAAAGATCGCAGAGAAGCGAAGGAGAGTGCCGATGATTGATATTAAACCCCCAGAGGAGGAAAAGCCGGTAAATCTGTTTTATCAGCAATTAGAGGAAGAATCACAGATTAGTGAGAAACTGAATCCTGATGCGTACTACCTTAAGGAAATCAGCAAGACGCTTAAGGAAATTCTGAGAGAAATGAAGAAGAGGAAAGTATGAAGGTGTTAGGAAAAATAATCATAGGTCCCTCTAACAATATGTTGAGGATGCATGGAATTAGAAAAAGGCAGACAAAGCGATATCCACACGAAAGAAAGGACTTACCTAAAAATGTGAGAATTAAATATCATACCATGAAAAATGTTGGGTGTGATGATGAATTGATTTATTGGCATATTGAGCATCGATTTGGGACTGATATAGCAGATAAGGTTTTTAAGAAAAGGAAGAGGAAAGTATGAGAATTTGTGATTTGTATATTTCGTTTCCTGACTTAATAGGGGTTTCTGATAAACAAGTAGCCTACGCAGAACATTTAAGAAAACAGTATGTCAAAGAACATATTGAAAGGTTTGAATACTTAGATGCTGAGTTGTTTTCCTTGCCCTTAAATGAATATGAACCTGATGAAATACAAGAATTTTACGATGATTTTAAACTTACATTAACCGAAAGGCTTGTTCTTAATTGCGATGATGCCGGAGGTCTAATAGGAGGATTACTGAATGAAAACAAAGGAAATAATAAAAAGAGCAACGGAATCTCTGATGCAGATAGCTTGTGAAAGTCAATTGCTTACTTTTAGTGGTGATGAATCGTCTGGAATTTCAATAAAGGAATTATTTAATGAGGTATTAAAGATATGGTTTGAGGATGTCGCATCAGATAATGAACTTATTCAAGCAACAATGATTGCTTTTAGTGATGAACCAAGAGATAAGAGACAAGAAATATTATCAGAATTTCTCTCAAAAATAGTTTTTGACTATGAAACTGTAGACGACACAACAATCGGTTATCAGCAATGGTTGGATGGAAAATTTGTTGAGGAAGATGATTTCAACTCTAAAAAGTGCGTTTATGTTTTTCCTGAAGATAAAGGATGTGGTGATTAAAATGACACTTAAAACAATAGCGACAGGAAGTACAGGAAATTGCTACATCCTAACCTCAGATAATGGGAAACATCTGATACTGGATGCTGGAATAACGATAGCTGAGATAAAGCGTGGACTTAATTATGATATTGAAAATGTGGAAGGGTGTGTAATCACGCATTGCCATCAAGATCATTTCAATCTAAAGAGTGCTAAAGCAATACATAATGGTTTTGCTCCTGTGTGGCGTCCGTATCTGATAAAAGGCAGCAAGAGATGTCGAACATATTTTGGGAAATTTGAGGTTGAATCTTTTGATGTTCCTCATAACGGAACTGAGAATAGAGCATTTCTGATAAGGGTGGATGGAACAACAATACTTTATGCAACAGACTTTGAATACATACCATACAACCTGTCAAAGCAGAACATAAACGTCATGCTTATAGAATTGAATTATCAGCAAGACCGAATTGACGGTAACGACCATCTTACCCATGTTGTTTTAGGCCATGCGGAAGAACAAACGACAATTGGCGTAATTACAAGCAATATGAAACATCTTCGCAAAGTCATCTTATGTCATATGTCAAAATCAGGCGCACTCGACAGAGAACTTGCGATGGAACGCATAAGAACAGTTGTTCCAGAATACATTGAAGTTGAATGGGCGAAAGCAAACACAACTTATGATATTTCGGAAATCCCATTCTGAAGGGAGAATATAAATGAGCAGACACAAAGTTACAGTTGACCGAGAAGTGATCGTGGTTGACGAATATAAAATACGTGGCATTGTCCACGATGCAATCAATAGTTATAAGGTTGTGGCTGAAGAAACAGAGTATATGAAACCTGACGAGGTTACAATTGCAAATTTCTTGCTAAGACATAAAGAAGCGGATTTTGCAAGTGTATGTCACAACTACAAGCTAGATGAACCACTACCATTTGAGTAAAAGGAGAGTTGCAGATGAACAAAGGAACGCTAATAGGTTATATATCAAATGATATTAAGTCAGAAACAATAAATTTAAAGAGTGGTGAAACTATGGCAAAGGCTAGTTTCAATATCGCTTGTCAGAGAAAAGGCAAGGGTGCGGGTGCTGACTTTCCTAGAGTTACAGCTATAGGTAAGATTGCTGAAATTGTCAGCCAATATTTCCACAAATCAAAGGGAATCATAGTTGAATATCACGTCCAGACTGGAAGTTACCAAAACAAGGAAGGCAAAACCATATATACAACAGATTTAATGGTTGATTCAGTTGAATTTTTGCCAATAAGCAAGGCAGATGAAGAAAATTCTACCCCTGTCAACAGTCCCAATAGTGACACAAGTCCAAATAATGATACACACACCGAAAACAATCAGCCATCTGCACCGGACGAGGGATTTATAGATATTCCTGATGGGATTGAGCAAGATTTACCATTTCGTTGATCGTGAGGTGGTGATTACATGAGCAAGAATACATATCTAAGACGTAAAGAACAAGGATTATGTACAAAATGCGGTGGAGAGATTGAAGCAGACCGAAAAGGCAAGACTACTTGCTATGAATGCTCGCAGATAAATGTAAAGTATAAACGCGAAACAGCTGAGTTTTGTCGCAACAATGGTATTTGTCCAAGGTGTCACAGGGTAAAGCTGATTGGTAATGAGAAGAATTGTCCTGAGTGTAGTGCAAAAAATTATGCATATCTGCAAAAACAACTTAGAGAAAATCCTGAAACGATTGAACGTAGAGAAGAACAAAGTAGGATTCACAAAAAGGATGTATATACACAACGCAAGCAAAACGGACTTTGTACTTGTTGCGGAAAACCACTAGGAAGAATGGATTATGGTGCTTTAACGTGCTTAAGATGTCGAGAAAAACACAATTCATACAAATTGAAGTCACAAAAACCACGTTCTGAATACAAGAGCAGTATTTGGAAATCACAAGGCTTATGTCCTTGTTGTGGTCAACCTTTATACAAGAATCATGGCTTATGTAAAAAGCATTACGATATGCAAATCACAAGTCATGACTATTCAAAAAGCAGGACGGTAATTATCAAATATGGCAAAGCTAATATGTCCAATGTGCAAAAGTAAGGATTTTACAGAAATATCAAGTAATGGCGCGACTGTCTGCATCTGCAAAGGATGTGGCAGCTGTTGCCGAACTGATACTAAACCTAACAGTTGGTTTCATGTAGGAGAACAGAAAGATGGCATATAAAAATTACAAACAAGTAAAAGCTATTGAATATCAGAATAGGCAAAAATTATTAGCTGTTAATCCAGGGCTGAATAATATGTCCGGAATATATTTCTTAACAAGAGAAGATGAAGATGGTTTCAAATATGCCTATATTGGTCAGGCGAAAGATATATTACAGAGGTTGTGTTCTCATATGGTTGGATTTCAGCATATAGATCTTAGTTTGAAGTCACACAAATTATATGACAAGGAAACAAATCCTTATGGGTGGAAAGTTAATTTTAAAACATTCCCTGTAAGTCAGCTTGACGAAAAGGAACAGTATTACATCAAACAATATGCCCTTGCAGGCTATCAGTTGAGAAATAAAACGAGTGGATCTCAAGGACAGGGCAAAAAGAAAATAGATGAATATAAACCATCGCGTGGTTATAGAGATGGGTTAAAACAAGGACATCGTAACGCGAGTCGTGAAGTGGCACATCTGTTTGAAAAACATCTTGATTATAAAGCTAAAGATGATCCACCAAATAGGTATCAAAAGCAAGCTATGGATAAATTTGAGGACTTTTTAAATGAATATAAGCAGCCGGAAGATAACGGTTCAATAGATACAGTGAAAACGGAGGTCGATAAATATGGCAGAACAGTATTTCCAGGTTAAAGTTAACAACATTTCTTATGAACCACTAGAGTACGTTGTCGCAACATATGATGAAGATTCAAAGGAATTGTGGTTCTGGGGAACATGGAACGATGAAAATAAAGCAAAAGAAGCAGTAAATCAGCTTGATAATGCAATTTTACTTAGGAGGAAATAGCAATGGGAGAAGAGGAAAGAGAAATATTAAAAGGTGTAGCAACTGATGAACAGGAAACAGTTGTTCAGTTTGGCAGAAATGACGAGTACATGACTATATATACAACCGACAGCACTATGATGACAAAACTAGATAAGTGTGTCAAAGGTGGCGAATATGAAGTAGTCGAGATTCATAAGTTGCAGAAAAGTGACAAGATTATCGGAAAAACTTATAAGGCTAAAAAACGTCTGCTGTCATTCAGGAAGAAATTTATTGAGCGTGAACTTACTGAGGAACAGAAATTAGCATCCGCTGAAAGATTAAAAAATTATAACACTAATCGCAACTCATAAAATCAATTCTGCGTGTCATGGCTCATTAGCTTAGACGAGAGAGAAAATTTGAAACGCTTTAATGGATAAATATAGGGGTAGAAAAATGAATTTAGAAATTAAGCAAGACAAAGGAAAAAGAAAGACAATCTATATTTCAGGTCCGATAACAGGTGTTGACGATTATTTAAGCAAATTTGCAAAGGCAGATTCGTACTGGAGATTCAAAATAGTATCAAGGACAACTGATTATACATCCATAATCAATCCTGCCTTCACTAATCGAACTTTGCCAAATGATTTTGAACATCAAGACTATATGGCTGTCTGTTTTACACTAATGGATCTTTGTGATGGCATTTATCTGTTAGATGGTTGGAAAAACAGTGTAGGCGCGACTATGGAATATACATACGCAAAAAAGAAGGGATTGGAGATTTTCTATGAAGAAATATCAAAAGAATGTATGTCACTTGATTGCTAATCATTATGGAATTGCGAATCAAATGCCGATAGCGATTGAGGAAATGAGCGAATTAACAAAGGAAATCTGCAAATATATCAGAGGCAACGACAACTTGAATGACATTGTTGAAGAGATTGCTGACGTTCAGATTATGGTTGAGCAGCTGATAAGTCTGTTCGGTATTGAGAGTAAAGTGAATGAAATGATTGATTATAAGATGCTGAGACAGATGCAGAGAATGGAGCAGGAAAGTAAATAATAATTTATATCGCGAGGAACAAATATGGCTGAAAGAAGAATGTTTACAAAGAAAATAACTGACAGTGATGCTTTCACCGGATTACCACCTACAACACAGACCTTGTATTTTCATTTATGTATGAATGCTGATGATGACGGATTTAATAACAAGATTAGACAGGCGATGTTTAATGCACACGCAGATCTTAATGATTATAACTTGCTGATTCAGCATAGATTTATTATTCCGTTTGAGGATAAGGGAGTCATAGTTATTAAACATTGGAGACTACATAACATTATTCGCAACGATAGATACCATAGAACTGAGTATGTCGAAGAGAAAGCCAGGCTGATTCTTAAGGAAAACGGAGTTTATACAGAAAGTGACAACCAAATGACAACCATGTGTCAACCAAGTGACAACCAAATGGAAACCGAGGTTAGGTTAGGTAAGGATAGTATAGGTAAGGATAATATATATTGCGCGCATTTTGAAGAAACGTACAAAGTTTATCCGAGAAAGGGTGACAAGAAACGTGCATATGCCTGTTACAAAGCAAGGCTAAATGAAGGATACTCGGAAGATGAATTATACCAAGCAGCAAAAAAATATGCCGCATTTTGTCTAAAAGAAAACCGGGAACAAAAATACATAAAAACTGCACCTACTTTTTTTGGAGTAAATACACCTTTTGTTGATTACTTACCAAGACAAAAAGATTTACCGGCTATTCACCTCAGAAATCAATCGCAGGAAGAAATTACTAAGTTTCCGTATTATGGACTTCCTAAAGAATGGTTTAAGGGCGATATGATTACGTCAGCTTTAATTAGCGAGTCTGTAAAGGATGCTGATACAGGAGAAATTTATACACCTGATGATATTATTGATATTTATTATCTGAGAAGGGAGAAGGCATTAGGCGATGAAGAAGATCTCGAACTTAGACATGGCACTTGATGCTATTAAAGAAAGACGTGAAAAATGGCGAAAAGAACACCCTGATGAAATTGAATCTGTGTGTAGCATATGTGAAGGAACTGGATTGAAGCTGATTCTCAGAGACGAGTTTGGAAATGTACACCCTAAAGCAGATAAGTATAAGCCGGGAATGTATGAGTATTACGAACCTTGTCCGTGTACAAAAGGTGAAGTTACTGCGATTATGCGCAACAATCTTAAATATTCCTCAGTTCCAGGGCTTTATGCAGATGCACTAATCAGCAATTTAAGTAAGGACGTATATACAAACATTCGCAGTTATGAAATGTTTCAGGTAGCTAAGAATGATGCTATAAGGTTTATTTCTGCCTATCCTGCTTATGAAGAAATGGGTATGGGGCTTTATATATGGTCCAAGACAAAAGGCAGCGGCAAATCAAGACTTGCTTCAACCATATCAAACGAATTAACAAAAAAAGGTGTGAGAAATAAGTATGCAAGCGTATCAAACATTCTTACCGAACTGTCATCATCATGGAAAAGAGACGATAGTTCTGAGGATAAGATTATTCGCAAATATGTTGAACCAAGGTTATTAATACTTGATGATTTGGGTGCAAAGTCAGGCTACAGATGGATTGATGATAGATTGTTCGAAATTGTAGATGGCCGATACAGTTCAGGAAAACCGACAATAATCACGAGCAATTATGAAGCCGATAAGTTGCCTTTTGACGAAAGAATAGCTGATCGTATCTGTGAACAGAAACGTTATGAAATGATTCATATGCCGGAAGAAAGTGTTAGAAGAAATTCTAATACTGATAGCAGAGCAGAGTTTAGGAATATATACGATAAGTTCATGAAGGATAAAGACAAGGAGGACACATAATGGCAGAAAATTTACCTAAGATAGATAAGATTGCAACAGGCAAAAACATTCAAAGATTATTGAGACTTAATCGAATGTCAAAGATTCAGTTGCAAGATATGTTGGATATGTCAAGTCCGATATTGGTTTATAAATGGTGTCGAGGCGAACATTTACCAAGTATCGAGTATTTATTACAGATGTCAAAAATATTCAAATGTAAAATCGAGGACATTATAGTTGCGGAGGATTAGAAAAATGAAATACCAAGTAGGCGATAGGTTTGAAGTTGAGATTACAGATGTAGATGAATCTGGAATGGGTAGAATGTTTTATCTGAATGACTGTGTAGGGGTAACTGAAAAGCAGCTGGACAGATTTGATTTTAAAGATACACAGTTTCCAGAGGTTGCAAATATAAAGAAAGTCGAAAGACCGAAGGAATACACACTTGAATCACTGAGAGACAGAATTTTTAAACTGAGCAAGCTGTTGGCAAACAGCATCGAGGCTTATGAAAACATAACTAAGGGTGTCGAGGCTGTCAGTAACGACATTGATAACATGGTAAATGCCTATGAAACGCCTGATAGTTGAATTGGTTGTGGTGCTGATTCTGTTTGCTTTGGCTATGCTGTGGGCGAGTAAAATTCCCGAAGGCACTCCTGGATTATTTGGCAAGCAGCCGGAAGAAGTTTACTCGATAGAGTACGCAGAAACACCGATTATCGAAGAAATACCGATGTATCTGTTCGATGATCCGCCGATAAGTATTGAGGTCAACTATGCTACACCAACATCAGCGATAGAGGAACCTAAGAAAGCTAAAAAGCCGGATATGACATATTTTGGAAAGATGGCAACCACAGGATACCTTGCTACAGGGTGTCCGTGTGCAGATGGTGTGTATCCACAAGTTGGGTACACTGTCGCTTGCAACGATTCAAGACTATGGCATAAGAAAATCTATATCGAAGGTATCGGAATTAGGTATGTACATGATACGGGGAATATGTCAATGGATGTTTTGGATGTCTTTGTTGGCAGCTTAGATGAAGCATATAGCATAACGAGTTATAACAGAAAAGTTTATATAGTCGAGTGAGGTGCCTTATGGAAGATAATAGAAAACAAGTCCTTGTGTATGAGGAATTTGACGGAACAGACGACAATGGAAAACCAATAGAGCGAGTGACATATGCTTGTCCGAAGTGTAATTTAGGTTTTCTGCCGGTGTGGTCGGATGAGTGTCCTGAATGCAAACAGAAATTGAAGTGGTAGGAGGTAAACGCAGATGTACGATCTAACAACTATAGATTGGTTAGAAGAAATAAAAGAACATTGTTTCGGCGCAAAAGTAACTGTTGAAGATGCTTTAGGAAATAAATTATATTTCAAACTCAAAGATATAGAAATTGCATTTTCAAATAGTCCTTATGAGTTGCCGGAAACAACAATCCATGCGTACTATGAGGGTAAAGAAATGCAAACAGAAATGAGGTGAAATTATGACGTTAGACGAAGCAATCCGTCACGCTGAGGAAGTAGCAGAAGCAGAAGAACGAAGCGCAAAGCTACATCAAAGACCAGATAGAGGTGTTAAAGGCAGTGGCAAAAGATATTTGAGTTGTATTGAATGTGCCGCTGAACACCGACAGCTTGCGGAATGGCTGAGAGAATTACAAAGATACAGATTTGAAATATCAGAGTGCAAGGCGATTCTTTATAATCCTACGCCTGATGTAACGGAGAATGATAGGAAAAGAGCGGTGTACGTGTTACAAACTTTCCCTGATGTAAGAGGTGATGAAAGATGACACTTGAAGAAGAAA
>RHMF01003931.1_pt1 | contig 11385 bp, 7 predicted proteins | sample 5365151 | NCBI WGS metagenome assembly RHMF01 (sample SAMN10266501, study PRJNA497801) | feces metagenome | isolation source: feces | host: Bos taurus | place: China: Prairie of Fairy Mountain | collected 2017-08-14 | reverse complement strand
GTGAGGGGCAGCGGAGCATCGTCCACGAAATACACCTTCTTCAGGGTGTCGCTCAGAGGCAGACCTACGGCAGCACCGGCAGGGCTGACATGCTTGAAACTGGCGGCGGCAGGCAGACCTGTAGCAGCCTTGAGTTCCTTGACCAACTGCCATGAGTTGAAAGCGTCCAGGAAGTTGATGTAGCCGGGACGGCCGTTCAGCACTTCGATGGGCAGTTCGCCCTCTTCCATGTAGATTCTGGAAGGCTTCTGGTTGGGGTTGCAACCATACTTCAATTCAAGTTCCTTCATATACATTTATATAAATTAAATTTCCTCATTAAAACACAAATAGCCACCCTGAAGGAGTGACTATATGGATTTTGTGGAGCTGGAGGGGATTGAACCCTCGTCCAAACAGGGACATCCCATGCTTTCTACACGCTTATTCCGGACTTCGGTTGTAGGGAAGCGACAAGACCCGGACCACCAATCGCAACCTTAGCATCAAGAGAATTTCATCACCGAGTAGATGCGTCCTCAACGACTATCCCCGAATTGCTGTGCCACTGAGCCTGAGAGTTTCAGGGCGTGAACCTCAGAGTGACATCTCGTCTCAGCACCTGGTGCCGAGATAAAGCCAGTAATCTACTGTACTTCGATTAGGCAGCGAGAGCGTAAGTGTTTTCGCCAGATAAATTCTTGAAGGTCTGATATTATAGAGAGCGGCCAACAACTCTCTGCGTGCTTACATGACATCTCATCCTGCTGTCAAATCCATGTCAGCCCCAATGTCAATGCGATGCAAAGGTACTATTTTTATATGAAATGTTAAACAATTTGGAGTTTTTTTGTATCTTTGCCATGATATTGGCCTGTTAAAAGACAATATAAGTAGCCAAACGGACGTTATAAATCTTGTAGACAAACGTCGAAACCGAACAACATAACCAAGAAACACGAAATTATTATAACTCGATATGAAAAACAGAATCATTGCCTTTGCCACCATCCTGTTCATCTCGCTTGCAGCGATGGCACAATCATCAATGACAGACGACCAGGTGCTGAAGTATCTGGTTACAGAAACCCAGAAGGGCACATCGCAACAGAAGATGGCCGCCGAACTGCTGAAAAAAGGCGTCACAACCACTCAGTTGCAACGCGTCCGCAAAAAGGCCGAAAAGCTCCGCGAGGAGGCAGGGAAGGTTTCAAAGAAGGACTCCAAGTCGCAGAAAAACGCCAAAAAGAAAAGCAAGAAGAAGGGCGCTGCAGACGGAACTAACGAAGACGAACTGCTCATGGATGCTGCCGAGAACCGTGCCCAGGAACTGGGCCTGGAACAGGACGACAGCGAACTGATGGGCGAAAACACCGATGATATCATTGGCATATCCGAGGAAGAGCAGAGACGGGTATTCGGCAGAAACATCTTCAATTCCGAGAACCTGAGTTTCCAGGCACCTATAAATATAGCCACTCCGGCCAACTACGTAATAGGAACCGGCGACCTGGTAACAATAAACATCTGGGGGGCCAGTCAGGAAAGCATTGAAACAGAAGTAAACGCCGACGGACACGTTGTCATCGACGATGTGGGACCAATAAAGATTTCCGGCCTTACCGTTACCAATGCCAACAAACTGCTCAACGGCAAACTGGGACAATTCTACAATGATTGCGAGATAAACCTCTCCCTGACAGAAGCCCGTAGCGTACAGGTTCAGGTTATGGGCGAAGTGGTAACACCAGGCACATACACCCTGAGCAGTTTCTCCACCGCATTCAATGCACTGTACATGGCAGGAGGCATAAGCAAGATCGGCACCTTGCGCGATATCAAGGTGTACCGCGGAGGCAAGTTAGTCAGCACAATCGACGTGTATGACTACATCCTGAACGGAAACACAAAGGGTGACATCAGGTTGGAAGACAACGATGTAATAGTAGTGGGTGCCTACGACTGCCTGGTACAAGTTAAGGGCAACGTGAAACGACCCATGTGGTATGAAATGAAAAGGAGCGAGACCGTGGCAGACCTCATAAGGTATGCAGGTTCCTTCAACGGCAATGCATACACCAAGAAACTTCGTGTTACACGTAAATCCGGTGACGAATACAGCGTACACACCATAGACGAATTCCGTATGGGCACCTTCACCCTATCTGACGAAGATATGGTTGAGATTGACAGTATCCGTGCAAGATTCAGCAACAAGGCAGAAGTAAGGGGCGCCGTAAAACATGAGGGTGTCTATGAAATCGGCAAGGACATAAATTCTGTCCGCACCCTACTGCTGGCAGCAGACGGTCTGAGCGAGGACGTGTATGAAGGCAGAGCCATAATGCATAGAGAAAACGAGGACCTGACCCTGCGCATGATAAGTGTGGACATACATGGCATCCTTGCAGGCACCATAAGCGACATACCCCTGCACAACAACGACATGCTCTTTATCCCTGCAAAATCCGACATGCTTGGAGAGAGACTCATTGACGTAAAGGGCGAGGTGGTATATCCCGGCCAATACCCTTATGCCGACAGCACCACCATACAGGACATTATCCTGCAGACGGGAGGCTTGACAGAAGCCGGTTCTCTGGCACGCGTGGACATTTTCCGCCGCATACGCGACAACAGGACTCCTAAAGAGGGTCCTGTGAGCGCCTTGAGTTTCAGTTTCTCTCTGGACGAAGGCTTCGCCATCCAGCAGGACACCACCTTCTACCTGCAGCCATACGACATCGTAGTTGTACGCAAGAGCCCGTCATACAATGAGCAGAAAAACGTAACCGTGGAGGGCGAGGTCAATTTTGAAGGACAGTACTCCATCACCAACAAGGACTACAGGCTATCCGACCTGGTGAATGCCTGTGGAGGCCTGACCGACATGGCGTACATCAAGGGAGCCAAGCTCATACGCCTGATGACCCAGGAAGAATTGGAGAAAAGAGACCAGGCCAACCTGAAGGCACAGATTCTTCTGTACGAAGATGGACTGAAAGAAGGCAAGGACATGAACATGCAGATAGCCGACTCGCTCCTGTCGCTGAAGACCAGCACCTCAAACACCTTCCCCGTTGCCATAAACCTGGAAAAGGCGCTGGCCAAACCCGGTTCGCATGACGACATTCTCTTGCGCGAAGGCGATGCCCTCATCGTTCCCGAATACACCAACATCATCAAGATCAGCGGCGAGGTGATGTATCCCGTGAGCATGAGTTATGAGAAGGGACGTAACTTGGCATATTACATCCAGCATGCCGGCGGTTACAGCAATAATGCCTCGAAGAGAAAGGTATATGGCATAAACGCCAACGGTTCGGTTGTCAAACTGGGAAGCAATTCCGTGAAGTCCATTGAACCAGGCATGGAGATTGTCGTTCCGCAGAAGAATGCCAAGAAAAAACTCACCACAACAGAAATCATTGGCATCGGTTCCGGCATAGCAGCACTGGCCAGTGTAATCGTAGCACTGCTGAATGCAATAAAATAAGCACATCCGTACAGTCATGAGCACGAATAACAATACTATTCCAGGCAAAAACATCTTTATTAAGCTTTGGAGCAAGAAATACCTTTTTTTAAAGGTTTGGATTCTCACATTCATCATATCTGCTGCATATATCCTACCTGAACCGCGCAAATATACAGCAAGCACCCTGTTGGCACCAGAAGTTGGCAATACAGATAATGCAGGAGGACTTTCGTCAATTGCATCTGCATTTGGCTTTAATCTCGGAGGAGCATCATCGGTAGATGCCATCTACCCAACCCTCTACCCCGAACTCATTTCCTCCAACGACTTCATCGTAGACCTTCTCGGTGTTCATATCCAGACCTTGGATGGGGAAATATCCACCGACCTGTATACGTATCTGCATAAACACCAGAAGGCTTCCATCTACAAGAAACCTTTTCTATGGGCAAAACGCAAAATCAAGGCTATATTTGCAGACAAGAATCAGCGAGGAAATGGAGGTAAAATAGACCCCTCCCGTCTGACAGAGCAGCAATTCTATATCGTAGAAAGACTTAAGTCGAACATCATCTGTACAGTTGACCCTCTGACAAACGTCATCTCACTAAAGGTAAATGCACAAGACCCCCTGGTAGCAGCCAACCTGACCGATTCCGTATGCGAGCGCCTGAAGACCTTCATCACAAGCTACCGTACCAGCAAGGCCAGAGTAGACGTTGAGTATTATGAGAAACTTGCACAGGAAGCACAGATTAACTATAAAAAGGCACTGGATGAATACAGTGCTTTCTGCGATACCCATAAGAACATCCTATCAAAACGAGATGACTTGGAGAGAGAGGTGTCTATGGCTCTGTCAATCTACCAGACCATGATCACTCAGGTAGAAAAGCACAAGACGAAGTTACAGGAGGATACACCCGTATTCACAACATTGCAGAATGCAAGCGTGCCCATCAGGCCTTCTGCGCCCAAACGCGTGCTCTTCTGTCTGGGTATGCTGATGCTTGCAACAATCATCACCTCTGCCAGAATACTCAAAGACGAGCTTTACAGTACTATTGTATTCTTTAGTGCAAAGAGCAAAGGAACTGACAGCAAGGAAGACTGACACATCTGATATTGTCTTTACCAAAGCACATACCTCACTATAACAATCCTATCCGTACTACACTGAATGCATGATGGCATTTGTCAAGAAATACATACTGACCTCTGAAGTTTTCTTCCATCTCCTCATCTTCCTTGCATGGGGTAGTATGTTATTGGCATATATGCGCGGATTTGTTGGTATGCTTCCTATCATAGGCAATTACCAACTTGAAACAGAGGCCGTAGTTGTAACATGCATTGTCATAGCGGCACTACCCTCTGTCATAAACAGGATGGCAACAATAGACTGGCTGTTTCTGTTCGGATGCCTATGCATATACACACTGCACATAGGGATATACTACAACAACTACGATGCCCTCATTGAGAATATGTTTCCCACCCTATGTCTGGCAATACCATTTTTCATAATAGGACGAACTCTTGACATCAAGCAATACATCGCGCCAATGACGGCAATCTCTACGCTATGCATTGTGCTTGATGCCTTCTATTTCTTGATCTACATGCGCAATCCGGCAAAAATGGCGGAGCGCATGGCAGGAGAATACTACATGTATCAGGCATACCGACTGCTTCCTCACGTCATGTTCATGTTCTGGCAAGGCATAAGACTGGTAAGTGTATGGAAAATACTGCTTGGCATTTTAGGATTCTTTCTGATAATAGCATACGGAACAAGAGGACCATTAGGCTGCCTTGGAGCATTCTGCCTTGTCTACTTCTTTTTCTACACCAAGTTCAGGTTCTCCTTCATAATAAAGTCCATCCTTATCTGTCTTGGAGGTATAGTTGTCCTGTTTCCACAGACAATATTGCTGTTCCTGCAGAAAATCCTCTCCTCATTGGACATGAGCACACGCATCGTTGAACGCATGCTGGGTGGAGGTCTGTTTCACGACACTGGCAGAGGCTTTATCAAGATGAAACTGTACGAATATCTGGACCGACCCGATACTTTTTGGGGGTATGGACTTTTTGGATGCAGCCGTTTCGGCATGAAATATCCTCACGACTACATTCTGGATTTCATCTTCAGTTTCGGTTACATGCTTGGCAGTATTATCCTGATCATATTGTCGTACATAATGCTCAAGGCATATATTGTATGCAGCAGTAAGCTTGAGCGAGGATTCATGTTGCTGTTGGCCTCATGCACCTTGCTAAAATATAATTTCAGCAGCACATACATAAGCGAAGGACTATATTTTGCATTGCTCGGATTCTGCACCACTGTACTGATCAAGCACAGGCAGTCAAACGCACCATTGCCTGAAAAGGAATAAGCGAGAAAACACAATGACAGCACACATTATATATTATAACTACCTCACCCCAGATGGCAAGGCCATGTCTATTGGCGGAATTCAGACCTACATCACCAACCTCGTGCCTGTTATATCAGAGTTGGGATATAAAATTAGCATATACCAACGCTCCGACCATGACTTCCGCATACAGAAGGATGGGGTAGACATCCACGGTATAACCTACACCAAGGAGACCTGGGGTAGTGAAGTTGCCAGGCATCTTGTTGACAATGCCCTACCATACATAGATGCTTCAAAGGATATATTGATTTATGGATGCGAGACTTGTATCACCAGGCGCATCTCCTGTCCCACCATTGCCATCCAGCACGGTATCTTTTGGGATGTGGAGGACAAGGCGCCAATGAGCAGACTTGAGTATCTGAAGAAAACCTTTCGGCGCCTACAAACATCGTGGAACACTGTGCAACGTGTCACCAAGGCTGATACACTGGTATGCGTGGACCACAATTTTGTCAACTGGCACAGAGCAGTATGCATCAACACCGGCATCCGACACTTCGTGGTGCCCAATTTCAGTCACATACCTGATACTTGTCCCACCAAGGCAGAGGGGGGGCCATTGCGGATAATATTTGCCAGACGCTTCTTCATCCACCGAGGCACCAGAATCTTCACCAATGCCATAAGGAGGATTTTAGAAGAATATCCTCACATCGACATAACCATTGCCGGTGACGGGCCAGATGCCCCATATATGCACGAACGCCTTGACTCATACAGCAATGTACACTTCATAAGATTTGCCAGCAACGAAAGTCTGAAAATCCACCAAGACAAGGACATTGCCATCATCCCCACCATCGGTTCAGAAGGTACCTCGCTCTCCTTGCTCGAGGCTATGGCCTCCGGTTGTGCCGTAGTGTGCACTAATGTTGGCGGCATGACCAACATAGTACTTGACCACTACAACGGTCTGATGATAAATCCCGACGAGGAGTCTCTCTATCAGGCTATCAAGTTGCTTATCGAGGATCCCATATTAAAGACCTCCTTGCAAAAGCATGCCTACGAAACGGCAAAAGCAAGCTTCTCGCTTGAAATGTGGAAAGAGCGCTGGAGACAGATCTTTACAATGGTGAAAAACGTAAAACTATAACATACGCCACAACCCTAAAATATGACAAATACCGTTCTGTCCATAATCATGCCAAGCTATAACCGGCCTGAAGAGCTTAAGGTTATGGTAGACTCCATCATTGCCAGCACCCTTTCCGCATGGGAACTAATCATCGTGGACGACGGTTCAGAAGAAGAGACCATCTCGCTTCTGAAATCCTACTCACAAGCAGACAGCAGAATTAAGTTGCATCCTCGCAAAGAGGAACCTAAAGGAGCACAGACCTGCCGCAACCTCGGTGTCACACTTGCCACAGGAAAGTACATAATCTTCTTTGACTCTGATGACTACATTACCCCAGTGTGCCTCGCCAGGCGCGTAGATGCCATGGAGCAGCACCCCGAACTTGACTTCATGGTATTTCCATCTGCATCTATGGACCACAACGGACTGCACATGACAGACTGGTGCAACAACTACGGCTATCCAGTATACAGCGACGACATCGAGGCTATCATTTCCAGACGCCTGCCATTCGTTGTATGGAACAACATATACCGCCGCTCTTCACTTGAGCAAAAATCCATCAAATGGGATGTACTGCTGCATTCCTTCCAGGACTCTGACTTCAACCTCTCCGCCCTCCTCTCAGGAATGAGATACGATTATGCCACAGAATCTCCCAACTTCTACTACAGAATACCAAACAAGAACAGGAACAACGCATCCATCGTCACGGAAATGTACAAGAAGGAGAGACACTTAAACAGCCATGTGTACCTCACCCGCAAATGGACAATGATACTGAAGGAGGGAAAGAAAGGCAAGTATGCTGATGCACTTTACGACGGAGCCATCTTCATAATACGCTTCCACCACGAAACCTCCAGTTCCTGGAAAGCTGGGCATCTGCTGTATCAGGTGTTGAAAGACTACTCATACTGGATGCATATGAAACTGGCATTCCACATAAGACTTGGAGAAGCGCTCCAGAAATTCCTTTCACCACGCCTGTCATTCACCCTTGCCTTCCTTACATACAAGATGAGAGACTGGATAAAGGCGAAGAAACGAATCCGCAAGTTGAAACAGATTTACCAATCACAAAACAAACAAACAACAAGACAAGCATGAAAGCAAGAATAATAGCACTATACCTTCCTCAGTTCCACCCCATTCCAGAAAACGACCTCTGGTGGGGACCTGGTTTTACGGAATGGACAAATGTTGCCAAGGCAAAGCCTCTCTTCCGTGGGCACATACAACCGCGCATCCCAGCAGACTTGGGGTTCTATGATCTCCGATTGGAAGAAACACGAATCCAACAGGCAGAACTAGCCAAAGATGCCGGCATAGAAGGATTCTGCTACTATCATTACTGGTTTGGCGGCAAACAACTTTTGGAACGCCCATTCAATGAGGTCGTACAGAGTGGCAAGCCAGACTTTCCTTTCTGTCTCTGCTGGGCTAATCATTCGTGGAGCAACAAGACATGGAATAGGAAGTCTAACCTCCAGCCCAACTCCATGCTGATGGAACAGGTATATCCAGGCGAAGAAGATGACATAAATCATTTCATGCATCTGTTGCCAGCGTTCAAGGACAAGAGGTATATGTGTGTGGAGGGTAAACCTATCTTCGTCCTCTACGAGCCTATGCACCACCCTAAGGTGAAACAATGGATAAAAACATGGAGAAAACTTGCCACAGAACACGGTCTCCCCGGACTATACCTCATCGGCATGACACCCAACACACTCACCAACAGAAAGAGCGACAAGAACAAGTTCGGATTTAGTGCGCCAAATCTGCAAAGTTCTGCCGACCTCTATCAGGACATACTCGACATGGGATTCGATGCAGTGAACTCCGTAGGTAAGCGCCGTGGCGAAATGCTCTCCACCAACATGTATCTCGACCTCGCAAAGACCATCCTGCGCAAGGCAGGAGTACCAATGGTGAACAAATACAACTATCTTAAAACCGTCAAAGGATTCTTCGCGCCAGAAGACAGATGGGAACGCGTCTATCCCACTATAATGCCCCAATGGGACCGCACACCTCGTGTGAACAGCTATGACGGCATATATGTCAATGCTACCCCGGAGAACTTCCGCAAGCACATAGAGCACGCCATCAGTGTGATAAAGCACAAGCCGGAGCAACACCGTATATTGTTTCTCAAATCGTGGAACGAATGGGGTGAAGGCAACTATGTGGAACCAGACACGGAGTTCGGACACGGATGGCTTGATGCAATAAAAAGTGCTGTCCTGGAGTAAAAAAAGCAAACAGACGATAAGATATGCCGTACATAAACATCCTACGGTTAGTAGCAACCATTATGATAATACTGATTCACACATGCTCCGTGGGTGAATCAAACATTCCTGCAGATGAAGAATATGCCTATGGTCTGCTCAAGCACATTGGTGTTTTTGCCGTACCGCTCTTTGCCATGATTTCCGGATGTTTCTTTCTTGACCCGAAAAGAAATGTCACCATACAGACCATACTGAACAAATACTGTAAGCGCATCCTGCTTGTACTGCTGTGTTTCGCTCTACCAATGTGCCTATCGGAAGCATTCATCACCAAAGAGTCTCTATGGGTGGGACTATACAATTTTGTCAGAGGACATTCGTGGATACACATGTGGTACATGTATATGCTGATATGCCTGTATCTGCTCACTCCCCTTATCAGAACTTTCATCGTAAACTCGTCCAAAAGGGAGATTGAATACACATTGGCTATTCTGTTCGTGCTAACGATCATAGTACCATCACTACAGACATACGGCATACAACTGCAGAATTACCTGACATTAGGAACGCCCTTCATTTTCTACTATATCCTCGGATACTACCTTGCTCACATCGAAACTCTACGACTCTCACGCACACATTGCGGCATTATGGTCGTCGGATACATCCTGATCATCGCAACATTAGAGACGGGTGGATTTGCCTTTAGTCAGAAAATACTTCAATATCACGACATAACCCGTGCCTTCGGAGCAGCAAGTATATTCCTCCTCTTCAAGCGTATGGACCTGAACTGGAGCATTGCCAACAATCTACGCGTATATTGCTTTGCCATATATCTGGTTCACACCGTCTTTACAAACCTCTCCTACAAGTTCCTCCACATAATGCCATCCAACGTTGCATCCCCTTGGATTTCTCTGCCACTATTCACTGCAATAATCTTCCTCGCCTCACTGGTCATGGCATATCTGTTAAGACAAATCAGATTCCTCAGAGAGCATGTGGTCTGAACAAACAGATGGTCCAAGTTATCTATATATACTATCCGTCAGTTATCTTTTGCACAACAATCGCAATATCCAGAAGGGCAAATAACTCTTTATAATGGTGCGGAGTGAGTTTCTCTTGATTTGCAGTGGACGAGTGTTCTTGCGTATCGTTTCAAGAGGAGAAGCGAAGAAGTCACGGAAGAAGGTGTCCCTGTTCTGTGAGGACCATGTCTGGTGTGCAAACAGAGGATTATATTTTATCACATCATCCAGACGATAGGTACGCAGATACATTGTCTTTGACAAGTTGGCTGTGGCCATTTCTCCCTTCCGGGTGTTGCACACGATGGTGGAGTAATTTCGCTTGCAACCTTTCAGGTCAGGGAAAATCTCAGCCAATCCCTTGCAATCTGCAATAGTCAGGTCTGCAGGGCGCCTTATGTCTCGGTACTTACAATTATCTCCACAAGAGGGTCGTAGGATGTCTTGCTTGAGAAAGAGTTGCTGGTAGGGGTCGGATACTATATAATATATTCCATTGGCGGTAGACACCTTGGACATATACTCCTCCTCTATCATTCTTCTTTTTGTCCTGAATTCATAGGCCAACACCTCTGAACCGAGTTGTGTGCCTATCTCCTTGATACATTCGGCAAAGACCAACGGACTACCTTGACCATGACATATGAGATCGATTGTGAGCAAATGCTCATACTCCTTTCTCAAGAATTTCCTCAATCCGTCAACCTGACACGGACAGCCACAGAAGACGGCCTTCTTGCCTTTCTGCAAATGAGTGCGTATCTCGATAAAGGTGTCCTCAATAGAACTTGCCATGTATTTGGACTTGCACAAGGGGGGTATATTGCGAAACCCCACTACACCTATGTGGTGCACAGTGAAGCCTCTCCAAGCAGCTCCGACTATCAGTGAATCATCTTCCGTCCAGTGGCGGACTATCTCGCTGAATGCTCCTCCAGACGTGCTACGATGCCAGATGGCGTAGTCCTTGGAAACTGCGGCATACACGCTTTTGGGGTGCGTACATTCGGACTTTTCCTTGAACGAAGGACAAACCCTTTCACATAGACCACATTCGATACACTCGTCAGTCGACTCCGGATAGAGGAAACCTTCCTCGTCGGCTTTCATGCTTATACAA
>RHMF01001293.1_pt1 | contig 11385 bp, 9 predicted proteins | sample 5365151 | NCBI WGS metagenome assembly RHMF01 (sample SAMN10266501, study PRJNA497801) | feces metagenome | isolation source: feces | host: Bos taurus | place: China: Prairie of Fairy Mountain | collected 2017-08-14 | reverse complement strand
GCTGCATCTTGAGCAAAAACGTTGTTTGATAAACCTAATGTCAATATCATTACTATTGACAAATAAGCAAATACTTTTTTCATAGCGTTTTTTTTAAATTGTGTTATTAATTATTTTCTTTTTTAAATTTTTCACTTTTTATGGACTTGCAAAGTTACAATGTTATTTTCAAAATCCAATTTTTTACTAGAAAAAATAACACTTTTTTAGCATTTTTTTCTAATCTTCCTCTTCAGAGGACTCTTTTTCTTCAATACTAACTAAGATTTTGTCTATTCTTGCTCCGTCTAAGTCCACTATTTCAAAGACGAATTTATCCCAAATTATTTTTTCGCCAACTTTAGGTATAGTTCCTGTTTGCTCAAATATCAACCCACTTAAAGTATTAAAGTTATTATCCTTGTATAAATCCTCTAAATCAAAATGACTTAAGAAATCATAAAAAGGATATTGCCCTCCAATCAAATAAGTTCCGTCTTCTCTTTCTGTAAATTCCTCTTCTTCTGTTTCCATTTCAGAGGCATTTCCAACTAAAGATTCTAAAATATCATTCATAGTAACTAAACCTTCAACTAAACCGAATTCATCTATAATTAAGGCGTAATGTATTTTGTTTTCTTTAAAAATCTCTAAAGCATCATAAATACTAACACTTTCATGTAGGTATTGTGGTTCTCTCATTATTTCTCCTACGTTAGTAAATGAGTCTAATCTACTAAACACATCTTTTAAGAAAACAACTCCTACAATATTATCAAGATTCTTAGATGCAACTGGGTATATATAGTGAACATGTTGTGCTAATTTAGCTTTCACTTCATCTAAACCATCATCAACATCTAACCATTTAAATTCTGTTCTATGTGTCATTAAAGATGCAACATCTCTATCATCTAAAGATAGCACTCTTTCTGTCATTTCTTGTTGTTCTTCTGTTATTTCTCCATCTTCAACACTATCTGCCATCATTACCATAAATTCTTCTTCGGTTACTTTATCATCAACTTTCTTTATTCCAAACAAACGCATCATTCCTTGTATTGAAATAGAAAGCAACCAAACTATAGGATAGAATAATCTTGAAAGAAAATCCATTGGAGAAATCACAAAACTCGCTATCTTTTCTGGATTATTAAGAGCAAGTTTTTTAGGGAATAACTCACCTATAACTAAAGTAACATAAGTTATAGAAAGCACAATAACAGCTCTTGCAATTAGATAAGAAAGTTCAGCATTTATTCCTATTTTACAGATAAATTCACCAAATGGTTTAATCAAACTTTCTCCTGAATACATACCTGTAATTAAACCAATAGCTGTTATTGCTATCTGAACTGTTGAAATAAAATTATCAGGGTTTTCTGAAACTTTAAGTATTCTTTTTGCGACCTTATTACCTTTTTTAGCATCTGCATCAAGTTTAGATTTTCTTGAAGACACAACAGCCGTTTCGGACATAGAAAACAGTCCATTAACTATAATAAGAGCTAAAATTATAAGAAATTCCATTATTTATTAATGTAGTTTATATATTATCTTCTTCAGATAAAACAGTCTTTTTTTCAATAGATGTAAAAGCAGAGATAACTAATAAAATCACACCTACTGTAATTGCAATATCTGCAACATTAAATATTGCATTAAAGAATTCAAACTCATTGCCACCAACGAAAGGAATCCATTGAGGCAAAGTAGTATCTATCAATGGGAAATAAAACATATCTACGACTTTACCCATACAAAGAGAGGCATAACCTCCTACTTCAGGTAAGAATTGAGCAGTTGTAAAGAACGTACTTTCAGAAAAAATTAATCCATAAAATAATGAATCTATTATATTTCCTACTGCTCCTGCAAAAATCAAAGCAAAAGAATAAATGATTAGTTTCTTCTCTCCTTTAATAACGAGTTTTCTAAGATAAATAAATATTATAGAAGCGGCTATTAATCTAAACAATGTAAGAATTAATTTACCAACTTCTTCACCAAAAGACATACCAAAAGCCATTCCTTCATTTTCTATAAAGTGTAATCTACACCAATCGCCTATAAGGAAGACTTCTTCACCAAGAGTGAAATTTAACTTTATCCAAACTTTTAAAATTTGGTCTATAAGTAAGATTAAAAAAACAAGTATAAGTGGTTTCTTCACAAAAACTATTTTTTGTTTTGCATTAATTTAGCTTCAACACTTAAAGTTGCGTGAGGAACTATTCGCAATCTTTCTTTAGGAATAAGCTTACCTGTAACTCTACAAATACCGTAAGTCTTATTTTCTATTCTTATAAGAGCAGCCTCCAAATCTTTTATGAATTTTTGTTGGCGTGCAGCCATATTTGCATTGTCTTCTTTACTTCTAACATTAGAGCCTTCTTCTAAGATTTTAAAAGTAGGAGAAGTATCACTCGTATCAGAAGCATTATTAGCAAAAGCCTCTGTCAATGTTTCGTAATTTTCTTTAGCTTTAGCTAATTTTTCTAAGATAATTGCTTTAAACTCTTGCAATTCTTCATCAGAATAACGTACTGTGTTTAAATTTGATGTTCCCATAACACTGATATTAACGATGCAAATGTATGAATATTATTACAAAAAACAATAAAGCCAAAGAAGTTTTTGTCAAAACAACTCTTTGGCTTTATTGAAAAACTAAATTGACATTATTTCTTTTTCTTTTGCGGCTATAATAGTATCTGTATTCTTGATGAATTTATCTGTAACTTCTTGCATTTCTTTTTCTACAGACTTGATTTCATCTTCAGGTACTCCTGCATCTTTTAATTTTTTAACTTTTTCAAGAATGTTTCTTCTAATGTTTCTTATGCTAACTTTTGCTGTTTCTCCTTCAGCTTTAGCTTTTTTACATAAATCTTTTCTTCTTTCTTCTGTAATAGGAGGAAGAACTATTCTTACAACATCTGCTTCAACTTTTGGAGTAAAACCTAAATTAGCTGCCAAGATAGCTTTATCTATAGCATGTAAAAGAGATTTTTCCCATGGTTGAATAACTATTTGTTTTGGATCTGGTGTGCTAATATTTCCTACATTTTCAATTGGAGTTGGAGTTCCATAGTAATCAACTTTAACTCCACCTAACATAGCCGGATTTGCTTTACCTGCACGCAATTTTTCTAAAGATTTCTCTAAATGAGAAACTGCATCTGTCATAGAAGCATTAGCTTCTTGAAGCATTTTTTTTGATTCTTCGGTCATTTTGATATAATTTATATAATGTTTATAATCTTACTGCTGTTCTTGTATAGCCTTTTGTTTTGTCGTCAATCTTTACATCAAACTTAAATGTAATAGAATCACCATTTAGAGTTGCTGAACCTACTAATTGATAATTACCACTAACAATTTGATCAAATTTTGCAGTCTTAGATGAGACTGTTGCAGAGACTTGACAAGAAGAATTTAATCCAAACAATTCTCCTCCTATTATTATATTATAGTCATCAACTGCCTTTATATTTCCTTTATATGAGGCTTTTGTAGATTTTGGAAAAACTATTTCTTCGCTTATACTCCAAACTCCTTCCCAATCAGAAGCATTATATGTTGTGCCACTTTCTACACATGAAAATAAAGTGAAAGTAAACAAGCTTATAAAAACAAGAAGTATTCGTTTCAAAAAAACCTTTTTCATCTCTACAAAAATTTTATTTTATTCGGCAAAGGTACATATTTAAACCGAAATAAAAAAATAAGTATTGTTTTTATTAGTTTTTAGACAAAGTTTTATAAAGTCCGTTTGTAATTTCTTCTATTGACAAAGGCACATAAACTATGCAGTAATCATTAGGTCCTTCTTCATATAAAAAACCTACCTTACCATCAGCTTGCATAATCATTGTTGAATATGCTGATAGCCTATCACTAACTTCCAAACCTTTTGTCCAATTTTCAGCTAAACTAATAGGTGTATATTTTACATCATCTTGCAATTCCTTGAAGAAAATAGTCACATTAGTACGATTATCTCCAGTAGGTAAAGACTGTAATAAAATATCACATTCTTTTCCCGTATTTGCATTAATACATCTTACCTTTAACAATTCGCCATTACAAGCATTAGCTCCAACAGATATTCCTCCTTTTATTTCATTACTTACAACTTGTTTTGCCCACTTGCCCTTTGCCTTAGCAATATTGGTAAAAGAAAAAATATTAAAGTATCTTCCATATTGCTTTCTACTACTAACTACAATAGAGCCATCGCTTAATTCCTCAACCTTAGCTTCATCTCCATTATCTATACAAAGACCTCCTAATAATTTCCAAGTCTCTCCAAAGTCATCAGAATAGACTACATAATTATCATGCCACTCTGCACTATTTACAAGTAATGAAGCATACAAACGATAATACTTACTACCCTTTGCTTTAAAGACCTTGGATTGAACAATCTTGCCCGAAGCAAAAAACATACTATAAACCTCTGGAAGAATTGGTTTATAATTTCCCTCAACATTCATAAACATTGAAGTAACGTCTTCCGCAGCATTCCAAGTCTTGCCTCCATCATTACTTCTTATCCTTGCCATAAAATTATGCTTATCTTTAGTTGCAGAAGGGAAAGCTTGTCTGCCCGCAACACACATAATCAAAACCTCATCACTCTCTCTGTCTGCCACGATAGCCGCATCGCCAAAGCCACACTCGAATACATTTCTCTCATCTCCATTTCCATCGGCTATAAACCTTTCTTCTGTCCAATTAATATAATCTTTTGAAGTTCTTATCTTTATATCAACTTCACCAAATCCTATATCTGCCCAACAAGGTCTATGGTCGCTCACTGCGAGCAAAGTTCCGTCAATAGTCTGTGCTAAAGCAGGAATACGATAAGGCTTATTAGTCTTGTCATCTAAGGAATAATAAAGATATTGATACTTATTCAACTTATCTACTTTGAAGTTTAAGAAAATAGTATCAGCAATTTCTTTAACAGATTTGCTTTCAAGACTTTCTAAAATTTCATCTCCATTTTTTATTTCACAAATAAACCCTCTGTAAGTCTTTGCAGACAAAGTAATTATAGCAGAATAAGGCAATGAACAACTCATTTGTGTTAAACTATCATTAATAGAAATAGTTTTTGAAAAAATCAGCTTATCTTCACTCTTTAAAGACACATCTGCTATTCTTGTATTAGTAGCATAAGTTGATGTCCTATCAAAATCAAACACCAATATTATATTTCTCTTATTTTGAGCGAATCCACTTTGTGTTAAAAGGCACAAAGAAAAAAAGAAAATTAAAATTTTAATTACTTTCATAGCTTTTTATTTTTTTGCAAAAATAAAAACTTCTTTTCAAGTTTTAATATTTTTATTCTTGAATTCAATTTATTGATTCTTTGAATTAAATTATTGATTCTTGAATTCAAAAAAATAAGTCCAGAATTTTTATTCTGGACTTAAAAATTGAGATTCTATTTTTTACTTAAAGGTTTCGCTCAATATACGAAGCTCTTGTGTTAAAGAAGCTCCCTGATACAATATTTTGTAGGCAAAATTTGCGATTGGCATATCTACTCCCAATGTTGCATTAGTTTTATGAATACAATCTGTAGCATAATATCCTTCAGCTACCATTGACATTTCTAATTGTGCAGATTTTACACTATATCCTTGTCCAATCATTTGTCCAAAAGTACGATTGCGAGAATGTTGTGAATAAGCAGTTACTAATAAATCGCCTAAATACACAAAATTATTAGTATCTCGCATTTCGTTTTGAGCAACTACTTTCAAGAATCTTTGAGTTTCTTGCGCTGCATTAGAGATTAATACTGATATGTAGTTATCTCCATATCCTGCTCCTTTGCATATTCCTGCTACAAGTGCATATATGTTTTTCAAAACTGCAGAATATTCTATTCCTCTTACGTCATTGGAAGTTCTTGTTTTGACAAAACGACACGCAAAGCGATTTGCAAGTTCTTGTGCAAGACTTTCTTGGTGTGCACCTAAAGTTAGGTATGTCATTCCGTCTTGTGCAATTTCTTCTGCGTGAGATGGACCACTTAAAACTGCTTGTTGAGCTAATCCAACATTATATTTGTCTGCAAGATAATCAGCAACTATTTGATTAGTTTGTGGTATTATACCTTTAGTTGCACTAATTATTGTTTTATTTTCAAAATCTGCTGATGTAAGGCCTTTAAAAGAAACATCAACAAAAGCAGATGGTATAACTAAAACAATAGTGTCTGAGGCTTCTACCACATATTTAATATCCGTACTTATTTCTATTTTACTTGTATCTAATTGGCAAGAGCGTAAATAAAGGGGGTTTCGCCCGTATTGGCGAACTCCCTCTACTATTTCTGTTTCTCTAACCCACCAATATACATTGTCGTGGTTTTGCGTCGCAATTTTAACTATTGCTGTCGCCCAACTACCACTTCCTAATACTGATATATTCATTGTAAATTATAGTCCTAAGACTTTTTTTCCTTGTTCGTATCTTATGTCTTTTGGTATGCTTTTACCATTTATTACATCAAGAGTTTCTTGAAGGCTTTTACGGATTTGTCCGTTTTTGTCTGCGTATGCTTTTGCTCCGTCTATATCTCCTGTTCCTTCTATTTCTAAGATTTTAGCTGCCCAAGAATTCATTGCTTTGAACGCATTGTCATAGTTAATTGAATAAATACCTTCTGCATTCTTAGCAAAAGCTTGGTTATCTTCAAAATAGTTGAAACACATCATATTTGCAACGCCGTGAGCTGAAGCTGCTCCAAATCTTACTGAACGTAAAATTCCTGCTATGAATGTTGTAACAGCATCTTCTTTTGAGATTGAAGTGATTTCTCCTTTATCTATTAAAGAGCATACCATATATAATCCTAAGATATCAGCTTTTGCTTCTTCCCAACCTGAGTATTGGTTTCCTAAAGCTTGTCTTACTCCACCTTTTCCATTGATTGTGTTTTTGATTCCTAAGCCATGAGCTACTTCGTGGAAAGTTACATTATAGAAAAAGGCATCAAATTTTACTTTTGCTAATTGTTCTTGTGGTAATATGTTTTCAGCAATAGGGTAAAGTATCTTATCGAATTTTGCTTTCATAGCATTTTTCAATTGAAGACGTCTTGCACCTTTTGCTAATTGTACTCTCTCATCGTTAGGTAAGTTTATAGCGATTGTTTTGCTACCAGAGTTACAATCTCCTCCGTAATAAATTACGTCATATACATTAAGGTCAGATTCTGTTCCTGGAACTTCTTGTTTAAATTTAGGGTCGCAAGGAAGTTCTTTTTGTAATTGTGGAAGCATTGAAGTGAATTTTGCAAGTTTTGCACTTTCTTCTTCATCTTTAACTAAGATAAATGCTTCGTATGCTGCTTTTGCTCCGAATAAACGGTCTTCGTAGTTTTCGATTGGTCCTACTACGAAATCTAAATGGCTATTTTTCATATCCATCCAAGCCATATCTGATGCGAAATAGTCATCTGTTTGGAATGCTTTCTTTCTTTCTTCTAAATATTTCTTTAATCCAGCATCTTCTGCTAAAGGAATTGCTTTATCTAATAAAGCGCATACTTTATCTATTTGAGCTTTGTATTCTTCTCTATACCATTTAACTTGTAATTTACCTTCTGCATCTCTGCGAATTACAGTGTAAAGACTTCCTTTATTTTCATCTTGTAATGCATCATATTCTTCCTTAGTCATATCTTTTGGATAGAAGTTTGCTCCAAGAGGCTTTTCACCATAACCATTTACGAATGGACGCATACCATCAAGTCTTTCCCATGGTCCATAGTTAATCATAGCGAATTCTCTTGTTGCTGGATCTTGGATTTTTTCCATATCTGCTTTATCTCCATAAGATTGCATCCAGAATAATTCGTCCATAATTTCTGCTATGTCAAAGAAAATGTTAATTAATTGTTTTTCTTTGTCATTTAATTTGTTTACATCGGTTGTTAATTGTACCATTGCAAACTCATCTACTTTTTGTTGCATTGCTGATGTTGTTTCTTCTTGTGTTGCGTTTTTTCCACATGATGAGAATAAAACTGCTCCCAACATAAGAATTGATAATAATCTTTTTTTCATTTTGTTTGTTATTTTATTTAATTTGTATTTTCATTTGAACTTGCGAAAATAATATTTTTATCGTGTTCCACAAAATTTATATGGTTTTATTAGTGTGCTTGCAACCAATTCTCACCTTCATTCACACTTACTTCTATTGGAATTTCTAAAGGTAAGGCATTTATCATTTGTTGCTTTACTATTGATTTAATAGTTGCTAATTCTGGTTTATAAACATCAAATACCAATTCGTCATGAACTTGTAATATCATTTTACTGCGAAGATTCTTTTCTTGCAATTCTTTATGTATATTTATCATTGCTATCTTTATCATATCTGCACTGCTAGCTTGTATAGGCATATTAACAGCATTACGCTGTGCAAAGCTTCTTATATTGGCATTTGCAGAGTTTAAATCAGGTAAATAACGTCTTCTTCCACAAATACTTTCTGCATAGCCTTTATTTGTTGCTGTTTCTATACAACTTGAAATGTATTCTTTGACTTGTGGATATGATGAAAAATATTGTTCTATCAATTGTTGAGCTTCTTTTCTTGAGATATGAAGCTGTTCCGATAGTCCAAAAGCTGAAATTCCGTAAATAATTCCAAAATTAACACTTTTAGCATTACGTCTCATATCCTGAGAAACATCTTCTGCGGGCATCATATAAATCCTTGATGCTGTAGAAAGGTGTATATCTTCTCCTGAAAGGAATGCTTGACATAGATTAGGGTCTTTACTCAAAGAAGCTATTATTCTTAATTCTATTTGAGAATAATCTGCTGCTAAAAGAATATGCTCTTCATCTTGAGGAATAAAACATGCCCTTATTTGTTTACCTAATTCTGTTCTAATAGGTATGTTTTGTAAATTAGGATTTTCTGATGCTAATCTACCTGTTGATGTAGTAGATTGTTTATAATGTGTATGTATTTTACCCGTTTTAGTATTTACTATTTCAGGAAGTGCATCTACATACGTGCTTTTAAGTTTAGTAAGTGAACGATATTCTAATATCAATGGTATTATAGGGTGCAGGTTTATTAATTTTTGCAATACATCTTCTGAAGTAGAATATTGTTTTGTTTGGGTTTTCTTTATTTTTTGATTACCTGTTATTTGCAATTCATCAAATAATACTACTCCTAATTGTTTTGGTGAAGAAATATTAAATTCTTTTCCTGCTAATTCATATATTCTTTCTTCTAATTGTTGTTTTTGTTCTTGTAGTGATTGTGAAAATTTATGGAGTTGATTTGTATCTATTTTTACTCCTTGTCTTTCCATTCCTAAAAGCACATCAACTAATGGCATTTCTATATTTTGGAAAAGTTCATATAGTTGATTGTCTTTTAACTCTTGCTCTAATATTGGCTTTAGTGCAAATGTAATATCTGCATCTTCTACAGCATATTCTGTTAAAAGTTTTTTGTCAAGAGAGTTTACATTTATTGGAGTTTTAGTTGATTTACCAAAAACAGTTTCAAAGTCTATCATTGTATAAGACAAGTACTTCTCACTTAATATATCTAATTTATGACGAGATTCTGGGTCAAGAAGATAATGTGCTAAAAGAGTATCAAAAGTCTTACCTTTTACCTCTATGCCATAGTTTAGCAGTACGTTTTTATCAAATTTTATATTGTGAGCAATCTTTTCTATATTCTCGTTTTCAAACAATTCTTTTAGTATTTTTATGTAGGCAGATTGCTCTTCTTTGTCTTGGGGAAAGAAAATAAAATACCCCTTATGTCGTTGGCTTACTATTGATATTCCTATTAGTTCACAGTCCATTTCAAGTCCTGTAGTTTCTGTATCAAAAGCGATAAGCGATGTTTGCAATAATGAGTCTATTACTTTTCTTAAGTCTTCTTGTGTATTAATTGCTATATAATCATGCTCTACGTCCTTATATGTAGGACAAGTTGTTTGAGTAAAAAGGTTGAATTCTGTATCTGTTGTTGAAAAAAGACCATCTGTAGGTGTTGTTGTTACTTGTTGGTAATAGGAATTAAATCTTTTAGCAAATGTATTAAACTCGAGGTCTGTAAAAATTTGATTACACAAATTAATGTTTGGCTGTGTGAGTTTCAAAGATTCTTCATCAAATTCAATTGGAACATCTGTAATGATTGTTGCTAATTGCTTGCTTTGTATTGCAATATCTTTATTTTCTTCAATAGCTTTTCTTATAGATTTACTTTCAATTTGTTCGCTATTCTCTATTATATTTTCTATGCTTGCAAATTGTTGTATTAAAGCTTTAGCTTTCTTTTCTCCAATAGTTGGAACACCCGGGATATTATCTGAACTATCGCCCCATAGCCCTAATATATCTATTACTTGTATAGGTTTTTCTATTTCAAATCTTTGTAAGACTTCTTCAACGCCCCATACTTCGTTAGGATTTCCAAGTCTTCCTAATCTCAACATCTTGATATTTTCTTCTACTAATTGAGCATAGTCTTTATCTGGCGTAACCATAAAGACTTCAAAACCTTGTTTTACCGCTTTTTTTGACAATGTACCTATCACATCATCAGCTTCAAAACCTTCTTTGCAAAGAATTGGAATATTCATCGCCTCTATTATAGATTTTATATGAGGTAATGATTCTCTTATTTCCTCTGGCATAGCTTGGCGATTAGCTTTATACTGCTCAAATTGTTGATGTCTGAAAGTTGGTCCTTGCAAATCAAAAGCTACACCAAGGTGAGAAGGGTTGTATTGTTTGATTATATCAAATAAAGTGTTGCAAAAACCTAATATTGCTGAAGTATTAAGACCTTTTGTATTGATTCTTGGATTTTTATTAAGTGCATAATAGGCGCGATATATCATCGCCATAGCATCAATTAAATAAAGAGTTTTCTTCTCCATTATATTTCTATATTTTTCTACAAAGTTAAAAAAATTATACTTAGAAACAAAAAATTGATTCTTGAAAAGAAAAAAATGATTCTTGATTTCAGCAAAATGATTTAAAGAAAAAAATAAAGAGTTCAGCATAATACTGAACTCTTTACTATTCAAATATTTAGTATAAGCTACTATAATCTTTCTAATTGTACAGTGAAGTGACGCATTAATTCAGCTTCCCAAGTGATTTTTACACCTCTTGTGATTTCGTTTCTTCTATCGTAAACGTTCTTTAAAGCTGCTGCTATAACGTCCATGTGATTGTTTGTGTAAACTCTTCTTGGAATACATAAACGAACGAAGTCTAATCCACCGAAACGGTTTTCTCTTGTAACAGGGTCTCTATCTGCTAAGATATATCCGATTTCGCAACCACGGATACCTGCTTCTAAGTAAAGTTCGCAAGTCAA
>RHMF01006339.1_pt1 | contig 11388 bp, 10 predicted proteins | sample 5365151 | NCBI WGS metagenome assembly RHMF01 (sample SAMN10266501, study PRJNA497801) | feces metagenome | isolation source: feces | host: Bos taurus | place: China: Prairie of Fairy Mountain | collected 2017-08-14 | reverse complement strand
AATTCTGTTCCATCAAAAACAATAATATCGGAAACAGGCTCAACTTCCTTTCCGGTAGACCACTGCATAAGTTTAAGCTGTCGCTGGAAACTTAAGTCTTTGTCGGATTTGTTTTCCACTTGGATGGTCACAATACCATTGCCCTCGTAGGTAGCAGAGAGACTAAGGTCATCTCCAGATAACGACGAGAACAGGCTGACAGCAAAGGCCGTCATAGTGAGACTGCAAACCAACACCGCAGCCACTAACATTGCCACTTTAATGGGATGGCGATGACGCTGCCCAGCATTTAAATCAACACCTGTTTTCTCTTCAAAGATATTCTTTATGTTTTGCAAATTTGTTCTATTAAAAGAATCCATATCGGTCTCCTTTATTTAGTTAGAAAGTACTTCACGCAGTCTCAGTTTTGTTTGGTACAGTCGGTTATCAACTTGTTTAACACTCATATCCAGCGCAAGTGCAATTTCCCTGGGCTTTTGCTCATAATAATATCGACGGATCAAAATTTCGCGATCTGGTTCACCCAGTGCATTTACCGCCGCAAGCAACGCTCTGCGCGTTTCTGCTTCAAGGAAGGTATCAACAATACCAAGTTGGTCTATGAAGTCAGTATCTGCAAGAGGAACAATATTTCGCTTTGCAATCTCCCGACATCTGTTTACCGCTTGAGTACGGGCAACAACGGAAAGCCATGTTTTCAGCTTTCCGCGCTGGGAATTATACTTTTCTGGATGTTCCCATAAGTAAATAAATGTATCGGCAACACATTCCTCGACATCTTGAGTTGATCCGATATTATTCAAAACTGCCCCCGCAACCGACCATAGAAGTTTAGAGTATTTTGTGATCACTTCGTTGATTGCAGTTTCACTTCTTCTTTCTATTGCTGTTATCATTCTTTCGTCATTCAAGAAATTCACCTCTTGCCATGTGGATTAACCGGTCATATATAGTACGGTAGAATTTGCAAAAACACTTAAAAATTTTTCTTAACCTAATTGTAGTGTAGCTCTTCTGCTCGTGACAAACAAGTTTGCGAACAGGAAATAAAATACTACCTATTTGCTAAACCAAAAATGCCCACCTCAAAAATTTGAGGTGGGCATTTTTTCGTGAGTGCAAATTTACTTAGCTTAATGACATTGGCCAACTGGCAGGTCTTTTTGTTTTAAATTCCGCGGTTGAGGGTCTTGCGCAGGCAGATCTTGCCGTCCAGGGCCTGGTCGATGAGAGAGAGGAACTTCTCCCGCTCCTCAGGCAGGCTGCCCTTGAGGGGCAGGTAGTTGGAGGCGTGGTTGCTGGTAAAATGCAGAGGATCCACATCCAGATGCTCGATGAGCAGGCGGCACTCCTCCAGGATCTGGTCGGGGGTACACACCTTGAAGCGGCCGGAAAGCACATCATTTCCCATGGGGGTGCCCTTGGCGGGGGCGAAGGTCATGGCAGACAGGTGGCGGGGCTTCATGGCGTTGATCATCTTGGCGGTGGAGAGGATATGCTCCTCCCAGTCGCCGTCCTGACCGGCCAGACCCATGATGATGATGGCCCACAGGTCAATGCCGGCTTCCACCAGATGCTGTCCGGCGCGGAGCATCTCGTCGGCGGTACAGCCCTTGTTGATGGATTTGAGAATGGCGTCGCTGCCGCTCTCCACGCCCAGATAGGCGCGGGTCAGACCGGCCTGACGCAGGGCCTTCAGCTCATCCACAGACTTGGCCAGGGTGCTCTTGGGGCCGGCGTAGGTGGTGACCTTTTCCAGGTTGGGGAAGGTCTTATAGAGCTTGTGCAGGATGCGCAGCATATCCTCGGTCTTGATGATGATGGCGTCGCCATCCATCAGGAACACACGGCGCAGACCGGGGGCCGTAGTAGTCCCGTGCCATCTCGATGTCCTCAAGAATCTCCTCCGTGGGACGGATGCGGAACTTCTTGGGCTTATACATGGCGCAGAAGGTACACTTGTTGTGAGAGCAGCCGATGGTGCACTGGAGCAGGTAGCTTTTCCACTCACCCGGGGGCCGATACAAAAGGTCGCTGTCATATCTCATGGTGATCAATTATCCTTTCAAAACTGTTACAGGTTTTCCACGGGCTGGCCGTCGCGCAGCACCTTGCGGATATTCTTTTCTGCCTTGCTTCGGGGCAGCATGACCTCATGTCCGCAGCCCTGGCAGCGCATCTTAAAATCCATGCCCACCCGCAGCACCAGCCACTCCTGGTTTCCGCAGGGATGGGCCTTTTTCATTTTCAAAACATCGTTTACATGGATATCCATACAGACTCCCTCCCCTGCCCGGCGGCATGTTGAATGGTTCAATTATACCGGGCACGCGCTCCTCTGTCAATGTACCGCAAGGGTACTGCCCCAGTGTTTGGACGCACTGCTGCACTCTCATAAAAATGCCGGAGCGCCACGATGGGGCGCCCCGGCAGGAAGGGACGGATTTACTTGGTACCGAAAATGCGGTCGCCGGCATCGCCCAGACCGGGCACGATGTAGGCATGATCATTGAGCTTCTCGTCCACAGCGGCCACGTAGATATCCACGTCGGGGTGGGCGGTGCGAACAGCCTCGATGCCCTCGGGAGCAGCCAGGATGTTCATCAGCTTGATGCTCTTGCAGCCGTAGTTCTTCATGAACTGGATGGCGGCAACGGCGGAGCCGCCGGTAGCCAGCATGGGATCCAGAACGATAACATCGCGCTCGCCGATGTCACTGGGCATCTTGCAGTAGTACTCCACAGGCTCGTGAGTCTCGGGGTCGCGGTACAGGCCGATATGGCCGATCTTAGCGGAGGGAATCATGTTCACGATGCCGTCCACCATGCCCAGACCGGCACGCAGGATGGGCACCACAGCCAGCTTCTTACCGGCCAGCATCTTAAAGGTGCCGGTGGTCAGAGGAGTCTCGATCTCCACATCCATCAGGGGCAGATCGCGGGTGGCCTCGTAACACTCCAGAGCGGCGATCTCAGAGACGATCTCACGGAACTCCTTCACACCGGTGTTCTTGTCGCGCAGAATGCTCAGCTTATGCTGCAGCAGGGGGTGATCCAGAACATGGACTTTCTTATCAGACATACCAATTCCTCTTTTCCGAAGTAATTTTTGATGATAACTCATGATATCAGCCTTCTATCACGGTTTATTTGTCCTGCTCACGCGCAAGCCGCTCCCGCTCCGCCTGGGACAGGCGGTGATAGACAGGGGCCAGCTCGCCGCCGGGGATCAGACCGCCGGCGCGGATCACTTCCACCGCCGCGCGGGCCACGCCCCAGGCGCTCTGCATACGCAGGTGGGCCGGGGCAAGCTCCAGGGCAACCTCTTCTGTCAATGTATTATAGCACAGCTGGGCGCCGTCTCCAACCACGACTTTCTTTTTTTCCATGGTTTTCAGTTCCTGGCCCAATTCCTCCAGGCCGATGGCCCGGTCAGGACACAGCCGCTCCAACTGTCCGCCCTTGGCCAGGAACAGAGCGTTATACACCTGCTTGCGCCGGGCGTCCATGGCGCAGACGATCACCGTGTCCTCCAGGTGGGCCAGCTGCCATGCCATAGATTCCAGGGTAGAACAGGGGGCGCAGAGCTTATCCCCCGGCCAGGCAAGGCCCTTGGCCGTAGCCACGCCGATGCGCAGTCCGGTAAACGAGCCGGGGCCGGCGGCCACTGCGACCACATCCACGTCGTTCAAAGAGGCATCGCAGCTTTTCAGCATGTCCTCCACCATGGGAAGCAGGGTACGGCTGTGAGTCAGGCCGCTGTTCTGCCAGGTCTGGGCAATGAGCACCTCGTCCTCGCAAAGAGCCGCCGAGCAGGCGGTGGCTGAGGACTCCAAAGCCAAAATTTTCACAGTTCTACCCCCTCAATGCTGATCCGGCGCTGATCGTCGTGGTCGCCCCGGCGAATGTCAATGCGGATGACCTCTCCCTCCAGCGCCTCGTCCACGTTTTCGCTCCATTCCACGGCGCACACACCGTTGCGGGCCAGGTAGTCCTCCCAGCCGATGTCAAACAGTTCGTCCACGCCGCCCAGGCGATACATATCAAAATGGAACAGGGGCAGCCGTCCCCCCTCGTACTCGTTGACGATGGTAAAGGTGGGACTGGTGACCCGGTCGGGAATTTCCAGCCCTCTGGCCAGTCCCCGGGTAAAGGCGGTCTTACCCGCACCCAGGTCCCCGGTATAAGCCAGGATGGTTCCGGCCTCGAGCACGCTGCCAAGGCGCTGACCCAGCTGCTCGGTCTCCTGTTCACAGTTGGTGATCCATTCCATGCAGGATGTGCACTCCTTCTTCTTTGGTGCTGTTCACACAAAGTTTTGAAAATTTCAAAATATTATACCATACTTCCCGTTTACCTTTCCACTAGAAAGTGATAAAATACAAAATTAGTTCATTGATTTTAACAGAAAGGGCGGTGACACCGTGGACATACTCCTCTCCCCCATCCGGGAGTTTTTGCGCAAGGGCGACCTGGTCCTCCTCTCCCTGTGCCTGCTGGCCAGCGGATACGGCCTGGTCCTGATTTACAGTGCCACCCGCTGGGCAGACACCAACAAATATGTCCTGGTGCAGCTGGCCGCCATTCTCCTGGGTGTACTGGCCTATGTGGTCCTCACCTTTGTGGATTTCAGGCTGTTTGTGGACAAGTGCTGGAAGTTTATTTTCCTCTTTGATGTGGCGTTCATCCTCATGGTGCTCACCCCCTTGGGGCACACCGCCGGCGGCAATCGCAACTGGATCAAGATCAGCAGCTCCCTGCCTATGCTCCAGCCTGACGAGATCGTCAAGCTTCCCTTCATCCTCCTGCTGGCCTGGCAGATGAGCCGCATCCACGAGCGGGAGGAAAACATCAGCTCCCTGCCCTCCATCATTCAACTGGCTGGTCACACCCTGTTTATGGTGGGCGTCATCATCGTCATCTGCGGCGATATGGGCATGTGCGTCATTTACATCTGCATCTTCGCGGTCATGGCCTGGATCTCCGGGGTGAAGGCCCGCTGGTTTGTGGGGGTGGGCGTACCCACCGTTGTGGGTGCGGTGGCCCTGTGGAAGTTCATCCTTCCCAAGACCAAGTTCTGGACAGACTACCGCATCATGCGTTTTCGTGTGGTGTTCGACCACGATCTGGATCCCCTGAACAAGGGATTTCAGCAAAACCGCTCCCTGCTGGCCATCGGCTCCGGGCAGATCACCGGCCAGGGCTACCTCAACGGCACCCAGACCCAGGCCAGCTACGAGTCGGCCCTGCCCGCCCGCCACACAGACTTTATTTTCTCTGTCTGCGGCGAGGAGCTGGGCATGATCGGCTGCATCCTGCTGCTGGGAACCCTGCTGCTGGTGGTGCTGCGCTGCTTCTGGATCGCCAAGCGGGCAGACTCCCTGTTCTCGGCCTATGTGGCCATCGGCGTGGCCGGAATGCTGGGCGCTCAGATCTGCTTCAATGTTGGCATGTGTCTGTTTATCGCCCCGGTCATGGGTCTGACCCTTCCCTTCATCAGCTACGGCGGCTCCTCCATTCTGACCATGTATGCGGCTATGGGCATCGTCTCCAGCGTGAAAGCCCAGGCGCTGCCCAGCTGGCTGAAAGACCGAAACTGGATTTAAGGCTCGCAAGAGCCGGGATCCTTTTTTATGTTCGTAATACCAGAGGGATGACCCGCTTTTGCGCCAGCAGTTCCCTTCAGCCCCACAGACCGGAGAGCATGGGGATGATCTGCTTCTTACGGGACATGATCTTGGGCAGGAATGCGCAGTTGCCCTCGTTATGCTGGATGTTGAATGCCTGGCAGATGGTGTTCTCATCGCCCACAAACAGCAGCTCGGTGCCCTCTTTCAGCACGTCGGTGATCATCAGCAGCACCATCTCCAGACCCTTGCGCTTGCGCACATCGGCCATGACCTCAAGGAACTCCTCCTTGCGCTTGAGCAGGCGCTCAGAGTCCATGCTGGTGATCTGGGCCACAGCCAGATTGTGGCCGGCAATGTGGAACTCCTTGTAGTCGGTGTTCAGCATGGCCTCCACGGTCTTGTCGTCGCCGCAGCTGGCAGAGAAGATGGCCTTGCCCAGCCCATCCAGGGACTCGTTGGCAATACGGGCCATACGGTTGGCCATATCAATGTCACGCTGGGTGCAGGTGGGAGATTTAAACATGACGGTATCGGACACAATGGCCGCTGCCAGCATGCCGGCCATCTTGACGGTGGGCATCAGGCCGCGCTCCTGGTACATACCGGCCACGATGGTGGCGGTACTGCCCACGGGCTCGTTGCGGACATAGACAGGGGTCTTAGTCTCGATATCGGCCAGACGGTGGTGGTCGATGATCTCCATGATCTCGGCCTGCTCCAGACCGTCCACGGACTGGGCACGCTCGTTGTGGTCCACCAGAACCACCCGCTTGCGGCGGGGACGCAGCAGGTGATAACGGGACAGGGTGCCCACCACGCGGCCCTCCTCATCCAGGATGGGATAGGCGCGGAAGCGGCTTTCCAGCACGGTCTCGCGCACGTCGTCAATGTAATCGGTCAGGTGGAAATAGACCAGCTCCTCCCGCTTGCAGATGGCACTGATGGGAAGGGCGTGGCAAATGAGGCGCACAGCCCGGTAGGCATCAAAGGGAGTGGTGATAATGCAGGTATCCTGGGCCAGATCCAGCAGCTCCTTGCTCACCTCGGACTGACACACCACCACGCAGTTCACGTTCAGCTCCAGGGCCCGGCGGATCATGTCGGGCTGGTCGCCGCAGACCACCACGCTGTTGGGGTCGGAGAAGGTGAGATTCTCGCAGCCGGTGGGCAGAGCGATGGTGACTTCACCGGAGATGGTGTCCTTCATGTCGCCGCTCTCGTTGAGCACACGGCCCTCCAGCACGGAGAGGAGATTGTACACGGGGATGTCCTTGACGTAGGGGTCACGGATGGATGCCACGTCGTAGTTTGCCACGTCGCCGGCAGAGACCATGCCGTACAGGGTGCCGTCCTCGTTCTCGATGGGCAGAACACGGACCTTATCCTTCTTCATCATCTGCCATGCGTGGCTGATGGTGGCTCCGGGAGACAGAGCGTGAGGGGTATCAAAGTCCAGATCCATGACCTGAGTGCGCAGGTTGGTGATGAGCACGGGATCCTCGCCGCCAAAGCGGTCCAGAACGATGCGGGTCTCATCGCTGACCTGGCCCAGTCGGGCAGCCCGATACTCATGATCGCCCAGGGCATTTCTCAGAGCAGCATAGGCCATGGCAGAGATGATAGAATCGGTATCCGGATTTCGGTGACCGGTAATATAGATCGTATCCATAGTAGTCCTCCTTGCAGAGTGATGTTCTTTCCCGCAGGGAAAGAGAGACAATTCTGTCCCATTTTTATTTCACCTTATTTTAGCTTGTGAGCCATGGAATTGCAACTCTATTTTGCTATTTTTCACAATTTTTCGCAGCTGTCTTAATACAACACACTCCCCCCCTCTACGCAAAAACTGCCCGCTCCCTTTTTCGGAGCGGGCAGTTTGTATGGTTCTGTGATTACACCTCGAACATCAGGTCGCCGTAGGTGGGAACGGGCCAGATGGACTTATCCACCAGCAGCTCCAGCTCATCCACGGGGCCACGCAGGGCGGCCATAGCGGGAACCACCTTGCCGCGGTAGGTCAGAGCCATTTCCTTCACGTCATCCATGGCGTTCACCTCGGAGATCAGCTGCTTCAGATGCTCCAGGGCCTTGTTGGTCTTAGTCAGCAGCTCGCTAACCTTCACCAGCAGCTCCTGCTGCACGGACATATCGGCCAGGGCGCAGGCCTCCTTCACGGCGGTGATGGACTGGGCCAGGCGGGTGGTGTAAGTAATGGTGGCGGGGATGTAGTGCTTGCTTGCCATGTGGGTCATGGTTCTGGCCTCGATGCCGATGACCTTGGCGTAGATCTCGTACATGATCTCAGCACGGGCCTCCAGCTCGGACTTGGAGTAGACACCAAACTTGGTGAACAGCTCCACTGCCTTGTCGGTGGTCAGGGCGGGAACGGTATCCACCATGCAGCGCAGGTTGGGCAGACCGCGCTTCTCGGCCTCCTCCACCCACTCACTGGAGTAGCCGTTGCCGTTGAACAGGATGCGCTGATGGGCGGCCATCATGTCGTGGATGACCTTGGTGCAGGCAGAGTTGAAGTCATCAGCCTGCTCCAGAATATCAGCGGCCTCACAGAATGCCTCAGCCACGATGGTGTTCAGCGTGGTATTGGCATCGGCCACGGAATCGGAAGAGCCCACCATGCGGAACTCGAACTTGTTGCCGGTAAAGGCAAAGGGAGTGGTACGGTTGCGGTCGGTGGCATCGCGCTCCAGCACGGGCACGCGGGAAACACCGCTGTCCAGCTTGCCGCTGGCGATGAGCTTGATGGAATCGGCATTGGAAACCACCTGCTCCACCACGTTGTCCAGCTGGTCGCCCAGGAAGATGGAGATAATGGCGGGAGGAGCCTCCTGCGCGCCCAGACGGTGGTCGTTGCCCACCACGGCGGCAGACTGGCGCAGCAGATCAGCATGCTTGTCCACGGCCTTCATGATACAGGCCAGCACCAGCAGGAACTGCATGTTCTCATTGGGGGTATCGCCGGGATCCAGCAGATTCTCACCGGTATCGGTGCTGATAGACCAGTTGTTGTGCTTACCGGAGCCGTTGACACCGGCATAGGGCTTCTCGTGGAGCAGGCACACCAGGCCGTGGCGGGTAGCCACACGCTTCATGGTCTCCATGACCATCTGGTTCTGGTCCACAGCCAGGTTGCTCACGGTGTAGATGGGAGCCATCTCATGCTGGGCAGGGGCTGCCTCGTTGTGCTGGGTGGTGGCGGGGATGCCCAGCTTCCACAGCTCCTGGTTCACGTCGGCCATGAACTTGCCCACACGCTCACGAATGACGCCGAAATACTGGTCATCCAGCTCCTGACCCTTGGGGGCGGGAGCGCCAAAGAGGGTGCGGCCGGTATAGATCAGGTCGCGGCGCTTGAGATACTTCTCACGATCCACCAGGAAATACTCCTGCTCGGCACCCACAGAGGGGAACACCTTCTTGGCCTCGGTATTGCCGAACAGGCGCAGAATACGCATAGCCTGGGTATTCAGGGCCTGCATGGAGCGCAGCAGAGGGGTCTTCTTATCCAGTGCGTCGCCGTAATAGGAGACAAACACGGTGGGGATGCACAGAGTGGTGCCGGAGGGGATCTCCTTGACAAAGACAGGAGAGCTCATATCCCAGGCGGTATAACCGCGGGCATAGTGGGTGGCGCGCAGGCCGCCGGAGGGGAAGGAAGATGCGTCGGACTCACCCATGATCAGCTGCTTACCGGTCAGCTGCATCAGGACCTTGCTGTCCTTAGGAACGGTGAGGAAAGCATCGTGCTTCTCTGCGGTGATGCCGGTCAGAGGCTGGAACCAGTGGGTGTAGTGGGTGGCACCCTTCTCCACGGCCCAGTTCTTCATGGCGTTTGCAACAATATCAGCCGTCTCCATACTGATGTTGCCGCCATTCTCGATGACGTCCACGACCTCTTCAAAAACCTTCTTAGGCAGACGCTCACGCATCACAGCAGTTGTAAACACATTGCTGCCAAAAATCTCAGGAATACCCATTCTTCGTTCATCCTTTCCCTGTTGCGTTTATCAGGACAGACAGCCCCCATGAAAAACAGCAAGTGCGCCCGCCGGCGCCGGCTTTGCCGCTTCTATTCTGAAGTGAAACGCCGCTGCGCTTCAACGTTGGTACTGTTTGATATAGGATAAACATACCGTATCTTCCCGGGTTTTGCAAGACTTTTCTGCGCTAAATCGGTAACTTCATTCTTTTCCCCAAGATTGCCTTCCGTGCCCCGCAGCCCCATCGCACATCTGACAAATAGACATCCACAAAAAAATCCTGCCTGTAAAACAGGCAGGATTTTGAAAGATTATTGTTCCTCCAGAAGCTTATTCAGCTCCCGCATGAAGGTATTGATGTCCTTGAACTGGCGGTAAACCGAGGCAAAGCGCACATAGGCCACCTCGTCCACCTTCTTCAGGCGCTCCATCACCAGCTCACCGATGTCGGCAGACTTGACCTCCCGTTCCATCTCGTTCTGCAGCACCTGCTCGATCTCATTGACCATGCTCTCCAGGGTCCCGTAAGGAACAGGACGCTTTTCACAGGCACGGATGAGGCCGTTGAGCAGCTTGTTTCGGTCAAAGCTCTGACGGCTGCCATCCTTTTTCACCACCACCAGAGGCAGACTTTCCATGGTCTCGTAGGTGGTAAAACGTTTATGACAGGCCAGACATTCCCGGCGGCGGCGAATGCTTGCCCCTTCCTCGGCGGGACGGGAATCCACCACTTTGCTTTCTAAATGGGCACAGAAGGGGCACTTCATTGGACATACCTCCAGTCTTGCGGTCTGCTGTTCAGCAGTCGAAACAGGGATCAGAGATGGGTCGGGCCAATCAGCCGCCCAGCTTCTCCAGACCCAGCTTCAGGCGGCGGACGGTCTCTTCCTGACCCAGGATGGTGCAGATCTCAATGGCACCGCCGGGAGTGACAGCCTTACCGGCAGCGGCAATGCGCACAGGCCACATCATGGTGGCGTTCTTCACTTCCAGACCCTCGGCCATACCAACCAGAGTCTCGTGCAGGAAGTCTGCATTCCACTGGGGCATGGAGGCCAGCAGAGGAATGACGATCTGGAGCATCTCCTTGGCGGTCTCCTCGGTACTCTTGGACTTCTTATTCACAAACAGGGACTTGTCGTACTCGGGCAGCTGATCGAAGAAGTCCACCTTCTCGGGGATGTCGGTCAGCTTCTCGCAGCGGGCCTGCAGCAGGGCGGCGATGGCGTTGACGTCCAGGTTGGGGTTCTTCACGCTCTGGCGGATATAGGGCTCGGCCACCTTGGCAAACTCAGCGGGCTCCATGGCGCGCAGGTACAGGGCGTTGAAATGGGTCAGCTTCTCGATGTCAAAGATGGCGGGAGACTTGGAGATGCTGGTCAGATCGAACACCTTGACCAGCTCCTCGCGGGTGAAGATCTCCTGCTCGGCGATGTCGCCCTTGGGAGACCAGCCCAGCAGAGCCACGTAGTTCAGGATGGCATCGGTCAGGAAGCCCTGATCCTTCAGATCCTCGTAAGAGGGGTCGCCGTGGCGCTTGGACATCTTGTGCTGGGAGTCTCGCATAACGGGAGAGCAGTGGACGTAAGTGGGAACGTCCCAGCCGAAGGCCTGGTACAGCAGGTTGTACTTGGGGGCGGAGGACAGATACTCATTGCCGCGCACCACGTGGGTGATACCCATCAGATGGTCGTCAATGACGTTTGCATAGTTGTAGGTGGGCAGACCGTCGCGCTTGATCAGGACCTGATCGTCCAG
>RHMF01001292.1_pt1 | contig 11396 bp, 13 predicted proteins | sample 5365151 | NCBI WGS metagenome assembly RHMF01 (sample SAMN10266501, study PRJNA497801) | feces metagenome | isolation source: feces | host: Bos taurus | place: China: Prairie of Fairy Mountain | collected 2017-08-14 | reverse complement strand
TGCCAAGAAGATGGTGGACGACATCTGCTTCGTTCCCGAGGTTGGCAAGCTGTACTACGGCAAGGTTGTCCGCATCCTGCCCATCGGCGCCTTCGTTGAGATCGCTCCCGGTCACGACGGCATGGTCCACATCTCCAAGCTGGAGAACCGCCGCGTGGAAAAGGTCGAGGACGTCCTGAACCTGGGCGACATGACCTGGGTCAAGTTCATGGGCTTCGACGAGAAGGGCCGCGCAAACTTCTCCCGCCGCGACGCTCTGAAGGAAATGGCTGAGAAGTAATTTCCCCAATACGCAATATAAGGCCGCTGCTTACGCAGCGGCCTTTTTGTATATGGAGGACAAATTTTCGTTGTGGTTATCGGTTTTCGTCAGCAAAGCCGATAACCACAATGATCGTTTACGGTAGTACTTCTGCAGGGGCGGGTCATTGACCCGCCCCTGCCGGATGTATGGAATTCGTAAGCTAAATGATAATTTACCTTCCCAACAGCACACCCCCGGAGGGAACCTCCGGGGGCGAAAATTATGCATTTTTTGCTTCCTCGATCTGTTTTGCAATCAGGCAGACGCTGCAATGGATGCAATTGGGCCAGGCGCAGTCCACCTCTGTGACGGTACCATCCTCGAGGATGACCTCCACGGTACGGGCAGCGTCCAGGGCACGGCAATAGCCGCTGACATACAGTTCCTTTTCCATATCAGCCTTCCAGAATCACGAAGCCCCGGGGGCCGATGGTCAGGGCATCTCCGGCGACGAGCTGCAGGTTGTAACCCAGGACGATCTTGTCGGCGGTGATTTCCCAGCTGTCAGCGCTGCGGTTTACATAAATCTTCAAAGTCTTGCCCTCATAGCTGCGGGTAAAGCCGATGTGCTTGTCTCCGGCTTTGAAGAAGCGGATGTCACCCAGGCGCAGGGCGGGATAGTCCTTACGCAGCTGACCCAGACGCTTGAAATGCTCGATAAACTCCCAGTCCTCCCGGCCCCAGGGATAGGTCCGCCGGTTGAAGGGATCCTTGTAACCCTCCATGCAGGCCTCGTCGCCGTAGTACAGACTGGGGCTGCCGGGGAGGGTATACTGGAGGAAGGATGCGGCCAGCAGGCGCTCCCGTGCCACCTCGAACTGGTTCCGGGACAGACGGCGCTTGGCCTTCTCCTCCCGGGAGCCATCAAAATCGTCCACCAGGGCAGTTAAAATTCGGGGCGTATCATGGGTGCCCAGCAGGTTCATGTTGCATTTCCACACCTCGGCGGGGTAGTTCTCCACAATGGACATGACCGTTTCCTTCAGGGCGTAGCCGGGATCCCAGCCGCGGATGAAATTGATGATGGCGGTGCGGAAGGGATAGTTCATGACGCTGTCCAGCTCCGCATTGGTGAAATACTGCCGGCGCCGGCCGTAGGCAGTCTTGTTGGAGGCATCCTCCCAGACCTCGCCCAGGACATAGGCATCGGGGTTGATTTCCTTCACCCGGTCGTAGAGCAGCTTCAGGAATTCATCGGGCAGCTCGTCGGCCACGTCCAGCCGGAAACCGTCGATACCGGTGTTCAGCCAATGGGCGATGACACTGTCCTCATCGGTGATAATATACTTGATGAAATCCGGGTGCATCTTGTTCACCGTGGGCAGGGTTTCAAAGTTCCACCAGGAATTGTAGGAATCTGGCCAGTTATAGAAGGTATACCAGTTGTAGAAGGGGGACTCCTTGGACTGATAGGCGCCGTCCTTGCCGGGGAAGGCACCGGACTTATTGAAGTACAGACTGTCGGAGCCGGTGTGGGAATAGACACCGTCCAGGATCACCTTGATGCCGTGGTCATGGGCGGCCTTGACCATCTCCTTAAAATCCTCCAGGGTGCCCAGCATGGGATCGGGGACCTTATAGTCGCCGGTATCGTAGCGGTGGGAGGAGAAGCTCTTGGAAATGGGGTTCAGGTAGAGAATGGTAGTGCCCATCTGCGCGATGTAGTCCATCTTCTCGGTGATGCCCTTGAAGTTGCCGCCGTAGAAATCGTTGTTCAGCACGATGCCCTCGGGGGTGGGCCGCCATTCCACCTCTTCATGCCAGTAGCGGTGGACGGTGTAGGGCTCCAGCTTGCCGGTGAGGTCACATTCCCCGGCCTTGTTGAACCGGTCCGGGAACACCTGATAGATGGTTGCGCCCTTGGCCCAGTCGGGGGTGTGGAAATCCGCGGGGACGCAGCTGACCTGCCACAGATCGCCGGCCTCCATATTGGTATCGTCACCGGATTTGAAAAGCTTGAATTCGCCCTCCGGATTTTCGATGCGGAAATAATAGAAGTAAAGACCCTCCATGGCGATGGAGAACTCGCCCTTAAAAATATCGTAGGGGCCGTTCTTCTTTTCCAATTCCAGGGGAATCAGCTGGGCGGTTTCGCCATGCTCATAGAGTAACACGGCCGTCACCTTCACCGCCTGAACAGTGGAGGGGATGTGGATATGCAGGGTGCATGCCTGCTCCGGCACCAGGGTGCCGAAGGGGGTTTTGAACTGGGGCAGCTTGCTGTCGAACAGTATACGCATATAGATTCTCCTGACGGGGAAATTTTCATCGGTGGTATTATAGCCTATATTTTCCAAAAAGGGAAGACCTAATATTTGGAAACGTTTCATTTTTATGGCGAATGATTGTTTCGCTTCCGATTGTTGCTATAGCGCGGCAGCACCCAAGGCTCCCCTTACACAGGGGAGCCTTGGGTGCAGTGCAAACCCGATACCTTTATCTTACGTTCCACCCATAGCGATTGACCGCATCACGATCCGAAACAGCTGTCCCCAGGTCAGCCGAGCCACCTCTTTTTCCGCCACCAGGGGAATTTCAGCAAGAATCTTCTCTCCGGCGCGGATGGTCAGCATTCCCAGCTGCTGCCCCGGTGCCACCGGGGCGGTTACCGGCTCCGAAAGGGATACATCCGTGGTGACGCTGTCCCGGAGGGCTTTGTCGATGAGCAGCTTTGGCTGCTGGCCCGGGATCAGATTCACCTTAGCGTCCGTTCCCAGTTTCACTTCCACCGCCGTTTCCTGATCTGTCAGGGGCGAAACCAGGGCAAAATTGGCAAACCCATAGTCCAGCAGCTGCTTGCAGGCGGCGTTGCGGATTTTGGAGGTTTCCGCCCCCATGACCACCGCGATCAGCTCCATCCCCTCCCTCTCCGCCGTGGCGGAGAGGCAATAGCCTGCGGAAGAGGTAAAGCCCGTCTTCAGCCCGGTGGCGCCGGAATAGAAGCGCACCAGCTTATTGGTATTGGAAAGGCCGAATTCGCCGCCCCGGATGGTATCCATCCAGATGGTGGTGAATTTCTTGATGTCCGGATGCTTCGTCAGCAGTTCCCGGGACATGAGGGCGATGTCGTAGGCGGAGGTTCTGTGATGTTTCGCATCCGGGTCGTCATCCAGGCCGGTGCAGTTGACGAAATTCGTGTCCTTCATCCCCAGGGCGGCAGCTTTTTCGTTCATCTGCCCCACGAAGGCCGCTTCCGACCCGGCCAGATGCTCCGCCATGGCGCAGGCGGCATCGTTGGCGGAGGACACGGCGATGGATTTGACCAGATCCGTCACGGACATAGTCTCCCCCACCTTCAGGTAGATCTGGCTGCCGCCCTTGGCGGCGGCGCTCTCGGAGGCGGTGACCATGTCCTCCCAGGCGATTTTCCCGGAATCGATGGCTTCCATGATCAGAAGAAGCGTCATGATTTTCGTTACGGAAGCAGGAGCCAGGGGTTCATGGGCATTCTTTTCATAGAGGACAGCGCCGGTGGCGGCATCCATCAGCACCGCGCTTTTCCCCGCCACTTCCAGTTCCACCGCCCCGGCCCGGGGCAAAAGGGGCAGCAGCAGCACAACGCAAAGCACAAAAGCAGCCAGTTTTCTCATTCCAGATCCCTCCAAGGTTGTTTGTCCCATCCTATGCGCCCAACTTCCGGAATATAAGTACTGGAATATGACAAAAAAATGTGCTACAATGCCCTTCAAGAGGTGAAGACCATGACATTACTGGAAGCCAAGAGTCTGTTCGAGCGCCGGAGCATCCCCTACCAGACCGCCCAATATGAAACTGAAGCGGAATACTGGCGCCACTGCATACCCTTTCCCTACACGGGCAATGCGAAAAATTGCCCGGTCGTCGCCCTGGTGATCCCGGCGGTGAACGGCGAAAAAAATATCGAACTGCAATTCAACCGCCGCCGGGGTGAATATGAATTCCGGGAGCTGTGGTTTGGCGGATACAGCTTTGAAATGTGGGATTATGCGCCGGATATGCTTGAAAATGACCTGCTGGATGCCATTGGTCAGATCGTGGACGGCAGGTTTACGGTGATCGAATGTTCTGACCTGAGGCGGAAGCGGTGGATCAGCGACGCCAGTTATGATCTTTCCGATGACGACAATGTTTTTGGCGCACCGGGTTTCCGGGAAGCCATCGAAAAAATCGAAGCGCCCAAAACCTTCTGGCAGAAGCTCACCGGCCAAAAGCGGCAATATGACATCTACGACTGGCGCACTTACCGCCGTTGTATCAAATAAACTGTCCCAAAGGGGGATTTTCCATGAACACCATTGAAACCCAGATTGAATCCATCGTGGATTCCATTCTTTCCGACTATCAGCATGGCCGGGACATCGACAAGGTGGATTTAAAGCGCCACCCGGATAAGGCGGCGGTCATCGACATGATCGGCAAGCTCCTGCGGATCGTCTACCCCGGCTATTTCCGGGATACTTCTTTCCGGATGTACACGTCCCGGCACAATCTCTCCATGCTCATGGAGGATGTGATGTACAACCTGAATAAGCAGATCACCCTGATCCTCCAGTCCGGCATGGATGACGATTCCGCAAAAGAAAAATCCCAGGCAATCTGCCTGGAGTTTTTCCGCCGTCTGCCCGCTGTCCGGGCCACCGTCCAGACAGACGTGGAGGCCGCCTACGCCGGCGACCCCGCCGCCACCAGCACCGACGAAATCATCTTCTGCTATCCGGGCCTTTTCGCCATCACCGTGTACCGTCTGGCCCATGAGCTGTACGTTCTCGGGGTACCCATGCTGCCCCGGATCATGACGGAGCATGCCCACTCCGTCACCGGCATCGACATCCACCCCGGCGCAACGGTGGGCAACTACTTTTTCATCGACCATGGCACCGGCATCGTCATCGGTGAGACCACCATCATCGGTGAAAACGTGAAGATCTACCAGGGCGTCACCCTGGGCGGTCTGTCCACCCGGGCAGGCCAGGGTCTCCGGGGCAAGAAGCGCCATCCCACCATTGAGGATAATGTGACCATCTATGCCAACGCCTCCATTCTGGGCGGCGAGACGGTGATCGGCCGGGACAGCGTCATCGGCGCCAATGCCTTTATCACCCATTCCATCCCGGAGGGCACCACTGTGTCCATCAAGAGCCAGGAGCTGCAGTTCAAGCAGCGCCGCTGCGCCGACTGCGCCACCCCCTGCGAAAACTGGAATGATAAGATCTAAGGTTCTGCTCATATAAACGATAACGGATCCACCAGCCGTGCAAAATCACCCCCGGATTGCTCCGGGGGTGATTTTTATTTCGCTGCAAGATCCTTGATGACCTCACCGGCCAGGATCAGGCCGGCGGTGCCGGGGACGAAGGAGACGGAGCCGGGGATCTGACGCTTGCCCAGCAGCTTTGCTTCCTCCTCCCAGCCGGTGGGGGACAGAGCTTCTTCCTGGGAATAGACCACTTTCAGGTGCTTGATTCCCCGCTTGCCCAGCTCCTTACGCATGATCCGGGCCAGGGGACACATGGAGGTTTTGGAAATATCCGCCACCTCAAAGGCCGCGGCATCCAGCTTGTTGCCGGTTCCCATGCAGGAGATGATGGGCGTTCCCGCCTCCTGGGCGGCCATCACCAGCTGGAGCTTACCGGTTACCGTATCGATGGCATCCACAATATAATCATACTCCGAAAAATCGAACTGATCCGCCGTTTCCGGGGTGTAGAAAACGGGCCAGGTGCGCACAACGCAGTCCGGATTGATGTCCAGCACCCGATTCTTGCCCGCTTCCACCTTCCGCATGCCCACGGTGGAATGGGTTGCCAGGATCTGGCGGTTGATATTGGAGCGGCTGACCGTATCGCTGTCGATGAGATCCAACTGACCGATACCGGCTCTTGCCAGCGCTTCCAGGGTATAGCCGCCCACACCGCCGATGCCGAACACCGCCACCCGGGCTTTGGTGAGCTTTTCCACGGCATCCCCGCCCAGGAGCATGGCCGTACGGAGCAATTCTTCTTTCATTGCGTTTTCCTCCGAGGTTTCATTTGGGTGTATTGTACCACAAAATCCGGGGATTGTATACCGTCATCTCTGCGCAAAAAGGACGGCCGGATGGCCGTCCTTTTGATGTTTCGTTACCGCTTCAGCCAGAGGACTGCATACTGCTCCCGCTCCATGCGGCGCCAGCGCTCGTCCATAATATCGGCGGTCTCCCGGAAGAACCGGGCCCACTCCTCAGGGAGAAGCTTACTCTTCACGCCGCAGTCGAAATAGGGACAATCCGCCATCTTCTGGTTGCCAAACCGGCTGGCAAAGGCAGCATCCACACCCAGAGCCATGGCATAGGGCAGCAGATTGAAGAAGTACTCCGGATCATTCTGCTGGATCCGCTTCAGCTCCGCCCGATCCACGGACTTGAGATAATGCCGCAGACCCAGAATCATGGTGGCATTCTGGCGGCCCAGATCGCTGCGCCGTCCGCCGTAGGCGGTCATAAGGCCTGCCAGCAGCTGGCCCAGCACGCTCATCAGACCAATGACCCACTGGCCTGCCCAGACACCCAGCAGCACCCATGCCACACTCAGTACCAAGGAAAGAATCAGGGGCAGCTTATAGCGCAGGTGGATGCGGAACATACCCTGCTGGATCAGCCAGCCGGAGATGGCGCCCAGAGCGGACAGCACGATGGCCAGCAGCACCTGGAAGGCGATCTTACCGGTGAAATTCATGGCAAAGCAGAAGCCGCAGATCAGCTGCACGGCGCACATCAGACCCCGGAAGATCAGGAAATTGCCGCAATTGGGGGAAAGCATGATCTTTTTGGCAGGATTCAGCGCGGCCAATTTCCGGGCCACAGAGGCATAGCGGACGCCGGTGGCATCCACAATATCCCGGCGGCCGAAGAGGGAAGCAAAGGTCTTGGCCTCAAAGCCGTTGCGCTCGTTGCCCATGTCCATCTTCTTGTGCAGCCACACCCGGCCCCGGTCATCCAGCTGGATCAGCAGATAGCCCATCTGCGCCCAGGAGAAGACCATGGCAGTCAGGTCGGTGCCGGCCATGGTCAGCCGGGAACCCAGCTCGCCGGCGGTGACACCTTCGGGCGGGGAATTGCGCCGGGCCCGGAGCAGGGGATAGCCCCGCAGGGCGATGATCCAATAGACAATGGCAGCCACGGCCAGGATCACCATAGGCACCACCTCCGGGTTGCCCACCCGGACATAGGTGCTGACACCGTCGAACATGGTCTCCGGCACCACCATGGTCATGGAAAGGGTCTCATGATCCTTCAGGGGAGAAGAGATCAGGCCGGTGATCATATTGTTGCTGACGTTAACAGAGAGGATCTTGTCGATATTGTCCTGATGATAGGTACTCTTGAACACCGGACGGCCCTCGATGGGTTCCGGCAGCATCACCGTCAGGCTGACGCTGCTGACCGGGTACTCAAAGCCGCTGAGCAGGGGCAGGATCAGAGTCAGCTTGCTTTTACCGGTATTGGGATCCTCCACCATCCGCACCACGTTGGGAATTTTGTACTGAAAGGTCAGCACATGATCGCCCACATAGCCGGTGATGTCCTTGTCCAGCTTGACCTGGATGGAGCCGGTACCCCGGGTGAAGCTGACGCTGCCGTCGTTAAGCTTGATGTCGGTGGCATCCAGGGGCAGGGGGAAATACAGCGATTCCACCGTCTCCTCCATCCGCAGCCGGACGGTCATGGTCACATCCGCCCTACCATCCTCATCGACCGAGGCATAGATCTGAATACTGGAGGCTGCGCTGTCCGCCCGGACTGTCAGCGCAAGGCCAAAAAGAAGGCAGGCACACAGAGCCAGCGCAAAAATTCTGCGTTTCACGCAAAATCCCTCCTTTGCATATTTTTGATTGTAACATTTTATCATGGGAAGGGGCAAAATGCAAGGAATTTGCAAAAAGAAGCCCCGGCAAAGCCGGGGAAGTACACTAATATTTTAAATATCGTTTCAGTTTTTCTTCCGCCCGCTGAAGAGTGCGGCAGATGGTACTCTTATTCACGCCCCGCTCCCGGGCCAGCTCGATGATGTTGCGCTCCTGGAAATAGTAACCCACCAGCACCTCCCGCTGTATAGGGGTCAGCTCCTCCCGGATCACCCGCCGCACCCGCTCCGTGGCCATTTCCCGGCTCATCCGGGGACCCAGATAGCCGCTAAAGCGTATACTTTTCACTGCGGTAGTACCCCCTTTCGTAGTATCGCCTCGTCAGCTCCGCCAGCTCATTCATCTCCGTGAGCATGGGTGTCAGCTCCGCGATGCGCCGCTTGATATGCCAGATTTCCTCCGGATCCGTGGCCTTTTCCAGCATCTGCCGCAGTTCCCGGAGCCGGCGGCGCAGGGGCACCGCCGCTTCCTCATAGCCCCGGCTCAGTTCCTGCAGCGTCATGACGCATCCTCGCAGTCCGGGCAAAGCTCCCGCTCCGTGTAACATTCCCCGCCGCATTTTCGGCAAAAGCACACCGGTTTTTCCGCCTGGGGATCCGTATAGAGTACCGGTTCGATCAATGGGATCATCCTGTTCGCACCTTTCGTATAAAGTTCGGGTCAACCCTGGGGACATGATACTACACAGCGGGTGTAGGTGTCAGTCGAAGTGTGTAGGCGCCGGATTTCCCCCGTTTTTGCGCCCGGGCCGTGGTATGTTGGAGCCACAAAAGGGAGGTGGCGGATATGACGGGAGCCAGAATCGCGGCGCTGCGGCGGCAGGCAGGAATGAGCCAGGCGAAGCTGGCCCAGCTGCTTCAGGTGAGTTCCAGCGCGGTAGGGATGTACGAGCAGGGGCGGCGGGAGCCATCGGCGGATGTGCTGGTGGCGCTGGGGAAGATCTTCGGCGTCAGCGTGGACTATATCCTCACCGGCAAACCCTCCCCCCAGGAGGAGCAGCGGCTGCAGCAGCTGCTTCTTGACCGGATCAGCGCCGCCGACCGGCTGCTGCAGGAGCGGCCCGACCGGCCCTTCACCCGGCAGGAGCTGGCGGTTCTGTTCGCGGCCATGCTGCTGGAGTCGTAAATTATCCTCCTTGACGGGTCTGCTCCTCTGGGGTAAAATATCCCCAAAGGAGGGAAGCAAATGGACGATCTGTATTTTATGGATGAAGCCCTGGCACTGGCCCGGGAGGCCGCGGCCGAGGGTGAGGTTCCCGTGGGCTGCGTTATCGTACGCAAGGGTGAGATCGTAGGCCGGGGCCGGAACCGCCGGGAGACGGACAAGACCGCCCTGGGCCATGCGGAGATCGAGGCCATCGGCGAAGCCTGCCGCAACTTAGGCGGCTGGCGGCTGTGGGAATGTACGCTGTATGTGACCCTGGAACCCTGCCCCATGTGCGCCGGCGCCATTCTCAGCGCCCGGATCCCTCGGGTGGTCTACGGCGCTTCCGACGCCAAGTTCGGCGCGGTACGGTCGGTCTGCCCGCTGTTCGACATGAAATTCAACCACCATCCCACGGTGGAATCCGGCATCCGGGAAGCGGAAGCCGCTGCGCTGATGACCGAATTTTTCCAGAATCTCCGGGTGGAGCTGCGCTCCCGGCCAAAGTGGAAGCCGAAAACTGACGATTGACCCCCTGCGGGGCGGAAAGGGGACAAGCCATGGATCCTTACAAACGCACCCTGCGCTTCGGCGCGGCGGTGATCGCCTTGTCGGTGGTGACCCGGTTGGGCGCTGACGGCGCTTTCCTGCCTCTGGCCAGGTGGTTTGCCCGCCCCGAAACCCAATCTTTTCTGCTATATCTGGAAACCGGACGGAATGTCCGGTTTTCGCCGTCTTTGGAGAAAATTACGGAAACTGTCGAAGCATCCGAAGCCCCGGAAGAGGCCGCCCTGCCGGTTTTTTCCGCAGGGGATGCCGAGCTGACGGACATCCGCTATAACTGTTCCCTGCGGCCGGATCCGGAAGCGCTCATCGCCCGACCTCTGACCTGGAATCTGTTCAGCGCCAAGGCAAACGTGCTGATCCTCCACACCCATGCCACGGAGAGCTACACGAAGCAGGGGGAGGATTACACGGAAACCGCTGCCTTCCGGACGCTGGACGAGGATTACAACATGCTGTCCATCGGCGCCCGGGTGGCTGAACTGCTCCGGGAGGCGGGCATCGGGGTGATCCACGACCGGCAGCTCCACGACTACCCTTCCTACAACGGCTCCTACAGCCACGCCCGGAAGCGAATCCGGGAAATTCTGGAAGAGAATCCGGAAATCTGCCTGATCCTGGATCTGCACCGGGATGCCTCCGGAGATTTGAACAATCAGATCCGGCCGGTGGCTTCGATCAGCGGTCAAAGCACCGCCCAGATTATGGTGGTGATGGGTACCGACGCCGGCGGGCTGGATCATCCCAACTGGCAGGAGAATATGGCCCTGGGGCTGAAAATCCAGGCCCAGCTGGAGCGGCAGGCGCCGGGGATCACCCGTCCCATGAGCCTCCGGGCCCAGCGGTTCAACCAGGATCTGACCCCCGGCTCCCTGCTCATTGAGATGGGCGCCGCGGGGAACACCCACCAGGAGGCGCTGCTGGCGGCAGAGCAGCTGGCAAAAGCCATCATCGCCCTGGCCAGAGGAACGACAAGCGCCGCGGACTAACCGCGGCGCTTATCGTTTACACCAATTCCCCATGCAGCCAGGTGAGGGCTTCTCCCAGGCATTCATAGGGATCCCGATCCCAGGTCTCCTGCTCCACAAAGGCGTATTCCACCCCCGACTCCCGGCAGGCATCCGCCACCCCGGCCCAGTTGACACAGCCGGAGCCGGCGGGAACCAGCTTTCCATGTTCATCCGAATCCTTGAAATGCACCATGGGGATCCGTCCGGCATAGCGGCGGATGAAGGCGGGCATATCCCCACAGTTCCGGTTCAGATGGAAAAGATCCAGACACAGCGTCAGCTCCGGCAGAGCTTCCAGCAGCCAGCCCACGGCATCGAAGCCGGGGATGGCGGTGAAATCCGCTGTAACCGGGTGGAAATTGACCCTCTGTCCCAGGGGATCCAGTTTCTTTTGCAGCAGGCGCAGTTCCTCCGCGAACACAGCCAGCCCTTCCCGGGATTTGCAACGCTCCGGAATCCGGCTCACCGTAAGCCATACGCCGCCGGTGGCGGTA
>RHMF01004202.1_pt1 | contig 11400 bp, 8 predicted proteins | sample 5365151 | NCBI WGS metagenome assembly RHMF01 (sample SAMN10266501, study PRJNA497801) | feces metagenome | isolation source: feces | host: Bos taurus | place: China: Prairie of Fairy Mountain | collected 2017-08-14 | reverse complement strand
TTACCAGTGAGGACCTTCTTCTCTGTACTTGACAGGTTGAGGATTACAAGTCCCTCAGCTGTTCCAATGAAAAGGTCGTTCGACTTTCCGTCTTTGTTGTAGAAAAGGCTGGTAACATTGTTGGTGTTCAGTTTTCCGCTCTCACGAGTATAAGAAGAGAACGTGTTCATACGTGGATTGAACACTTGCAGGCCACCATTTGTGGCAATCCACAGATTACCGATCTTGTCTGTACATAGGGCATTTACATGATCGTCGATAAGTGTCCTTGTACTATCCTTGGCAAGGGAGTATATTGTGGATACACCGTTTTTGATGCGAGTAAGGCCGTTACGTTTCGAACCTACCCAGAGACTTCCGTCAGGAGTAGTCCCCATGCAGGAAACTTTAAGACTGGCTAGTGGGCCGTTATAACCAATCACACCCTTGTCGCTGGTCGTCCACTGTCAGCCTGCGCAATAGCGGTGATATCACCATTATGTGTGGTGCCGAAACGGTATATGTATTTTCCGGAGTAAGCGATACCGCTCTTCTCTGTACCAACCCACACCAGGTCTGTGTCGTCAACATATACACTTTGAATGCTTATCTTTTCTTCCGACTGCTTCTTCTCATTGATGTTTCTTGGCTGAACATATTCTATCTCGTGAGTGTTCACATCGTAGCATAGAAGCCCGAGCTGGTCGGTAGCAATCCAGATGTTACCGCTGCGGTCACCGGCCATTCCGTTGATGTTACGGTCAACTCCAACACCTGTCATCCCAAGGCCTTCACCTATAGAAGTGTCCCAGGTGTCTGCGCCTTTGTTATATTTGAAGAGGGTTCCCTGACCATAGAGCCAGATGTTGTCCATCTGATCAGCGAAAGCCTTAAGCGACTTGCTCTTACGCAGTTTCCTATTGTATATCTCGTTTGTCCCCCAAACGGTGTGCTGCTGATGCATAACATCACAACATACCATACGGCCATCATCATAGACGATTATTGCTCCGTCTTTACATTCACTGATAGAACAAACAAGACCTTGAGGCACTCCGTGTGCATCATCAGTATATCCGAATTCGTAACTTGTCTGCTGTTGCATGTTGTAGCATACAACTCCCTTGTTTGGTATCGCACCCCAAAGGTTCTTGTGGCGGTCAACAAACACAATACTCGGGATGGTCTCGATACCCATTCGTGCAAAATACTGCTTCATGTCACGCTCAAAACTCTCCGTCTGAGGGTGATAGACACAATATCCGGAGGCTGTCTCTATAAGCAGGTTGCCGTCGAGGGTCTCTTGGATGGTGTTAATGTAACTGTTCGGCAACGAGTTTCCGTCCTGCGAGTCACTCTGGAAGTTCTTAAACACATAACCGTCGTATCTGTATAGTCCTGCTGGAGTACCAAACCACATGTAACCACGTGAGTCCTTAAGGATACAGTTGATCTGACTACTGGTGAGTCCTACTCTTGCGTCAAGAGTCTTGAACAGATAGTCTGCCACCATTGCCATAGGGATGACAAGCAGCAAAACGAGCATAAGTTTTTTTATAGTTCTCATAAGGCCTTATTTCGCTTAAATCATACACGAGTAGTGGTCTACCACACCAAGCAGATGTCTGTTATCGTCGGTAACCAGAACAGAATGTATCTTATATTTGTTCATTATTCTTTGTATCTCTGTAATCTTTGTCTCTGGCAGGACAGTTTTCGGAGTACGGGTCATGATATCGCTGACAGTATGGTCGAAGAATTCTGCCTGCCATTTCTCCATAGCCCTACGGATGTCTCCGTCTGTTATCAATCCTACAATCTCGCCATTTACCTCAGCGATGCCAAGACCCAGCTTGCCTTTGCTTACCAGAATGATTGCCTCGCCAAGATGCATCTCTGGTGGGAGTACAGGCATGTCGTCGCTGCGCATAACATCTTGAGCAGTTGTAAGAAGGCGTTTGCCTAATTCTCCTCCAGGATGGTATTGTGCAAAGTCCCTTGGTTGGAAGTTGCGCTTCTCGATAAGTGCAACGGCAAGAGCATCACCCATGGCAAGCTGTGCCATCGTTGAACTGGTGGGTGCCAGGTTCAGAGGACAAGCTTCTTTTTCCACACTGACATTCAAATGGCAGGTGCTGTATTTTGCCAACAGCGATTTTGGATTTCCGCTCATGCCGATGATGGGTATCTGCATATGAAGTACCATTGGAATGAAACGTAACAACTCGTCTGTCTGACCAGAATTGCTGATAGCAAGCACAACATCACCCTGTGCCATCACACCGAGATCGCCATGAAACACGTCAAGCGGATTGATGAAGAATGAGGGAGTTCCTGTCGATGATAATGTAGCAGCAATCTTTGCTCCTATATGTCCGCTCTTGCCGACACCTGTAACGATGATCTTCCCCTTACAACCATACATCAGGTCAACAGCCTTTTCAAAGCTGTCGTCTATCTGAGGTATCAGTCCCATCACGGCTTCTGCCTCATCCTTGATGCATTGTATGGCGTATTCTTTTGCTGTCATCTCTTAATCAATAAGTTTTTGTACAAGTGCCTCCAGCTTGTCGAGTTCCAGCATGTTAGCTGCATCACTCAGGCCTTCATCTGGGGTGGGGTGTACCTCGAAGAAAAAACCTGTGGCTCCAAATGCTTTTGCTGCAAGAGCCATCTGAGGTACGAACCTACGATCGCCTCCTGTTTTTCCGTCACTGCCACCTGGACGCTGGACACTGTGAGTACAGTCCATAATCACTGTCGGTACTATCTCCAGCATGTCTGGAATATTTCTGAAATCGACAACGAGGTTATTATACCCCATCATGTTTCCTCTTTCTGTGAGCCATATCTCTTTTGCTCCGGCTTCACGGGCTTTCTCGACAGGATATTTCATGTCTTTGCCACTGAGGAACTGGGCTTTCTTGATATTAACGATACTTCCGGTTTTGGCCGCAGCCACAAGCAGATCAGTCTGACGACACAAGAAGGCAGGAATCTGTATGACATCACATACCTCACCTGCAGCTTCTGCTTGATAAGATTCGTGGATGTCTGTAAGAATCCTGAGTCCGTATTTTGACTTAATATCTGCAAGCATCTGAAGTCCGCGTTCCAAACCAGGACCGCGAAATGACCTTATTGACGTGCGATTTGCTTTGTCAAACGAGGCCTTAAAGATGATGTCTGTTCCGTGTTTCTTGTTGATTTCCACCAATTTACATGCAACGGTGTCGAGCAGCTCTGCTGACTCAATAACACAGGGACCGGCAATTATCGTTGTTTTATTAGTCATATTTGCTTTGCAAAAATACTCATTTTATCTCAATCAGCCAAATATTTTTCCTAAAAATTTATTTCTCATTACTAATCAAGTGGACATCTCTCTGTGGGAATGGTATCTCAATGCCGTTATCATTGAGGGTCTCATAGATGCAAATTAGTATATCACTGACAACATGGGTTTTCTTTACTGCATCCACCCATACGATGAGTTTGAAGTTCACACTCGAATCAGCCATCTCAGTCATTACGACCTTCACCTTCTTAGAGTTATCCATCCATTGGTGCTTAAGATTCTGTACGGCTTCCTCGATGAGACCTTTCACCTGCCCGACTTTTGTGCCATATGCCACACCGAAAGGAACAAGTGCAAGGATGTAACCGTGATTCCTTGTCAGGTTTTTATAGTTCTTTGTGAAAAGTTGTGAGTTTTGGAATGTGATAATCTCGCCATATAGCGACTCTACTATCGTCGATGTATAGCTGATGGATTTTACCTTTCCCATAGTACCGTCCACTTGTATCCAGTCGCCAACCTTTATTCTTCCTGTCATGAGCGATGCTCCATAGTAGATATTTTCGATTATGTCTTTCGATGCGAAACCGATACCTGTCGACAGGCCTCCAGAGATAGCCAGTAGCCAGGTGACGCTGATATGTAGATATGCGAGTGTTATCAATAGCCATATGCCCCAGATAATTAGCTGGATAACATTTTTTCCCATCACAGTCCTGCTCTCGGCTGTTGTTGGATCTTTCATCTCAAACTGGAGGCGCATAAAACTGAGCACAGTCTTTGATATCCATTTGAAAAGGAACCATAGGCTGATGACTACAGTCAGTTTGAATATACTTATCTGGAAGTTCTCCTGGTTAATAAACCTGTATGTGAAGATGTTCCAACACATATCGCTGAGATTGAACACATCAGCAGCCCAGTAGATGCTTATCATCACGGAGCAGACGATAAGAATAGGCATTACCACCTGATGGAGCAGTGTGTAGAACCATGTCTTTGTAATTGGTTTTGCAGAGAATCCATGTTTCTCCTCATACATCTTCAGATAGTCGGAGATACAGGTTATGGTGAGTATGCACGTGAGCTGCATGATCCACCAGATGAGCAGCTGTACCGACAGGAGTGTATATCCTGCCCATGAGCAGCATACTGAGGCTATAAACACGATAAGTGATATGTATGTGTAGAACATATCCGAGCTGTTGTGTTTCCTTATGCCCCACCATTGCCATACCATACATGTCAGCAATACAGGGGGGAAGATGATACTTACCAGTTCGCCAGGGATAAGTATGATACGGAAAGTAATGACGATGAATCCAATCACCAGTAATGGTGCATAGATGTTGAATGCACTACGTATCTGGTCGCCCTTTACTCTTAATAACAGAGAAATGAGAATGACAGCCAATAGCCATAGATATTCCACCATCAGTCCTGAGGCCATGATAAAGAAGTTCTGGTCTATTCTTTGACGCGTCACTCCCATGATGAGAGCCAATGTGATGGCTGTTGTGGCCCACATTATCGAACGGCGTTTCTTAAGGAACTCTCTGGAGTGGAACCGCTTAGGCATGAATCGGAACACCAGAAGGTTTATGCATACCGCTATTATTGCATAAAATATAATGGCTGTGAAAAGTCCGAACATCCACATTACGCTCCAGTCTGACTGTTTGCTACTCTCGTCTATGGTATATTTCTTAGACACGATTGTTTTCATCATGTCCCATTTCTCCTTGAACTTGCGGACAATCTCGAAATATGAATCACCACCGTTAACGAAAATGCTTGTCTGGATATCGTAATATCGTTTCTGGGCATAGTCGTTCATGTTCTTTAGCCGCTGTTCTGTAGAGTCGTAATAGCGGATATAGTCTTCCATCTGCCTTGAGTCGCTCTCAAGGGTACGCTTGATTACTGTGGCAAGTGTAAGACATACTGTCCTATCAGTCTTGGCTTTCTGTGACAATACCGTAGAGGGCATAGCCTGAAGACTCTGTATCAGACTGTCATAACGTGCCACCTCACCTTTGGTTTTGGTGATAAACTCACGGAACGGCATCTGTTGGTGCTGAAACTTCTGATACTGTTCAGTTGCCTGATGGCAGGCATAGGTCAGGTCGAACAGATAATCCTGATTTTGTGAATATAGCATCAGCGCATTCTGGTTCGACAGTTTCATTGTCTGTGTAAGATTACGGAACACCTCCTGACGTTGCTCCTTACGCTCATCGCGCTTAGAATTCAACTCGTGATAGTATTTCGTAAGTTCAGAACGTAATATTGTCAGCGTCTCATCGAGGTTTTGCTCCTTTAATACAGCGCCAGACTCTATGGTGATACCCAATAACAGGGCGATGATGAATGCTAATCTCTTCATTCCTTTGCTTTACTTGTTTTCGGACTGCAAAGTTACAAAGAATTTCGCAAATTATTATAATAATCATTCGTAAACTTGTAGATTTAGCGTTTTTTTATTACTTTTGCACCTGTAAATCAATAAAAAGGAATAAAAATGGTGCTAATTGCAGATAGTGGCAGTACAAAAACCGACTGGGCTCTCGTTAACTTTTCGGAGGTGACTGTCATTCAGACTCAGGGTATCAATCCTGTTCACCAGAGTCGCGAGATAATCTTGCGGATTCTTAATGAAGAACTGTTACCTCAATTACGTGGTGCTGAAGTGAAAGATGTCCGCTTTTATGGTAGTGGCGTGAGACCGGATATAGTGCCTGTTGTTGAATCTGTGATTAGTGATGTTTTTCCATCGGCATCTGGCATTGAGGCTCATAGTGATATGCTTGGAGCTGCACGTGCTTTGTGCGGGCGGAATGAGGGCGTGGCCTGTATTCTAGGCACAGGGGCGAACTCATGTTTGTATGACGGGAACTCTATTGTAGGCAATACTCCTGCGATGGGATATATATTGGGAGATGAGGGAAGTGGTGCATGGATAGGAAAACGGTTTCTGCATGATCTTTATAAAGGAATTTTACCAAAGAGTATTCTTTCTGAGTTTGAGAGTGAGACAGGATTCACATTATCTGATATAATTAATAAGGTGTATCGTGAACCGATGGCAAACCGTTTTTTAGCTTCGCTTACCAGATTTGTGCATTGTCACAAGCATGAGGATACTGTTAAGAGGCTGCTTATAGACGGATTCCGAGATTTTCTTAACTTTAATATCTCCCCTTATCAACGTCGTGACCTTCCTGTTTCTTTTGTTGGAAGTATTGCACATTATTTCGATGCAGAACTCAGAGAGGCTGCTGATGAGACTGGCTTTGTTATAGGCGTCATCGAAAAGAGCCCGCTAAATGGAATGATTAAATTTGAAAAAGGCAACGAATATGAAACTTAAACACCTAATTACATTACTGATGGCAAGCATTACATTGCCTATGATGGGACAGACAGACAAAGGTAAGTTTGTGACTGTTGAGAATGGACATTTCCTTAAAGACGGGAAACCTTATTATTATGTTGGTACAAACTTCTGGTATGGAGCTATCCTTGGTTCTGAAGGTCAGGGCGGAGATAGGGCCCGACTTGTAAAGGAACTCGATTACATGAAGAAGATTGGCATTGACAACCTGCGAATTCTCGTTGGCTCTGACGGTGAACGTGGTGTAACTACGAAGGTGGAACCTACGCTTCAGGTAAAGCCTGGTGTCTATAATGACACAATACTGGCAGGTCTGGACTATCTTCTGATGGAGATGGGGAAACGTAATATGGTAGCCGTGTTATATCTTAACAACTCCTGGGAATGGAGTGGGGGATATGGCTTCTATCTCGAGCATGCTGGGGCAGGTAAACAGCCAAGGCCCAACGAAGATGGTTATCCTGCTTTTATGAAGGCTATGAGTAAATATGCAACAAATAAGAAAGCACATGAGCTGTTCTATAATTACGTGCGTTTTATCCTTGGACGCACCAACCGCTATACAGGTCTGAAATATTCTGATGATCCCGCCATCATGTCATGGCAAATAGGTAATGAGCCACGTGCCTTTGATAAGGCTGTGCTTCCTGATTTCGAGAAATGGCTTGCTGAGGCTTCTGCGCTGATTCGTTCGTTAGATTCCAACCATCTTATATCTATAGGCTCAGAAGGTGCTTGGGGTTGTGAGGAAGACTGGGGGTGTTATGAACGTATCTGTTCCGATAAGAACATTGATTATTGTAACATCCATCTTTGGCCATACAACTGGAGTTGGGCCCGTCAGGATCACCTGATAGAAGACCTTCCTAAGGCTAAGGCAAATACAAAGGATTATATTGATCGTCATCTGGAGATTTGTGCGCGTTTGAAGAAACCTCTTGTGATGGAGGAGTTCGGTTATCCCCGTGATGACTTCAAGTTTGCATTAGGCACACCAACCAAGGGTCGTGACGGATTCTATAAATATGTGTTCTCGCTTGTTGCCGACAATGCTGAACAAGGAGGATATTTCGCCGGATGTAACTTCTGGGGCTGGGGAGGTTTTGCAAAGCCCAAGCATGAACAACAATGGCAGGTGGGCGATGACTATACTGGTGACCCCGCCCAAGAGCAACAAGGACTGAATTCTGTGTTCTCAGGTGATAAATCGACGCTAAAAGTCATTAAATCACAGGTTGACAGAATGAATAAATTACGTTAAAAATGAGCGTGTGTGCGAGCACACGCTTTTCTTTGCAATAAAATGCTGCAAAAGGTCAACAAAGTGTTATTGACTTTAAGTAATTATTAGTATCTTTGCACCCAATAACTTTAACGTTCAATTTTTCTGAGTAAAGATGAATAGGCTACTGACATTTCTCTTCGTAGTAGTGGCATCCCTCCAGATGTCCGCACAGATTCGTGGTAACAATATCGTAGTGACTGTTGAGCCAGACCATAAAGACTGGAATTACAAGACGGGCGAGAAGGCATCGTTTGTCGTCGAGGTTCGTAAGTCAGGTTCGCTTATCGACGGTGTGAGCATAGATTATGCTGCCGGTCCTGAGATGTACCAGGATGTTAAGAAGAGTTTTGTGCTTAAAGATGGCACCCTGAAACTCTCTGGCACAATGAAACAGCCCGGTTTTTATCGTGTCGATGTAACTGCCCATGTTGATGGTAAGGATTACAAACAGGCTTGTGGTGTTGCTTTCTCACCAGAGAAACTCCAACCCTCTACGGTCATGCCAGACGATTTCTCCGATTTCTGGACGAAGGCTATCGCTGAGGCTCGTAAGGTTGACCTCAACCCAACAAAACGACTGTTACCCGAACGATGCACAAAGGATGTGAATGTCTATGAGGTGTCGTTTAACAATATCAAGAATGGTTGGCGTACATATGGCATTCTCTCTGTTCCTGTGAAAGAGGGAAAATATCCTGCCCTTCTGAGAGTGCCCGGTGCTGGTGTACGTCCTTATGGCGGTGATATATGGACTGCCTCTCAGGGAGCTATAACTCTTGAGATAGGTATTCATGGTATCTCTGTTACGATGGAACAGAAAGTATACGACGATGTGTTCAATGGTGCCCTGATGAACTATTGGAACTGGGGAATGGATAAGCGTGAAGACAGCTATTACTATCGTGTGGTGCTCGGTTGTATCCGCGCCCTCGACTATATTGAGCAATATACCCCTTGGAATGGTAAAGAGCTTGGTGTGACAGGTTCGTCACAGGGCGGATTCCTCTCTATTGCGACAGCAGGCCTTGACAAGCGTATCACTTATTATGCTCCTGTTCATGCTGCCCTCTGCGATCATACAAACTCTCTGAAGGGTATTGCTTGTGGTTGGCCACATTATTTCTATTGGAATAAGGGTAAAGGCCAGGAGAAACAGATAGAGACCTCACGTTATTACGACGGAATCAACTTTGCCCGTCTTATCACAGACAGTCAGGCTGGATGGTTCTCGTTCGGATATAATGATGATGTCGTGCCTCCTACAACGGCCTATGAGACATACAATATCGTAAAAGGTCCTAAGGAACTGTCACCATATCAGCAGACCTGGCACTTCTGGTACCAGGAGCAATGGGACGAGTGGGAGAACTGGTTGTTGAAACAAATGAAATTAAGATAACATGAAGAAGATTTTAGCAATGGCGGTAGCGACTGTAGCAGTGGTAGCCTGTACAACAACAAAGCAAGCTGAGCCAGAGAAGACTCAGGCCCAGCAGTTGATGGAACGTCTCGATACCCTCCGTCAGAAGGGTATTATGTATGGTCACCAGGACGATCCGTTCTATGGTCTTACATGGGAGTATGACAAAGACTCCAGCGACGTGAAGAATGTCTGTGGCGACTATCCTGCCGTTATGGGTTTCGAACTTGGAGGTATTGAGATGGGTGATGAGAAGAATCTCGACAGCGTACCTTTCACCCGTATGCGTGAGGAGATCCTTAATCATTATAACCGTGGAGGTATCGTATCCATCAGTTGGCATCCACGTAACCCCAATACTACTATTGAGGGTGGTGGTCGTGCCGGACAGAAGTTCCCTGAGGGCTCTTCATGGGACGTTACAGACTCTACTGTCGTGAAGAATGTCCTTGAGGGCGGTGCCAAATACGAACTGTTCCAGACGTGGATGCAGCGTGTGTCAGACTTCCTTGCAAGTCTGAAGACAGACGACGGTAAGAAGATCGCTTGTATCTTCCGTCCTTGGCACGAGAATAGTGGCTCATGGTTCTGGTGGGGAGAAAAACTCTGCACAGTCGAAGAGTATAAGGCCTTGTGGAATATGCTTCAGGACAAACTAATTGCCGATGGCTTCGACAATCTGGTGTGGGCATACTCTCCTGGATGTCAGGATAACCTTACAGCTGAGAAGCTCCTTGACCGCTATCCTGGCGACGACCGCGTAGACATGCTTGGACTCGACGGTTATCAGTGGGTACCGGAGGAGAAGGAAGTCTTCTTAGAGCGCACCAAACAGAACCTTACTGTGCTTTGTGAGGTCGCAAAGCAACATGGACTGATTCCTGCTCTTACAGAGACCGGTATGAAGAACTTGACACAGCCTGACTGGTGGTCAACAACCCTTCTTCCTGCTATTGAGGAATTCCCAATAAGCTATGTTCTCACTTGGCGAAACTATAAGGAAGAATGGTTCGGCCCTTCTACCTCTAAGCCAGATGCTCCATATTTCATGGAGTTTTATAATAGTGACAAGACCTTGTTCTTGAAAGAAATAACAGAGTAATCAATCAAAATCAGATAATCATTATGACAGAATTCGAAAAGAAAGTAGCAGCTCTCAAGGCTCATCATGAGGAGCTGCTCAGCCGTAAGAACGAACCATTAGAGTGGGGCAACGGAATATATGACAAGTATAAGTATCCCATCTTGACAGCAGCACATATTCCATTAGAGTGGAAATATGACTTCAACGAGAAGGATAATCCATATCTGATGCAGCGCATCATGTGCAACGCTGCTCTTAATTCCGGAGCTATAAAGTGGAATGGCAAATATTGCCTCGTAGTTCGTGTTGAGGGTGCTGACCGTAAGAGCTATTTTGCTGTGGCAGAGTCACCTAACGGCATCGATAACTTCCGCTTCTGGGATGAGCCTATCACCATGCCAGACGATGTTGTACCAGCAACCAACGTCTATGATATGCGTATCACCCAGCATGAGGATGGCTGGATCTACGGCGTGTTCTGTGCAGAGCGTCATGACGACTCTCAGCCGGGAAACCTGAGCGCAGCAACTGCCACAGCTGGCATTGCTCGTACCAAGGACCTGAAGACCTGGTATCGTCTGCCCGACCTTAAGACAAAGTCACAGCAGCGTAATGTGGTGCTTCATCCGGAGTTCGTGGATGGTAAGTATGCTTTCTATACCCGTCCTCAGGATGGATTCATCGACACTGGCTCTGGTGGCGGCATCGGATGGGCTCTCGTGGAGGATATCACCCATGCTGAGATAAAGGAAGAGAAGATTATCAATGCCCGTCACTATCATACCATCACTGAGGTGAAGAACGGTGAGGGTCCTCATCCTATAAAGACTCCTAAGGGTTGGCTGCACCTGGCTCATGGCGTACGTGCCACAGCCGACGGTCTTCGTTACGTATTATATATGTATATGACCTCACTCGAAGACCCCACAAAGGTGATTGC
>RHMF01001290.1_pt1 | contig 11403 bp, 12 predicted proteins | sample 5365151 | NCBI WGS metagenome assembly RHMF01 (sample SAMN10266501, study PRJNA497801) | feces metagenome | isolation source: feces | host: Bos taurus | place: China: Prairie of Fairy Mountain | collected 2017-08-14 | reverse complement strand
TTAACTGTAATAAAACTATTCCCATAAGCGACTCATATACGTAATTAGCTAAGAAAATAAATACATTAAGAGATAGAGAACTAAATAGGCATGACAAATAAAGATTACAATATCTGCGTTTCCAAATACTCCGACGATGTTTATCGTTTCGTTGTGTATTCGGGTATGGACTGCGAGTCGGCCAAGGATATTGTGCAAGATGCTTTTTTGTCGCTGTGGCAAAACCACTCCGATATAGAATTCTCGAAATCAAAATCGTATCTTTTTTCTACGGCTTATAATTTGGTTTGTAGTAGTTTTAGACATATTAATGTGGAGAAACGATACGCCGAAGATGTACAAATAAACAGTTCTATAAATATTGAAGACAGCTACGAGAGTCGCGAATGTTTATACAAAATGTTGGAAAACATACCCGAGGTACAAAGGTCGGCACTGATACTTAAAGATATAGAAGGGTATTCGTATAAAGAAATTGCAGACATACTCAAGCTCTCCATTCAGCAGGTGGAGGTGTATATTTTTAGAGCAAGAGTGGCTTTAAAGAAGAACGCTATCAAAAATAATTTGGTATAACACTAAGAAAATTAGGATGATGACAAAGATAGATATAAATAATTACGAATCGTATTTTCTTCGATATATCGAAGACAGACTTTCGGCAGAGGAAAGGGAAGAGGTGGAGTTGTTTTTGATACAACACCCCGACTTACAAGAAATGATGGACTTGTACGATCCCGATTTTACCCTTGCGAAAGATGTTGATTTGGTATTTGTGGATAAGGATTTGTTGCCTCATGCCAAACCGGCTAAAGTCTTGCCAATGTGGGTGAAATACAGTTCTGTGGCAGCAGTGGCATTGCTTATGCTTTTGATAGGTGGACTTTGGTTGCAAAATGGCAATATCAGCGACATTGTTTTTTTGACTCAAAATGCTGAAAAAGAAGATGGTATTTTGATTAAAAATGTTACGGATATGCCTATGTTATTTGCTCAAAACGACAATAAATCTGCTGCCTTGCAAAAAGAAAATATAGCCGTTAAAGCTATTAATAATGCCAATAATGCAGAGGTTGTAAGTAAGTCTATGGCGGAAAACGATACAATGCCCGAGGTGGAAGTTACAGATCTAAGCGATATTTTGCCCATAGAAGATAATAATTCCAATATTGTATATTTTGCTGAAAATGTGGTAAATGATATCCATCAAGAAGTGATTGAAGAAACTGATGAAACAGTGGTGGTAGAAATATATTCTAATTGTTTGACCGAAATAGGAAGCGGCAGTATGGTGCAAATAGCAGATGTAACTATCGAAAATACGGAAAAAGAATTGGACGAAGAATCGGTGGTGATAGAAGAGTATTCGTATGCTTTGGCCGAATATGAGGTGGATATACATAGCGATTATCACTATACTACAAACAGATACGATGAAGAATTGGCTGAATATGCTATAATGGATAGATGGGGGAAGACTAAAGAAATGTTTTCGCAATTTGCCGAAATGACCTCCACATTATTTCAATATAGGAGAGAAAAGACAGAAGGAGAACTGATAGAATTTGCCAGTATATTAGTTGTAGGATACAAAGAAGCTAAAGAAAAAATTAATTACTATATAACAGAAAACGTAAACAAATATATTGTTAAATCGGAAGAAATTTAATATCGTGCCAACAGCAAAGGAACCGGCTAAAAGTATGATATACAATTTTTAGACAAACAAAAAAAACGAAATAAAAATGAGAACAAAGATTTTATTATTAGGAATGTTTTTAGGGTTAGGTTTTGCACAAGCACAAGCCAAAGATACTACTTATATGGTACGTCAGATACTCGGAAACAATATCAAAACCTTAGAATTGAGCGAGATGGCTGAGGTGGAGATAACACAAGGAGACTCGAATTGTGTGTTTTATTACAGTAAAACGAAAATAAAAACACCGCCTACAATTGCAAAAATAGATGGTAATAAACTGACAATCCATGATGTTAAATCGGGTAAGATAAAGGTGGTATTGCGTGATAATGTAGAACTTATCGAACTTAAGAAGACTTCGCAAGCAATGGTATTGACCGATTTTTCGTTCAAAAGCAAGAAAACTACCATAAAAATGGATGGCTTTGCAAAGATGAAGTTTAATGAAACCTTAAAAGCCAATATTCTAAATTTGGATTTAGAATCTTTTGCCACTATTGCAATAAATAGTGTTGATATTGATTCTCTGATGCTTAATCTTGCCGATTATTCTACTACAATGATTGAAAGTGGTACCATAAAAGGTTTAATTAATAGGGATGGTATACTAAAAACAAGTCCCGTCGTAAAAATATACACCGAAGGAATGGAATTTGTGGTAGAAAGTGGAGTAAGTGGATTGATTGAAACTACAAGTTCGTTGGGTGATAATCTTATTAAGCGCGAGAGAGAAAAACGATTACATGGTTCTTGGTCAACAGAGTTTATATTTGGTTTAGGGGCATATAATTGGAGTAACGATTATTTTGCTATGGGGGATATTCCGGATAATTATCAGTTGGCATATGGTACTTCCTATATTTTAGAAGCAAGAGCTCGTTATACTTTTCCTGGTGATCGTTTTTCGGTTGATTTAGGTATTGGATATGAATCAGATGTGGTACTTTTAAGTAGTAATGTGGAATACTCAAAACCGGAAAATGATTTTATTCTTTCCAGTGATGAATATATTAATACAAAAGTAGTGTCGCGTTATATTACTATACCTGTAATGTTTAATGTGGATTTGAATTCAATATTTATGGGAGCCGGGGTAGTGGTCGGATTGAATTATAATAATAGCAATACAGGGGTGTTTGCTGAAAATTCTGCAAATGATTTCGTAAATTGCTTATATTATTCATATAACTTTAATCCTTATAAATTAGATTTTAGAGCAGTGTTTGGTTTCGAATTGGTTCATGTGTTTTTCCAAACATCGCTTTTGTCAGAAATTGTAAATGATATGTATCCTTATCGTATAGGAATAATGATATCGTTGTAAAACAATAGAATATAATTAGTAAATTAGAATATAAATGCATAAATAAAATGAAAAAAATAATATTTATTATATTTTTAGGTGTCGGATTGTATAGTGCATCAGCACAATTGGTTAGTGGTAATATAAAAGCAACAGATAGTTATCCTCAACAACGTTTTGGTATAGGTGTCTCGACCGCATTGTTTGATGGCGATGAAGAGCAAAATGCTTTTTTACATAAGTGGTCTATTTCAAATGCTCAGATTGATGACCTTGGTTATTACAGTTGTATAACACCTGGTTCTAGTATTTTTTATAGCTTATTCTTTTCGTATCAGTATCACTACAATCATAATTGGTATTTATCGGCATTGATTAAATTAAACAATCGTAGTGTAAGATATTATCGTTATGAGGTAATAAATCCTAACGACTATAGTCGATCTTTGGTTATGATGGATTTATTGGATTTGGAAGTACCTATGATGATCAATTATTCTTTACCGATGTCAGATAATGCCAAGTGGAATGCAGGTTTAGGAGCTGGTTTGGTTTTAAATCTTTGGAAACAAGATGTAGATGCTTCAGGTACTGCAATAGCAGTGGATTCGGATAATGTTTATGAATTTGATTATGGATATGGATTAAAGGCAATTGAGGCAGTGTCGCCAATACTCAAAGCGTCGACAGGATTTACTTTTGAGGTAGGTAAACGCTTGATGGATTTTTATGTTTCATATACATATTACTTAAACAAACCATACCTACTTTATGCTTCTGATCTTGATATGGGTTATGATACACCATTCAAAGAAAATACTTTAGAAGTTGGAATGATATTCCATTTTTAGAAAGTTACACATATTGAATTTATTAATTATTAGTTTAGAATATTTTCCTAGTCCTGAACCGGGACTAGGTTTTCACGAAAATAATTGAAGATATGAAACCAATAAATTTGAAAAACATAATGTTTTTGACAACCTTGGCAGTTATTATAAATGTAGCTGCTATAGGTTGTAAAGACGATAACGAAGATTTTGATAACGGAAAAGTACATGTAAGCAATGTGTATAACTCGGGTTGTGTGTCATCTGTGTTTGCCGAAAAAAGTAACTCAATCGAAGAAACGTTTAATGTTTACAACGATGGCAAAACGGTTTTTGTATCCCACAACAATAGAGAGGTTAATTGCGGATACGATAGTATAATGGTGCATATTAATGTTGTAAGTGATACCATTTGGGTGAAAGAAATAGAGATGGGAGAGAGTTATGCTAATTGTATGTGTATGGCAAATACTTCGTATCAGATAAATAATCTTGAAAAAGGGGAATACACAATATTAATAAAGCTATGCGAAAATTACAATCCTTATAATAATGAAAGCTGTAGTACAGTAAAATATCAGACATTAATTAATTTATAAAGATAGAAATAAAAATGAAAAAGACATTATTGATTTTTGCCATAATAATGGCATCAGTATCTGTTAGTTTTGCACAAAAAGCTATTGGATTAAGATGGGGGATGAACTCTCATTTGGTAAATGGTATGGGTACCGAATTATCGTACCAACAGGCATTGGATAATAATCGTTTAGAGATAGATTTCGGTGTGGCCGGTATTTTTGGACATGCAGTTGATAAAAATAACTCGTTTAGTTTATCTCTTTCAGCTGCATATCATTGGAAATTTGGCATTGGCAAAGGGTTTAGTTGGTATGTTGGCCCTGCTGCTTCAACAGGATTGTATTTCGTAGAGTTCGACAAAAGTTTCGAAGGTGCAGTATTAGGAATAGGCGGACAAGTCGGTATCGAATATAATTTTTCTTCGATACCATTTCAACTAAGTTTAGATACTCGCCCAATGGTAAATCTTTTAGCTCCCAAACCAACAAGAGGCTTTAATATCGGAGTATGTTTGAGTGTGCGTTATATGTTTTAGCTTTTTTTGTGGTTATAGTTATAAGAAAATGCTAGTCAAATTATTTCTCGTATCAATGCAGATATGAGGAATATTTTTTATAATAGTAAAACTTTAGGTATATGATTTAAATTATTGATAAAAGAGAATTTTATCATTTAGTTATGTGATGAGATTATTTTATGGGATAATTTTACGTTTTAATTGAAAAGCCATACTATGCAAGAAATTGCAAGTATGGCTTTTGTGGTTTATAACTACCCGATTTAGGCTGTGTAAGTGCCATAGTTTTGGCTCGCAACTATGGCACTTATGGTTGCTATTCCACATATATAAGCAACCCTTTTAGGTATTCACCTTCGGGGTGATATATACTTACTGGGTGATCGATGGCATGAGGTAGGTGTTTTATAATACGCACTTTGCGGTTGGCATTGGCTGCTGCTGTAAACACCATGGTTTGGAAATCTTCTTTACTTACAGCTTGAGAACAAGAAAAAGTGAATATTAAACCACCGGGTTTTATCTTTTCGATGGCACGTTGGTTTATATTTTTGTATCCTTTTAGTCCTTGTTGTAAGCTGCGATGATTTTTGGCAAAGGCCGGAGGATCTAAAATTATTATATCGTAATTACTATCTATTTCAGATAGATAGTGTAATACATCTAAAGCAACACTTTTGTGGTTGGCATTATTGAAATTTAGCGAAACATTGCGGTCGCATAGTGCGATGGCTTTCTTTGAAATATCTACTGTTTCTACATACATGGCATTACCTCGTAATGCACTAAGTGAAAAACCACCTGTATATCCAAAAGTATTCAATACTCTTTTACCTTCTGACAACGAGCGTACCAAAGCACGATTTTCGCGTTGGTCGATGAAAAAGCCTGTTTTTTGTCCTTCGTAAAAGTTGATGATAAACTTATTTTCGTCTTCTTTAATTTCCCATTCTTCGGGTGTGGCGCCCCAAATATATCCATCGGTACTATCTCCGGATGGTAGGGTAGAGGAACTCTTGTCGAAAACAGCTACAAGTTTTTCTCCAAGTAATTCGCGCAATACATCTGTAAACAACGAAAAGTTTTGATGCATGCCTTCTGAATGTGCTTGTAAAACAACTATTCCGTTGTAGTAGTCGGCTATAAGTCCCGGCATAAAGTCTCCCTCTCCATTTACAAGTCTAAACACGTTGCTGTTCGGATTATCAAAGAAACCAAAACGCTTGCGATAGTTTATGGCTTGCTCAAAGCGTTCTTTCCAAAATGCGTAGTCGATATTAGGAGAGTCAAAACTTAGTATTTTTACTATAATACTCTCATTTTGAAAATGTCCCGTTGCCAAATATTGTTTCTGACAGTCATATATATCCACCAAATCGCCTACGGTAGGCTTGCCTTCAATTTTCTTTACGGCACCCGAAAATACCCAAGGATGTCTTCGATATAATGATTTTTCTTTTCCTTCCTTCAGATATAGTTTATAGTGTTGCATAGTATAATTATTTTTATTTTATTATCGATTTAAGTAATACTGATTAAATATTTAGTTTATAGTGTTTTGAATATATATAATTAATCTTCTTGTTTGCTGCAATCATAGATGGGAAATAGAGTTGAAGAGACATTTGAAATTTCAACTCGTCTTCTATCCATCTATATCGAATAGACAAGTAAGCCAAACAATATGCTGACAAAACTTTTATTGCATTGCCTGTTTTGGAGTTTAGTAAATTATCAAACAGTGTTTCTATTATGCTGTCCCAGTTGTAATTTTGTACATAATCATAGCCTGTTACTTTCTTTTTCTTTTTAAAGTAATTCTCTAGATAAATAAATATAATCTTTGAAAAACAGCGTTTATGAGTGTTGTATGTTAGTGTTGGTAATAGTTCTAATATATCAAAAAATAGTGGCATGCATAACTCCATGTCTTTTTTGGCTATTTTTTCCAATGCCCACGCCGAATGTAATTTCACATTTTTGTCGGTTCCATTCACTATAAGGTCAAAAAGCTCTGTTATGGTTCCTTTTCCGCTGCATATGTCTTCTACAACAATTTCAATATTGAGTTCGTATATGCTTTTACTCATTGTATCCGATATTTCATCTTTAGTCATAGTGCTGGAATATAGTGTTGATTAATAATGGTATTATAGGTTTCTGTATAGGATATATTGAATCTTATGTGTAAGGTATATATGTTAGTTGAGGAATATATATATGTTGTGAATATAGGATATATATCAAATTTTGTGCAAGAATAAGGCTTTTTACTTTTATTCTCTCCCTGATATCGCACTCCAAAGTAGTGGATAGGCTTTTTTAGTTGTAGTATATTGCCTATATATAGAGTATGGAAATATTCAGTATTTATCTTATTTTTCAGCAACATATATTTGTAATAGTGTATTTAAGTATTCTGTATCTCGTTTGCAAAAATACGTATTTTATTCGAAATATTTTTCTCATCGCGGCAAAAAATATATAAGATTTTCTTTTAAAGAATCCGATTGAATAGTATTTTCTACGAGTACAAGTCTATAGAAATACTATATTTTACATTTGTAACAGCTATCTTTTATGATACATTTGTAACAAATGTAAATCTTTTGTTGATAACTTTTGTAACATTTGTTGATAGTTATTAAATTATAACTGCCTAATACTTTAATATAACTGAAACTCAGTGGATTTTTAAGAATATATAAAGTTGTGAATTAGAAAAATGGCCTTTTACTATGCTTTTTTGCATTATATTCGGTTATATTATTTATTATATTGTAAATAAGTATAATATCAAATATATATTAAAGTATATAAATAGCACTTGTTTTGCTTTACAGATGTAAATTATAAATTATTACAAATGTATTGAGATTATTATGTATCTTTGTAAACAGATTTGTAAAAAACGAAAATAATCTAACGCTATGATAGAGAGAATAAAACTTATATTGCAAGCTAAAAATATTTCGGTTGCACAATTTGCAGAAGATATAAATGTGCAACGTTCCCGTATGTCTCATATACTGTCGGGTCGTAATAGACCGAGTTTGGATTTTGTGATTAAAGTATTAAAGTGTTATCCCGAAATAAATCCATCATGGCTTATTTTAGGAGAAGGAGAAATGTATACCGGCGGAGTTAAGGAAAAAGAACAACTAAATCTTTTTTCGGCTGATGATATGTCTGTAGGAAAAGAAGTATCAGAACCTGATCCGGCATATGAAATCAAGTCAAACACAACCGGAATCACCGAGCCAAATAATGTTTTTAATGATGCAATAATAAACACTCATACCATTTTACATGAGCAAAAAACAATAGAGAGAGTAATGATATTTTATACAGATAAAACCTTTGTAGAGTATAAAAAGGGGTAAATGAAAGGTTTTGTGGCTATATTTTTCAATATATTTGGCTGTAAAAATAAATATTTTTGCTACCAATACTTATTTTATTATTTTGCAAATGATTATTTATTAACTTATTATCGAAAATGGTAAGAAAAAGTTTGTTTTAAATAAGAAATTCGTTTGTATATCCCACAAAAAAAACGTAATTTTGCACCCATAAAATGAATAATAAATAATATACAATAATACATTAGATATGCAAAAGTTACTTTTATTAGGTGATGAAGCAATTGCACAAGGATTCATCGATGCAGGTGGTAGTGCTATCAATAGTTATCCCGGCACACCTTCGACCCAGATTACTGAATATGTAATGAAATCGAAAGAAGCTAAAGAAAAAGGTATAGTAGCCAATTGGTGTGCTAACGAAAAAACTGCTTTAGAAGCTTCTATTGGAGTAAGTTATGCCGGAAAACGTGCTATGACATGTATGAAGCACGTAGGTTTGAATGTAGCAGGCGACCCATTTATGAATGCCGCTATTATTGGAACCAAGGGCGTTTTGATAGTAGTAGCCGACGACCCAAGTATGTTCTCGTCTCAAGATGAACAAGACAGCCGTTTTTATGGCCATTGGGCAATGATTCCAATGCTAGAACCGAGCAATCAACAAGAAGCATACGATATGGTACATTTTGGTTTTGAATTAAGCGAAACATTGTCTACTCCGGTATTGTATCGTATACCTACTCGTTTGGCTCACAGCCGTGCCGGTATCGTTCGTCGCGAAGCAAAAGCTCAAAATGAAATAGCTTTCCCTCAAAATCCAAAACAATTTGTATTGTTGCCTGCTAACGCAAAAGTACAATACAGAACATTGATTGACAAACAAGCTGATTTTACCAAATCATCAGAAGAATCAGGTTACAATAAATATATAGATGGTAGCGATAAAAAATTAGGTATCATTACTACGGGTATCGCTTACAACTATTTGATGGAGAACTTTAAAGATGGAAAATGTCCTTATCCTATAGTAAAAGTTGCTCAATATCCATTGCCTTATTCGTTTATCAATAAATTATATGACGAATGTGATGAAATATTGATTTTGGAAGATGGACAACCATTTGTAGAAGAGTTGATAAAAGGTTTCTTAGGCAAAGGCAAAAAAATAATGGGACGTTTGGATGAAACTATCCGCAGAGATGGTGAATTGAACGCCGAAAAAGTTGCCAAAGCATTAGGAATGCCTGTAAAAACTGGTGCTCCTATACCAGCAGTAGTTACCAATCGTCCTCCGGCATTGTGCCAAGGATGTCCTCACATCGATAGCTACAATGCATTGAACGAAGTGATGGCAGAATACAAAGATGGTAAAGTATTTGGTGATATTGGATGTTACACATTAGGATTCAACATGGGTGCTATCAATACTACAGTATGTATGGGTGCATCTATCACTATGGCTAAAGGTGCTTCGGAAGTGGGGGTATTTCCTTCGGTAGCTGTTATAGGTGATGGTACATTCGGACATAGCGGTTTGACAGGTTTGTTGGACTGTATCAACGAAAAAGCAAATGTAGTTGTAATGATTTTGGATAACGAAATCACAGGTATGACAGGAGGTCAACCATCATCAGCAAATAATAAATTGGAAAATATATGTATAGGTTTAGGTGTTGATCCAAAACATATCCGCACTATAGTTCCTTTAAAGAAAAACCACGAAGAATTTGTTCAAATACTAAAAGAAGAAATTGCTTACAATGGTGTTTCGGTGATAATACCTCGTCGTATGTGTTTGGTTGAAGCCAAAAAACATCTTAATAAATAATTGAAGTAATAAATATATAAAATTGAAAATAAGATGAAAAAAGATATATTGTTATGTGGTGTTGGAGGTGATGGTATAGTTTCTGTTGCAAAAATTATATCAGACGCTGCTTTGAATATGGGGCTACATTTGAAACAATCAGAAATTCATGGTATGTCGCAACGTGGTGGTTCAGTATTTTCGCACCTTCGTTTGTCGAGCGATGAAATTTATTCTGATGTTATTCCTGAAGGAAAAGTTGACATTATTTTGTCTAGCGAACCAATGGAAGCACTTCGTTACTTGCCATTTTTGGCTGAAGACGGATGGATAATAACAAACTCTACTCCGTTTATCAACATCAAGAATTATCCAGAGATTGAAAATGTGATGAGTGAATTGAAGAAAATTAAAAACTTGGTAGCTTTTGACGCCAACGAAATAGCCAAAGAAGTTAAAGCACGTGCCAACATGGTATTGTTGGGAGCTGCTGCTCCATTCTTGGATATAGAATTTTCTAAGTTAGAAGAAGCTATTCACCATATTTTTGATAGAAAAGGTGAAGAAGTAGTAAATTCTAATTTAGCAGCAATACGTGCCGGTAAAGAAAACTCTGGGAAATAAATAAATATCCTATATTGTTTAGGCCGTTGCGTAATGAATATTACGTAACGGCTTTATTTTGCTGTACAACAATAAAATACTTTAGTTAATGAAAGGCGAAATTGAGATAAAGATAGACCAAAATGCAGGTTTTTGCTTTGGAGTGGTAGCTGCTATACATAGAGCAGAACAAGAATTGTTGAACACAAACAAACTATATTGTTTGGGTGATATTGTTCATAACAATGTTGAAGTGGAACGACTATCAAAGAAAGGATTATCTGTAATAACCTATTCTGAGTTTGAACAACTTTCAGATGCTAAAGTTTTTATTAGAGCACATGGTGAACCGCCATCGACATACCAAAAAGCAGAAGAACGAAAAATAGAACTCATTGATGCTACTTGCCCAATTGTTCTACACCTTCAACAACGTATCAAAAAAGGATACGAAGAGATGAAGGGTATAAATGGTCAGATAGTGATATTCGGAAAGAAAGGACATGCCGAAGTGGTTGGACTACAAGGACAAACAGATAATAGTGCGATAGTTGTTTCATCGTTGAATGAAATAGAGTCTATTGATATAAACAGACCAATACGACTTTACTCACAAACAACAAAAAGTAAGGAAACTTATCAAGAATTGATAGAACTACTGGAAAAGAGATGTAAAGAGGTTGGCAATGAAAAC
>RHMF01002768.1_pt1 | contig 11406 bp, 11 predicted proteins | sample 5365151 | NCBI WGS metagenome assembly RHMF01 (sample SAMN10266501, study PRJNA497801) | feces metagenome | isolation source: feces | host: Bos taurus | place: China: Prairie of Fairy Mountain | collected 2017-08-14 | reverse complement strand
ATTTTATCACCATAAAGTTCTTGTGCTTTTTTGATATTCTCAAATCCCTCAACTGCTTTGTTTGCACCGCCCGAAGTAAGTATTCTATGACAGCCACAATCTATGATTTGCTCTATTGCTTTCAAATAATCATTGCTCAAATCCACAGCTCTGTGAAAGCAAACTTGCATATTCCCAGCAGTTTCCACTAATTTTTTTGTTCTTTCGCAATCAATATTTCCCTCAGGTGTTAATAAACCAAATACAACTGCCTCAACGCCAACTGATTTGCAAAATTCTATATCTTTTTTCATTATTTCAAATTCCAAATCGGAATAAAGAAAATCGCCATGTCTAGGTCTAATCATCACGGCTGCAGGAATTTGCAATTTTTCCTTTGTCATTTGAATCAAAGCAGCCGAAGGGGTCGTGCCACCTTCTGCAAGATTGTCGCATAATTCCACTCTGTTTGCTCCGCCCTTTTCAGCCTCAATTCCAGATTGTAAGGTGCCAATGCAAGCCTCAATTTTAAATAAGTTTGTTTCGTTTTTCATATAATTCTTGTTCTAATTGTTCTATTTTTATTAAATGATTTTTATATCCCTCACTTTCAGGGTTAAATGCTCTGTGTTGTTTCATTGAATAAAGCTTAGAGTAGCCTTTACAAAGTTGCATAGTTTCCTCTGAAAACAAGTGAGTTGAGAACTTTTCCCAAATATAATCCACTGCCACTTCCGAAGGGTGAAGCATATCTGATTGATAAAATCTATAATCTCTTAACTCGTCCATAACTATTTCGTATGCAGGGAAGTAGGAACAGTCATTTATTGTTTTGCATATTTGCTCTGTTGCTAAATGTAGAGTGCTTTTGCTGATAAGGTTTTCTCTATAGCCTTGTTTCCAGTGTCTTATGGGAGAGACTGTAAGTATTATTTTAATATTTGGATTAATTTTTCTTATATTACTGATAGTAAGAGTTGTATGTTTAATAATCTCTTCTGTGGATAAAAGTCTTCTATCGATGAGTTGTGGATTTAATTTGTGGCAGTTGCCTAATATTTTATTATTTTCTTTTAAAAAGAACACCCAGGCGGTTCCTAAAGTAATAATTAGCCAATTGGTTTGTTTTAAAAAACTATTTGCTTTTGTAATGTCTAAATTTATAGCTTGCAGCAGGTTATCTTTGTTTTCGTTTCTAAAAAAGCCGTGATGTTCGTATGAATACCAAAATTCATTTACTTTGACTAAATCTCCTGCATCTAAGAATGTTAGATTTATAATCCTGTCTAAGCTACTGCAAATTGAAAAAGGGTTGTAAAGAATGCCGAAAGGGTTTATTAAGGTTTCAAAACCATTTGTTGAAAGTTTGTTTCCAATATTTTCTGTAAAACACGAGCCTAATAACATTATTTTATCGTTGTGGGAAATGTTGTTTTCGTGTTTTGGAATTGGTATTGGTGTTGTGAAATTCATAATTAAAATTTTAAAATTGCATTTTTTGAAACACAAAATTACGTATAAAAATATAAAATTCAAAATAAAAATATTACCTTTGCAAGATAAAATTTTTTGAATCTATGGAAAATAATCAAATCGCAACAGTTGAAACTGCAAAAGAGTTAGGCTTATTGCCTGAGGAATATGATAAAATTAAAGAATACTTAGGAGGCCGTTGTCCTAACTATGTTGAATTGAGTATTTATTCTGTTATGTGGAGCGAACACGCCTCATACAAAAACTCTATCAAGTATTTGAAAACTTTACCAAGAGAGGGAAAACAATTATTGGTTGCTCCTGGAGAAGAAAATGCTGGTATGGTTGATGTTGGTGGTGGAATAGCTTGTGTTTTCAAGATAGAATCACACAACCACCCTTGTGCGGTAGAGCCTTTCCAAGGTGCTGCAACAGGAGTTGGTGGAATTAACAGAGATATTTTTACAATGGGTGCTAGACCTATTGCTCAATTAAATTCTTTACGATTTGGTGATTTGCATAATCCACATACTCAATGGTTATTGCGTGGAGTAACAAAGGGAATTTCTCATTATGGAAATGCTTTTGGTGTTCCTGTTTTGGGAGGTGAGGTTTTCTTTAACGAAAGTTTTGAAAACAATCCTTTGGTTAATGCCATGAGTGTGGGAGTAATGAAAAAGGAAGAGCTAATCAAAGCTGTAGCAAAAGGAAAAGGTAATCCAATCTACATAGTTGGCTCTGCAACAGGCAAAGATGGTATTCACGGTGCTACTTTTGCTTCTGCTGATGTTACAGAAAACTCAGCTGATGATATTCCTTCAATTCAAGTTGGAGATCCTTTCCAAGAAAAACTTCTTTTGGAAGCTACATTGGAATTAGGTAAGAGTGGAGCAATTGTTGGTATGCAAGACATGGGAGCTGCTGGAATTATTTGTTCTACTTCTGAGATGAGCGAAAAGGGAGCTTCGGGAATGAAGATTGATTTAGACAAAGTGCCTTTGCGTCAGCAAAACATGGAAGCATGGGAAATACTTTTGTCAGAGAGTCAAGAAAGAATGTTGGTTTGTGTTGAAAAGGGAAAAGAAGAAATTGTAGAAAAGATATTTGCAAAATGGGATTTGAATTGTGCTAAGATAGGAGAGGTGATTGACGAAGACATGCTTTATTTCTATCACAAGGGCAATTTAGTTGCACAAGTACCTGCTTCAACTTTAGTTTTAGGTGGTGGCGCTCCTGTTTACGACAGACAATATGCTGAACCTGACTATTTCCAAAAAACTTTTGAATTTAATAAAGATAATGTAAAGGAACCAGATATTAATGAGGCTAAAAAGATTGCTCAATATTTGGCTTCTCACCCTAATATTGCTTCAAAACGTTGGGTTTACGAACAATACGACTCAATGGTTGGAACAAAAAATATGTCTACTAACAGACCATCAGATGCAGGTGTTGCAAATGTAAAGGGGACTGACAATGCGATTGCAATGACTTGTGATTGTAATTCAAGATATGTTTATTCAGATCCATTTGTAGGAACTCAAATTGCTGTTTCTGAGGCTGCAAGAAATATTGTTTGTTCAGGAGGTGATCCTTTGGCTGTTACAAATTGCTTAAACTTTGGAAATCCATATAATGAAAATACTTATTGGCAATTTGTTAAAGCAATAGAAGGTATGAGTGTTGCTTGTCGTAAGTTTAACACACCTGTTACAGGAGGAAACGTTAGTTTCTACAATCAAGCTGTAATGAATGGAAAAACAGAAGCCGTTTATCCATCTCCTGTTATAGGTATGGTTGGTACAGTTGATAAGTCTAAACAAATGACTCTTGACTTCAAAACACAAGGTGCTACAATTTATATGTTAGGTGAAATAGTTGATGATATAAATTGTTCAGAATACTTGTATTCTTATAGAGGTGTGAAATTATCTCCTGCTCCTTACTTTGATTTGGAAAAAGAGGCTAATATGCAACGTACACTTAGCGATTTAATCAACCAAGGTATAATAGAATCTGCACACGATATTAGTGAGGGAGGTTTGTTTGTTGCTACTTTGGAAAGTGCTATGGTAAGAAATATGGGATTTGAAATCTATTCTGCTGGAGATGTTAGATTAGACTCATTCTTATTTGGTGAAAGTCAAGGTAGAGCAATAGTAACTGTTTGTGCTGGAAAAGAGAATGAATTTTTCGATATGCTAAGCATTTCAGGTGTTGCTTGCTGTGCCGTTGGTAAGGTAAGAGAGGATAGAGAAATAATCATAGATGAAGAATCTTTCGGAAAGATTTCAGACTATAAAAAAGTATATGATAATACAATAGGAGACGTTTTAGATAAATAATAAATTTTTGAAAATGAAAAAAATATTAATATTAGCATTGGCTTTAACTTGTGGAAGTTTTGTTGCTTTTTCACAAGAAGGCGGATTAAATGATGAGGCTTTAAATAAAATAAGAGCCTCATATAAACAAACAACTGAAAACAAAGCAATAAGAAATGCGGTTGCAAACAATAGCATTCAAAAGTTGGTTTTGAATTTAGACAATCTTAACAAATATGATACTCACTTTTCTCACAGAGTAATGAGCAAAGGAGTTTCAGATCAAAAGTCTTCTGGACGTTGTTGGATGTTTACAGGATTCAATGTGATGAGAAGTGCTATGATTGCTAAGTATAATCTTGGTGCGTTTGAGTTTAGTCAAAATTATTTGTTCTTTTATGACCAATTAGAAAAGAGTAATTTATTCCTTTCTTTGATTATAAAGCATATAGATGAGCCATTGGATAGCAAACACAATGAATGGTTATTGAAAAATCCACTTTCAGATGGTGGTCAATTTACAGGAATTTCTGATTTGGTAACAAAATACGGACTTGTTCCCTCAACAGTTCAACCAGAAACCTATAATTCTAACAATACTCGTAAAATAGATGAATTAATCATCTTAAAATTAAAAGAGTATGCGTTGGAACTTAGAGAAATGAAGCAAAACGACAAGAAAATTAAGTATGAAAAATTAGAAAGCAAAAAGATAGAAATGCTTTCTCAAATCTACAAAATGTTAGTTTATGCTTACGGAGAGCCTGTTCAAGAATTTACTTACACATTGCGTGATGCAAACGGAAAAGAAATATCAACAGAAAAATATACTCCTAAATCGTTCTATGAAAAGTATGTTGGTAAAGATTTAAAGAACACATACGTTATGTTGATGAACGATCCTTCAAGAGAGTTTTACAAGGTTTACGAAATAGAAAACGACAGACACGTAATGGACGGCGAGAATTGGAAGTATATCAACCTACCTATTGAAGAAATAAAGAAAGTTGCAATTGCTTCAATCAAGGATTCAACAATGATGTACTTTTCTTGCGATGTTGGTAAGTTCTTATATTCTGACAAAGGCTTGTTAGATGTAAACACATACGACTATGGCTCTTTGATGGGAACAGAATTTGGAATGGACAAAAAAGAAAGAATACAAACTTTCGCAAGTGGTTCTTCTCACGCTATGACTTTGTGTGCTGTTGATTTAGATGAAAATGGTAATCCAAAGAAATGGCTTGTAGAAAACAGTTGGGGAGCATCTCACGGTTGGCAAGGACATTTAATAATGACAGACGAATGGTTTGAAGAATATATGTTCAGAGTAGTAGTTGATAAAAAATATGTATCAGCCGATATTTTGAAATATTTAGATCAAAAACCTATCGTTTTACCACCATGGGATCCAATGTTTAGTGAAGATATTTATTAAATAAACTTTGTATGAAGTTTTGTAAGTTCATATATTTTTTTACAATATTGTGCTTCGTCCAAGGGAATATAAAAGCACAAGATGTGGATACGGTCAATTATTTAGACTACAACACAGAAACCTTTTATGAAGACGAATCGGAAGATTACGAACCCTCGGACGAAGAACAAATATTTCAAGATGAATCGGACAATGCAAGAGAATTGGTTTTGCATATAGAGGATTTGTTAAACTATGCCATATATCTTGCAGATAATGACAGTTTAACATACAACTATGCAATATATAAATCAAGCAATGAGTTGGTTGAGTATCAAGATCAGCTAAGTAGCCTTGAAGATATTGAAAAAAGATTTGTTGTAGTAAAGAGTGAAGGCGAGAACAACTTTCTCTATTGCAAAGAATACATATATAACCAAAATAAAGCTTGGGATTTCATTTACGAAAGACTATATGATGCAGACGGGAAGTTGATTCTTTTTATCCGTCATTACAATACATACAACTCTGCTTGTGCAGAAGTAGCCCTTGAACGTTCCGAATATTATTGGAACGCAGAAGGCACATTGATTAGAAAGACTTACGAAATTTTTGACTCAAATAACAATCCACTAAACATAGAAGAATGTTGGATGGAAAGAGAATTTTACGATAAGATAATGGAATTATCAAATCTTTATTCAACATACCCTTTCCCATTCACACAAGAAGACAATGAAGTGCGAGAATAGTAATTCGATGAGGTTAATTATAGACAAAGGTAATACAAGAACGAAAGTAGCTGTTTACAAGAAAGAAGAATTGCTTTCTGTAACGGCTGTTGATTACTTAGAAATAGAATTTATCAGCGAATTACTATCAAAATATGACATAAAACACACCATATTCTCCACAGTTGCAGGAGAAGAAAAGGTAGAAATTATGCAATATTTAGCAGAAAAAACTATCTTGCTTACAATGAGCGAAGACTTGCTTTTACCTATAAAAATAAACTATTCACCAAAACACACATTAGGTAAAGATAGAATAGCCGCAATCGTAGGCGGTTACAATATGTTCCCAGAAAAATCAGTATTAGTAATAGATGCAGGCTCTTGCATTTGCATAGACTTCATCAATAGCCAAGCAATCTACAAAGGAGGGAGCATTTCATTAGGATTTCAAATGAAATCAAAAGCCTTAAATACTTTTACTGCAAATCTTCCGTTAGTAAACATTGGAAATGACAAAGTTCCTTTATGTTCTACCAATACCATTGACTGCATAAAGTCAGGAATAATAAACGGTACTATAGCAGAAATCGAAGGAATGATAGACTCATATTCAAAAGAAGAAGAAAGCGGATTTAAAATCATACTAACAGGAGGAGATGCAAGCTTTATATCAGAGAATTTGAAAGAAGAAGTAGTAGTAGAACACAACCTTGTTTTACACGGCTTAAATATGATATTAGATTACAATATTAAAAAAAGAGATGTATAAAAAAATAGTATTTATTTTATTGTTCATTGCTTTTGCATTCAACACAAAAGCACAAAATACAATAAGTTCACCCTATTCAAAATATGGAATAGGAGACAATGTTGGCTTTACAAATACAATAAATGCGTCTATGGGAGGAATTTACAATGCCCTAAGAGATAATAACTTTGTAAACCACAGAAATCCTGCCTCTTACACAGCAATAGACACACAAACCTTTGTTTTTGACATAGGATACTATTCTAACAATAGAATACTAAGAGCAAATTCCTTAAAATCCTCAGGCAATACAGGAGGAATCTCACACATACTCTTTGCCTTTCCACTAAGCAAAACGCTAAAAATGGCAGGAGGCATACTACCCGTATCAGTAATTGACTTTTTAGCCTCAGAAAGCTTTCCAAACGACACAGTAGTTGGCTCACACAAATTCCTTTACGGAGGAGAAGGAGGCATAAACAAAGTAATGTTAGGACTTGCCTATCAACCATCATTTTTTAACAACATTTCTCTTGGAGTAAATGTAGAATACCTATTTGGAAACTATTACAGAAGTTCAACACTCACCTTCCCTGACTCAGTAAACACACTATCCTCAAGAAACGAATACAACTATTCAATATCAGCCTTTAACTTCAACTTTGGAATGCAATATTTGCAAACCCTAAACAACGGAGATGCACTAACCTTAGGGCTAAACTATGTTTTACCTGCTAATTTACCAACAGAAAATCAATACCGTCATTACACCTTTACATACAGTGCAGCAGTAGAAACACTAAGAGATTCCGTACAATACGAAAACACAACAGGAAACATTAAATTACCACAAAGCTTTGGCGTAGGATTATCATACGAAAGACCAAATAAATTTTTAGTTGGCATGGATTTTGGATACGCACAATGGTCAAACTTCTCAATTCACGATATAACCTACCCTGACATACTAAAAGACAATTACACCTTTAACATTGGATGTGAATATAAACCAGACATATATGGCAATTACTTCAAAAAAATAGCATATCGCTTAGGAGTAAATTACGAAACAGGTCTTATAGAATTGCGTAACACCAATATATCACAAATGGGAGTGTCCTTAGGCTTTGGACTTCCGATAAAGAAACAAGGCACACACGTAAATCTATACCTTGAATACGGAAAAAGAGGCACAACTCAAAACAGTCTCATAAGAGAAGACTATTTAAGAGTTGGAGTATCGTTCTCGGCAAGAGACAGATGGTTTTTTAAAAGAAAATATCAATAAAACAATAAATAAAGAATGAAGAAAGTAACATTATTAGCTGTAATAGCAGCAATGTTTTGTGTAACAGTAGCAAATGCACAAAAGTTTGGAAAAACCCCAGAGGACAGTTCTGCTTGTATAATGAACAATTCTTTATACCAAGAGTTCTATAAACAAAAGAACTACAAAGATGCCTACGAACCTTGGGCAAAAGTAGTAGCACACTGTCCACAATAATACCACGTAAACACATACATTAGAGGAGCCAACATATTAAAAACTATGATTGCGACAGCTCCTAATGTTGAGATGAGAAACAAATACATTGATGAGTATTTGAATCTACAAGATGTAAGAAGCCAAGCATTTGGAGAAGAATACAACAACATTGCACAAAAGGCGAAAATATTATCAGAATATCGTCCTAACGAAACAGAACAAATATTCAAATGGTTCAAAGAAGCAGCAGAAAAAGGCGGAAAGCAATTAGACGCACAATATTGCCCACTTTACGTTGAGGCAACCGTAAAACACTTAGCTGCAATCAAAGCAAGCTCTGATCAAATGGACGTTTTGTTTGACGCTTACGACTACGCATCAGAAACCTTAGAAGAAATCTTAAAGACTTCAAAGAAAGAATTGGAGCAAGCACAAGCAACAGGCAACGCTAAGGCGATAAAAAAAGTAGAAACAAGCATAAAAAATGCACAAACCTACCTTGCATTAACAGAACAAATCATTGAGCCATTTGCTTCTTGCGATAAAATTATTCCTATCTACGAACCAAAATTTGCAGCAAATCCTAACGATGTAGAATTGTTGAGAAAAATCACAACAAACCTTGATCGTAAAAAATGTACAAAATCAGAATTGTTCTTCCAAGCAACAGAAAACCTTCATAAATTAGAACCAAACGCAAAATCAGCATTTATGATGGGTCAAATGTTAGTTGAAAAAGAAAGATACGAAGAAGCAGTACCATACTTTGAAGAAGCAATCAACAAATTTGAAGACAACGAATCAAAAGCAAAAGCTTCATACCTATTAGCAACAGCATTGATGAATGCAGGACAATACGGACAAGCACGTACAGCAGCATACAAAGTTGCAGAATACGATAAATCATTAGAAGGAAAGGCTGTGTTGATGGTTGCAAACATGTATTTGAAAAGCTCAGTATCTTGCGCCTCACACGCAGGAAAAATCAGAGGAGCAGCTTGGGCAGCATACGATGAAGCAGCAAAAGTAAAAAACATAGACCCAACTCTTGCAGAAGACGCACAAAGAGTAATGAACGCAGCACGTTCACAATGGCCATTAAAAGCAGATATGTTCTTTAACTCTATCAATCCAGGAGATGCCTACACAGTAGGATGTTGGATAGGAAAAGGAACAACAGCCAGATCAAGAGACTAATAACACAACACACATAAACGGTATGAGAAAGCATAACCTTGCAATAATTTATCTTGCCCTTGCTTTCTCATACCTTTGTTTTTCGTGTAGCAAAGACGCACCACAATCCACCAGTGTAAAACAAGAAAACATTCCCTCACAGATAATCAATGACGCCTACCTACTTCGCAGTGTAGAAGGAAAGGTGGACACAGAGCTAAGAGCAAAAAAAATAGAGATATACAACACCCCCGACAGCTCAAAAATGATATTCCCAAGCGGATTAAACGTAAACTTTCTCAATCCCGACAAAACAATAAAAGCAAACCTTTCTTCCCTTTACGCCGAAAGCCTTTCGGACAATCTTTACTACCTAAAAGACAGCGTAGTGATAATAAACTATAAAGATTTAGACACCTTCTATTGTCAAGACCTTTACTGGAGAAAAGATTCCGCAATAGTAAGGACCGATTTGCCCGTTAGACGCCACAGTGAAGGCGGAATAGATTACGCAAAAGGCCTAAGAGCAAGAGACGACTTCGACAGCGTAATGGTGAAAAACCCATACGGAACACAAAAAGTAAAAGAAGAATAAGAAAAATAACTATTTCTTACAAAGAATGTAGTTTTGCTTTTTCAAAGGCTTGTCAGTCAAAAACACAATTCCAAACGAAAAGAAATCACAACAAAGTTTCATATCCCCATTCACCAACAAAGATTTCCATAAATCGTTTTTAGCCTTATTCTTGTAAATACCCTCAATCACAATAGCCGTATTAGAACTATAAGAAGAGAATCTCTCCACACAATCCAAAGAAAAATCCTCATTCCTTACATAAACCACTTCAATAGCTTGAGAATTAAAATATTGAAAAGCCTTAAACAAAAATTTTCTTTTAGACCTACTTTGAGGGACAATAGCCTCTAACTTAGAATCAAAACAAATATCCTTTGCCCTACAAGGCTTCTTTAAGCCCTTTACAAAAAAATCAAACATAAAAGGCGAGTGCAAAGAATATTCGTCCTTTGCCCTTAAACGATAACGAAAATAACTCCTTAGAAAGAATAAAAAATCCATAACGTTTGCGAAATTACAAAATTTAATTATTTTTGCGAGAAATTAAAACCAAAAAAATTATGGTGAACATAGAAGAAAGAGTGGAATTAGCAAGAAAATACCACAACGAAGGTTATAATTGTGCACAATCAGTAGTGATGGCATACAGCGATTTGTTGCCAATAGAAAAAAGTATTGCAGAAAAACTCTCCCTACCCTTTGGGCGAGGACTTGCAGGCTTCAAAGAAGTATGTGGCTGTGTGTCAGCAATGAGCCTACTTGCAGGAATGCTTCTGCAATATCAAAAACAAAATCCCGAAAACAAAGACTATTTTGCAATGGTGCAAACAATGGGAGAAAAATTCCGCGAAGAAAACGGAGAAATCGTTTGTAAAAAACTACTTGGCTTAGAGCCAGGAAGTAGCAAAGCAAAGAAACCTTGCAACGATTATGTAGCTTGTGCAGCCAAAATAGTAGGAGAAACCCTTTTAAGATAAAAAAATAAAATAACTCTTAGGATTAGAAAAAAACTTCCTAAGAGTTATTTTTTGTCTTCTATCTCTTTGGAGAATAGGTCAAAGACAATCCTAAATAATTTCCTGTTAAATAATAATTTCCATAAAAAAATTCAGAATCCATAAACTTAAACCAAAAATCGCTTTCGTTTAGATAAGGAATACTTATGTTTGCAATAAGGTTCAAACCAAACATTCCGATAGAAGTATTATAAGAGGTACCAACCGAGAACATAAGATTTGGGAAAAGATTAAACTTATTGCCATAACCATGTACAGAAAAGGACATAGTATCTTGCGTAAAAGGATTTACAGTTGCATAACCAGCATTTGCATAGCCGTCATAGTAGGAAAATCTCATTCCTCCTTTTAAATTATAGAACCAATTTTCGTTGTTAGTAATAGTGTTTCTGTATTGAACAGCAAAAGAAATAAACGGACTATAGCATGTGTTTCTAAAAAGTGAAGATTCGCTCATACGAGTTACCTCTAAACCT
>RHMF01001289.1_pt1 | contig 11410 bp, 13 predicted proteins | sample 5365151 | NCBI WGS metagenome assembly RHMF01 (sample SAMN10266501, study PRJNA497801) | feces metagenome | isolation source: feces | host: Bos taurus | place: China: Prairie of Fairy Mountain | collected 2017-08-14 | reverse complement strand
GTCTTATAAATACGATGGCCGATCTTATCCCGCAGCAGCTTCAGTTTGCTGTGAGAACGACGAGTCATAAAGGCGATACAATTGCCGCTTCCCTGATACTCTTCCCAAGCATAAGTAGCAGCATCAACCAGAGCATCCGCCCAGTTAACCTCACCAGACAGATCCATGGTCTGACGAATAACGAACAGGCTGTCATCCTTCAGGACAGGACGAATGTTCAGCTCATTAATCTTATCCTCAGAAGAGGGATCACGACCATCGCCAACCAGGAAGGCACGAGCGAGTTCCTCATCCAGCATCATCCGCATTTCGCCCTTCAGCCAGGCGATGACATCGAAGCCGGTGATTTCGATCACGTTATCGCGATCCATCTTCTGCTTCTTGTACACAGTGGTAGCATCAGTCTGCCGACGCAGCAGAGCGAATACTTCTTCCTTCTTACGTTCGCCAGTAATATAACCTTTCGCACGAGCTTCGTCTTCGGTAATATCAGCGAATGTGGTCTTGAACTTACTGAACGGAATGTGATGGACACCATTCATAACCTTGGTGACCCACTTCATATCACGCTTGATGAACTGCGGAGCACCATTACCGGTCGCTTCACGATATTCCGGCATAATATAATCGATCTGATCAATGCCGTATTCGGCACTGTGCTCCAGAACGGACTGCTTCAGACTTCCCAGTCTCTTAGCATCCTTAAGCAGCATATCCATCTGAGCATGGGTGAGAACATCTTCCTGCTGATCATTCGCCTGATCGTTTTCAAAAAGCTTCTTTTTCATAGTTTCATCGTCTCCTTCATCTTCAATAGAATGACTTACGTCTTCTTTAGCTGTTTCTTTAGCCCCGCCTTCTGCCGATTCAATGGCTTTGGCAACTACAAATTCAAATACTTTACGCTGTTTGGGCGTAAGAGTTTTCATAATGTCTTCAATGGTTCGATTATCATCAGAATGAGACAGATCATCTTCATCAGCAAGATCTTCTGAATGTTCTGCTTCTTCTTCATCATCGCCGCCAAGAGCCTTTCCAACAAGGAATTCAAGAACGTTCTTCTGATCTTCATTAAGAGTATTAAGCACATCCTGAACTGTTTCATTAGGATCGTCTGCTTCCTCTTTAGTTTCTTCAGTCTTCGGTTCTTCTTTCTTGTCTTCGTGCTTAAGCTCTTCTTCAGGTTTAGGATCTTCCTTTTTGTCCTCGTGCTTAAGCTCTTCTTTAGTTTCTTCTTTAGTTTCTTCTTTGGATTCGGTCTCTTCCTCAGAATGGGAAATTCTCATACCTTCACCAAGTTCAAGCTGTTCATCACCCGGCCAAATGATTGCTTCTGTGGCTTCAGATTCATCACCGTGTTCCATGATGGGGAATTCAATCATGGCTCCAGGATTAGCACCAGCAAGAACAACACTAACCTCACGAATTACTCCATGAAGAACATCACCATCGCGCTGCTTCAGTTTGTTAGCATAAATGCTAAGACTGTTGATATCGCCATGACGGACGAGTTCTTTAACATGCTGAGCAATGTCGGTGTGATTAAATGTGCCATACGCATAAACGCCATCCTCCTCGTTTTCGAGAAGAACATGACCCAACACTCGAGTAGGATCATCATGATTATGCTGCCAGACCAGCGGAACGGTCTTGCCATCGTCATCTTTGAAGGCGTTCTTACGAATAGTTCTGCCATCGGCACAAAGCAGGTCATTTTTTGTGGCCCATCCACCGAAGTCGTAATTTTTATTTTTCATCCTTCGTTTTCCTTTCTATAAAATGGTTATTGGCCCCAGAGGCCAGATTTTTGGAGAATGCATTATTCTCCCATGATGTCTGCCACGCGGATCTCTCCAAGTGGCACTTCAGGTTCGGCATCCATTTCATATCCTCCCTCGTTCATTTCTCCTGGCATTTCCTCATATGGCTGACCTTCCATAGGAGGCATTCCATTTTGAGGATTAATGTTAGGATTCATGAGCTGATCAGCAAGCTGCTCTTCCGCTGGCTTAAAGCCGAGTGTTTGCCGAACTTCATTACGAGTAAGGATCTCGCTTGCGACAAGTTGACTACCAGCTGAGGCAATAGTATCAATCGTCCCAAGATTAAACAGATCGTTGAAATACATCACGCGCTGCCTCTGAGACCGAGCCGTCTTTGTCAGGAATTTTCGGTTGAATTCAGCCGAAATGGCAGAGACGATCGGTTTGATAGTACGGTTTCGATAATTCAGCATAGTTCGCTCATCGGCATTTCCCTCAAAGACTTCCTTCGTCATCCCTAACTGGCTGTATAGCATACTCGTCAGGTATTCGACTTCCTCCATGAGTTTATTTTCGATGGTTCGATTTAGCTGAGTAATCTTTTCTGTACTACTCGCGTAAGCGATGCCGTATTTGTTGTCGGAAAGCTGCGTTTCAATATCTCTACGCCGCTTTTCGGCTTCCTGACGTTTCACTTCTGTACGAAGATCATACGGAAGCTGAATGATCAAATCCAATTTGCTACTTGAATTCTTTTCATCCAATGAATCCATCAGGTTTAATTTATAAATAAGCCTTCTCAAAGTAGAGATAGGCTCATTCATAACAGCATAAAGTGGATTTTCTATAATTGCGACCTGTGCTTTAGGAAGAGTGATGTCTTCTTTTTTACCAGCATCCTCATTATAGACATTAAGTTTAACATGCTTCGGATACCATTCTAGAATTTTCCCAGTTCGCATAGTATCTATTTGATAACTGCCTGTAATTCTAGGATTATATGTTGTTTCTGTTGGAACACCGGCTACTACGCCTTCATCAAGCATGCTCATAACTAAATCCTGCATAAACGCTTGAGCTGTTTGGTCAATATTAGCCTCTGTATTCAAACAATAATTAAGTCCACTATCGACATCTTCTATATAACGATTGTTCTCGTCAAGTCGAACATGTCGAATCGGAACTTCCGAAACATCGATAGCAATCCTTGTAAAAATCGAAGCCAGAATGGTTCGTTCACTTCCGAAGTGATACCGAATCCGGTCTGGCCGTGTAAAGTTAGATACGCCGAGATCTTGTCGTTGGATGAATTCCTGTTCGCGACCAGTAAAGGCGTTCCAGGCATGCTTCAACCGCTGACCGAACCGCATACCGTCTTGGTTCATTTCGGCCAATCTGCATCACCTCGATATTTTGTTTTTATGTATTAAATATTTGGCCATCGCCTAGATTTCGGTAAAGAGTTATTTATTCGAGGCCGATAATTATATGTACGAGGACCGACATTTTGATATAATAAGCCGCCGCTACTGGTTTTATATGGTTTTATATTTGAAGAAGCATAATGGCCACGAATATAACGACCTTCATAAGCTATGGGATCCATTCCTACTTTATTATATTTATTAGCAGCTTTTCCAATGATATTATGCATTTTAAACTTTGTTCTTAGTGATGCTATCGCTCTTTTACCAAATTTTCCAATAAAAGACGCTGCCTGTTTCCAATGACCTCGCATTGCAACTGCTGCTAAAGAAATAGCCGTTCCGGCAATTACTTTCTTAATAATATCACTTTTTACCTGCTTAGCTTGGCGCTCAGCTTCTGTAGTTAAAGATTCTTTATAATTTCGTTCCTGAGTTAATCTGTTATTTCTTCTAATAAGTTCTTTATCCGTAAGGTATTTAGCTTCCGATTTTTTCCAAGTATCGCTTTCTGGCTGTCCTTCATTGTAACGAAGTTTTCCTTCTTCCGTTAAAGTACCATCTTCATTTTGATAACGACGAAGCCCCCATTGCTGACCTTTAATGCCATAATGGATTAAATAATCAGGATATTTGGTATTATAAGACATAGGCTTACTGCTATGCCTTCTAATAGATGCTTTTGCCCATGTCATATTCCATACGCTCCTTTTGATACTTTTAATATGGCTTGCTTACTACGATATTTTCGTATTAATCTAAACAATTTATTTTTTATTTCTTGATTATAAGCAGATTTAGTTAATGCTTTTCTATTTCTATATACTTCCATCGCTTTTTTACCACTCAAGCTTAATTTTTTACGCTTTAAATAAGCATTGGTGGCCTTAATAGCCGAACGATTTCTACTATTTTCTTTTGCTAATGCTAGACCACGTTTATACAAATTTCTTCCAGCTTCTGTATTTAATGATGCACCTGGATTCTTAGATAAAAAGCGATTTAAAATTCCACTAAAAGCTTTTGCTTTTTGAACTTGTCTATATTTTAATGCACCATAAATAGTCAAAAGACCAGCAACGGCACCTACTCCTATTAAAGCCCTTTCCACTATTTTTTGACGTTCTGCTGCAGGAGAATATGATTTACCATTTTGTCTCCATACAGTACGGCCATTTTCTTTAGTATAATATCCTTCTCTTTCTCGCTTTTGAATCTGTCTCGGGCGAACATTATATGTGGCTTTAGGTCTAGTATTATAAACTACATTTTTTGATGCAGTATTTGTTCGACGATGATCAACAGCTACTGGTTCATATTCTTTTGTTATTACGCCCCATTTTTGACCAGGAATACCATAATGCATTAAAACTGATTGAGATTTGTCAAAATGAACCAATGTTGATCCATTTTTATAACTCCATTGATTCATTTATCTAACCTCCCAATAAAATTATTTAGTGATCTTTCTCTTTTTCATCACCTTTTAGGCCGGCAAGAAATCTTTTTCCCAATAATGCTGCGCCGCTGGCTTTAGCTAACATAAATGCTGTATTCATATGTCTGGCTGATGCTTCCGCACCAAACGCTTTAAGAGCACCTCCTGAAACAGCATTTCTTATTGCTCCTGAGCCAAGAAGAAGTGCACCTAGTCCAGCAAAAACAGTACCTGCTTTAGAATATTGTTTATGCTCATTTTCGTTTAATATTTTTGCTGCTTCATTTCTAAAATTAGCAATATCTCTATCATTTTTTTCTATAGAGCTCTTAAGACGATTCGATGGATTCTTAGCATATTGGCTTTTAAATTGATTATTTGTAGATTCAATGCCTTTTGCCATTTCTCTATAATTATCAAAATTCTTTCTATTTCGTTCGCTAAGTTGATAATATCTTTCATATCCTTCTGGGGTCAACGTACCATCTTCATTTTGATAGCGACGCTCTCCCCATTGCTGACCTTTAATGCCATAATGACTTAACGAACTACTAGAATATCTTATTTTATAGTTCATATAGTTATCCCCCGCTTTTAAACAACATTAAACGCTTTTTTATTAAGGACTATGGCTCCGGCTTTTTTAGCTGCATGACGATCCATAGCTTTTGCTAAATATTGAGCTCCTCTTTGAACAGTCTTTGTCTTTGCTATAGATTTAACAGCAAATCTCCCAACCGATTTAATTAAATTTCTTGTAATTGGAGATGCAAAAAGTGCAACACCAGTAAGAACAGCAGCACCAACTTTGCGATTTCTATCGGAAATTTCTTCTCTTACTTCTCTAACTGATCGATTAAAACTTTTTCCTTCCGCCATCTTATTGCTTACTGCTTTTTGTCGATTTTCTGGCATTTGAAGATATTGATTTTTCTGACGATCGGTCATTTGATCAAGATATCTAGCTTTTCCTTCTTCAGTTAAAGTACCATCTTCATTTTGGAATCTTCTTAAACCCCATTGCTGGCCTTTAATACCATAATGCGATAAAGAATCTGATTTATATTTTATTCTATAGCTCATGTGATTAAACTCCTTTTTACTTATTTTATTAACCAAATGAGCTCCAATTTATATGACCGTTTTGTGTTACATGACTAGCGGCAGAAGCAACTTTTCCACCATGACGTTTCAAATAATTTAATACATTTCCCATCGTACTTTTTCCATATGCCATGACGTGCTTTCCAACACCAGTATATTTAAGTGCCGCACCAATAGCGATAGCCGCTGTTGTCATAGGAACAGCATTTCCCATTAAAAAGTTTTTAACACCCCTGCCAGTTTTAGCAACTGTATTTTTTGCATCTTTAAATTTTCTTTCACGATTAGCTGCTTGCTGATGCTTTGACATATCCTGCTGACTAAGGTATTTTTCAAAAGCAGCTTTATAATCAGCGTCCTTCATACGTTCACTTGTAAGATTTTTGATCTGTTTTCTGCGAGTTCCAGCGCCTTCCCCATAAAAAGCTCTAGCTCTTGCATACTCTTCAGCATCTTTTCGAGCATCTTTATCAATTCGCTTATAGTCTTTTGAACCATCGGGACGATCATAATATCCATAATGGCGTTTTCCTTCTTCAGTTAAAGTGCCATCTTCATTCTGATAACGACGAACACCATATTTCTGACCTTTAACACCATAATGCATTAAAAAATCATTCATATCGCTCATAATTACATCCTCCATTATTGATTTATTAAGACAAATTAATATAAATCATATATAAACAATAGCATTGTTCATCCAAAGGCATGCTCTTTATTGGACGACCGTTTATGAGCATTTTATCAACGTTAATACCATAGGCTGCAAGTGTCGGATTACGTTCAATAGTATTTTTCAATGCATCTCTTTTTTGAGTCAGTTCTTTGTCCGAATAATTCTTTTTAAATATGTTCTTTTCTTTATCAGTATATTCTGGAAGCTTAATCTTCATATCATATTGGGTTTCTACTCCCATTTCTTTAGAAACATTAAGTGTATTGTCCCTTAATTTAGTTTTGTCATCTTTGTCTACTTTATCTACAAAGTCGTCAAGAATATTATCTAAATAAATATCTCCAGATTTTTCAATAAATGACTTTGCTTTTTGAGCTACTTCTTTTGATAAAGTGGCATCTTTAATATCCTGATGAAACACTTGACTAAAGAATTTAAGATTTTCGTCGTTTAAATCGCCTCTGCTTCTCAATTGATCCACAAAGCCTTTATCAAACGCACTTCTAGCATTCCAACCATTCTTTTCTATATCTGCAAGTTGCGATTTAGCTCTAGCAATGTTTTCATCTGCTTTTTTTTCCATTTTATCATATGTTTCGTAGTATCTTCTTTTTCCTTCTTCAGTTAAAGTTCCATCTTCATTCTGAAAACGGCGAACGCCCCATTTCTGACCTAGAATACCAAAGTGTTCAAGATGGCCACCATACGACCATCCATTATGCAATCTTATAGCAGCCATCTTGTACTACTCCTTTTTATTAAATTTTACGGCCATTCACCAAGGGGCTTCTGAACTTTACGATCTAAAGCCTCTGTACAAAAGTGAACTCCAATATCTGTACCGAATACATCTTTTGCAAGTTCCTGATACAGAGTGGAGCAATTACCATTAATATCGCCCATGTCATCGTTGAAGAACTGAACTACTTTATTCTCAAAAACAGCATAATTAAACGGTCCAAGAGGAGTATCAGCGCTCCATACATAAGACAGAGCAGGATTACCATAAAAAGCCTCCTGAAGCAGATCCAGTTTTGTAGGTTCGGTATTCGCAGGAATGACTGTTACTTTAAGCGTAACGTTACCGAACACTTTTTCACTAGGAAGCAGTTTAGTAAGAGCATCTGCCTTACGTTCATTGTCAATATACAGCTTTACTTCCGGTGCTTCTTCATCAAAAGTGATCTTAATCTCGGGATCCTTCTCAAACAGAGCTTTTATTTCATTATAAAATTTCACCCACGGTGCAGACAGTTTCATTTGTTTTCCTCCCTTTATTTTGTTTTTCTTCTCATTGTATTCAATACATCTCTAATCTCTTTCTCTAATTTATTACCGTTATAAAACCAATCCTGACGATTATGAAGTTCTTCAGCGTATTTTTCTGCTTCCTCAACTGTATCAAATTTTCCAAGATATTTACCAGTCTTGAAATAATAATCTATAGCCTCATCTTCACTAACGATTTTTCCATCTATTACCGTAGGAAGTAAAACTTCTTTTCCGTCAATATTACAAGAAAAAGATCTTTCAGTACTAATTGATCCATCACTATTGTTTACTACTTTTCGATTATTTAAATCGATGTTTCCACGTCCAAAACGTCCAGTTGTATCTTTAGGATGACGTTTTGGTGTTTTTTGTTCTGAAATAGACTTAACGGAAGGCGTTTTTCTAATCTGATAAGAAGGGGTTACCGTAGCCTTACCATCATCAATTGGTTCGTATTCTTTTGTTATTATGCCCCATTTTTGACCTTTAATTCCATAATGTGCTAATTCATCGTTATTACATAATGGCTTATTCCATCGCCACATATGCATCACCTGCCATCATTCAAACATATCTGAATTAAGTTTATAAGCAACATATGCGTCGATCATAGCAGCTACAGCATCGACTTTCTGATCAGAACGCTTTTTACTAAGTTTTCTATTACCATTTGTATCCTGAAGAGCAATTGCGTTCTCCATAGCAAAACTCATTAATTCCTGATCAAAGATAAGGATTCTTTGTTCTGCTAAAATCTTCAACTCCCCAAGAGGAACGCTTTCGGTTTTAGCACCCTGAATAACTTTCTCAACACCGAATTCACCATTCTCACGAATCCAGCGCTCGACAAACAGTCTACTGTTATAAGGGTCGTAGCCAAAGCATCGCACATCATACTGGCAATCTGTGATGTATTTATCCAAGTCGTCATACACTTCCATCATGTCAAGGACTGTGCCTTCCATGATAATAAGACTTCCTTCTTGAATAAACTTGTCATATCTCATCCTCATAGCAGCGGGGAGCTTACTTAAAGTGAGAGATGTAATATAGCATCTAGTCTTTACCCCAAAGCTGCCTCTCCCTAATGGGAATAAGAATGTAAATGCACAGAAGTCATCACCCAACGACAAGTCGCCGCCCATTGCACAAGGCATTTGCCAGAAATCTCTTCTTCGATGCGGAATTGTTTCCTCATAAGTGAAGAAATATGTATAACCTTCCATAGGAATATTGAACCGCTTTGCGAGAATATCGTTACGAGAAGCGGGTGCCATTTCAGCACGCTCGACTTCCTGCATGTATGTCTCAAATGTCGCAGTCTTTCCTAAGTTAGGATTTGCTTTAAGCCAGATTGTAGGATTGGTCTTACCAAGCTCAACTTCTTTAATATCGTCAAGCTGATAATACCAAATAGACACGTGAGGGGCGTAATATTTGCCAGTCAGGATGTCCATTAACTCCATTTTGATTGTATCACCACTCCCATTTCGAACAGTTCCTTCCGAACTCATTGCAACGATTAAATAATCGTCGTTCTTAGAGGCGCCCTGTTCGATAGCACCGATAACATCTTCACGAATATCCCCACTAAGCCATTCGTCAACGGTTGCGATCTTTACACGAAGACCTTGGAGCTTATCAATGCTCATTGGACGAATCTCAAGCAGTGAATTTGTTAAGAAGTTTTCGATACCTTTTTTGGTTGCGGCTAATTTCTGGCGATTAGCTTTACTTCCAGTCGTGTTTTGTAAACTGCCATCTGTCATGAACTGCATTAAAGGGCCACGAGCTCGAGCAATAGCAGTTCGAATCGGGCTCATTATCTCTTCAGCCTGTTTCATTGTAGGAGCAGTTGTTATCTGATGAGTTGTGCTAGTATCTACGGTCAAGAAATAACTCTGAATGTTTGATCCATACATACTTTTTGCAGCATTCCGAGGAATGATAAGAAATTGCTTATTAATAAGTCTTTTCTTAATTTTTCTAGTTTCGAAATGCATACTTCTTCCATCTGGACTTGGCACAGCAACGCTTTGTTCGGTAAAATAATACCAAACAAATATTTCTTCAGCCCACAACTTGAAAGTATCTAATAAAAATAGATCGGAGCCATCAGTAAGTGTAAGTTCTTTCTCACAGAACTTCACAAATCCTTCCATAGCTTCCTGATCTACATAAAATTGGGGATTTCTTATTAGATTATCGATTCTATTCATCTCAAGAGAAATAGTTCTACATACGGGAATTTCTCCTCGCATAACTTTATCTCTAAAGATGCCATAGTAGTACGGAGTTGCAACATTAGACAGTGACATCCGTATCACCGCCAATATTTGCCTCAGAACCTCCGCGCTTCAAGCTGCTCTCATCCATGAAAGCAAATTTCTCAACAGATTCAGCCTGAACGTTTAGTCTCCATAACATTTCTTCAGCCTGCTGTTTCATAGCATCCATCAAATACGAATTTGTTGGAGGATCGAACAGCATCTTAACTCTTAAATATACGTAATCTTTTACAGCTCCAAGCTTTACTTCGTTTGTTATGAAGTCTGACCATTTTTCATGGTAATCGGAAATGGTGAATCCTTCTTTAGGACCTATACCCATCTGAGTAAGATTCATTAAAGCAGCATTTATATGGATCTTAACATCCGTATCAAATGGTGTATAATCATCTTCGAGACCTAACATCTTTTTAATTGTAACAAAAATGCTATCGCTCATCTGATCTGTCATATTTTTCTCTCCTTTTCTATAACTTCCAAGGACAAGTATCATTCGGCCTACGTTCCGCCGGTCCGCGGTTTAATAGATTAATATCTCCGTAATGAATTGCCCTATGTGTCATTTCGCTCACACAGATTAAAAACTCTGGATCGAACATACTTTCATCTGGTTCATGAAATTGTTCTCTTGTTAGAGGATTCATATGGTGAACTATAATCTTTCCAAATATCTCATGACCTGGAACGCCCAGATCTAATCCATTGTCTCGAACTAATATCTTGTTTCGAAGCAGCCTCCACTTTTGTGAAGTGTACAGTGCTTGATTTAAATATCTCTCAAAACTAAATATAGATTCTCCGACTAAGCCACCAATACGCAAGTATTCAAATCTCTCTTCAAAAGTTTTCAATCGGATGAGTTCTGAGTACCGACGTATCATTCTCTTCTCTCCGATCCATTTTGAATTAGATGATGTCGTCTTTTCTTGAAACGGAACCTGAATATTCTTTCATAGCTTCGATTGCCCGGGCATACAACTCTTCTGTTCTTGCTGCAGACTCGATCGCATTGGTTCTTGCTTCAAGAAGAATATTTTCTTTGCGCAATTTTTCTTTTTCGAGCTGATTCTTTGTAGAAGCCAGCTTTAAATAATGAACAACGATTGCTGTTGGTGCTCTATGTTCAGCAAGCATCTCCTCTGCCTGCTCAACAGCTAAACTTACCAACTGATTTTCTCTAGATTCTGGATCAACTGCTGGCGCGGCCTTACGTCGATTAATCGATCCCGATTTTTCGCTCCTTGTTGCCATGCAGTTTCACCTCCATACCGATCCTTTTCGTGTGACTTACCTCCCCTTTTTCAAAAGATAAGTTTCCCTTTGTGTATACTTTGCACATACTTTCAAAGCTGGCACCAAGCTCAGAAAGGAGAGAGCGGAGGGACCGCACCCCGCCACTAAAACTGAACCTGGTACCAGTTGTGAAAGTACGTACAAAATTT
>RHMF01004596.1_pt1 | contig 11411 bp, 12 predicted proteins | sample 5365151 | NCBI WGS metagenome assembly RHMF01 (sample SAMN10266501, study PRJNA497801) | feces metagenome | isolation source: feces | host: Bos taurus | place: China: Prairie of Fairy Mountain | collected 2017-08-14 | reverse complement strand
GGTGTCGAAATCTACCTCTTCTTCGAACAGCGGCTCTACCTTGACCTTGCTGAAATCGATCTCTACGCGCTCTTTCTTAGCGCCTGCGCCCTTGCCTTCCGGCTTCATTGTCGGGAGTATCTCCTAACGAAGGAGACGGCTTCATTCCAAAAATTTTTAGCATTTTGGCACCTTGTCTGGTCAGGCACAGACCATTTTTGTGAATTCAATTTTTTTGATTTGAAGATTCTCCGAAGCATATGGGACAGTGTCTGGGGTGAAATGGGGTAAGACCATTTAGTTTTTGTCACTAGGCTTCCTCATGCAGCCAATAGGTTTTTCTCCAATGTCCAGCAGGACCCTATTCCATTCGCGCACGCTGAACTTTCCTTCATATTTTAATATTAATAAATACATTGCGTCAATCGGAGAGTTTTCCTGCAAACGGAATGAGGACATCCTCAGCAAGTGTAACGACTCATTGAAACCTAGTTTCATAGCCACGCACACGGCTATGATCATTTCCTTCGTTGGCCGATACTCATCTTCGCACTTCATCCTCCTGATAGTCCGCTCAGATAGATCAGCTTTCGTTGCCAGACTTTTACAGGTATAACCATTCTCATCCATAAGCTTCTCCAGACTTTCGCCGAAGCCAACTTTATGCCTATCTGTCCGGGTTCTTATTTTAGCATCTTTGAGTTGGTCCCTAAGGATTTTGTATTCTAGCTCATCCATTGTATCTCGATTTTGCTGCTTCAATATAAAAGATTATTCTTATTATATTTTGAATTCCTTTAATAATAGCATAATCAATGCACAATAAATGCCCTGGAGTTATTCCAAGGCATTTGCTGCTGGTGGGAGAAAGGGGAGTCGAATTCCCATTTCAAACTAATGTGATCATTGCAATTACAGCGTTTTATGTCCTGCTGCATCTTTCTTGCCGACTATTTGCCCGACTTTTCGGACCATTTTTCTATATCTGTGTAGGTGTGTATAGGTCTGAATAAGTTGATTCGTATGCAGGCTGATCAGGCAGTCTTCTCTTTTCTTTTTAATAATATCTGCAAGACATGTGTCAAAGCAGCAAAGAACACCATTACAGCTATATAATCCAGAATAAATAGCGCTGCAGATGCCGACGGATCGAAATACGCGAACTGTACTCTGAGCAGCAGATAGTCAACGATTCCATGTTTGATGAATGCATATAGTCCATAAGCTGAAACAAGTGCCGCAAGAAAAGGAATTGCTTTTGCGGTGCCGTCCCTCTCCTTCTTCTTCATCTTTGCTGCGATAGCAGACACATGGAGTCCCAGATGAACGCTGAGAATAACAAAGCCCCAATAGGCGAGCGTCATATGTATTGTTCTAAGGTCTGAAGAAGCTCCGGCAATAGTGATCCCCGTGAGTATATGCTTCGACATGAGTATCCCTGACACAGGCTGTGCCACCATATATACCGCGAGCAGAAGATTGACGGCTGTATTGAAAGCTCTTGCCGGAGAGTATTTCCCTTTGAAGAGAGTTGTCCACCATTTTCTGTTAATGACATGATGAGCTATAAAAAGCGCAAACATACAGATCCCGAGAATCTCATGATTTTTCTCACCTATAAGAGAATATGCCATGAGCAAAGGGAGCAGCATTACCATCAATATGTCGATGATCATTCTCGGTTTCATTACTGTTTATCCGCCTTTAATTCAGATCCAGTCCTTTTATCCATTCAGTTATCTCTGTTCTTGCATCATCTGACCCTGCTGAGGATCCGCTGACAGCCAGGCCATCCAACACGACCGCATCCGGTTCCCTCTCCTGAATGGTCGTATAAGTGCCGCCATCTCTGCTGCCGGCATGAGTGTTAAACGGCACGATAGTCTTTCCCGACAGGTCATACTGATCGAAGAATGTCTCGAGCACCATCGGTATCGTATACCACCACACCGGATACCCGATGAAAATGGTATCATATGCTTCCGGATCTTTTGTTAGCGGTATGAATGCAGGCCTTGCGCCGCTGTCCGTCTCCTCCTTCGCAACATCTATACATTCATCATACTCGAGCGGGTAGTCGACTGATGGAATAATGGCTTCGATATCTCCGCCCATCTCTTCATGAATGATCTCAGCGATCCAGCCTGTTGCTGATGTATCTCCGACCATCGGAGTCGCGGATGATACTGCATCCACATCATTCATGTTGCCCGAGCTGAAATACAGCACCAGTACCCTGTTGCCGCCTGTTTCTTCCGAAGAATCCTCATCAGCAGCTTCTTCAGCTGCAACATCAGCTGCGGTCTGATCATCACTTCCTGAGTTGTCCGCACCGCATGCTGTTAGTGAAAGAACCATGATCAGCGCCAGCAATGTGGTTATCCATTTTTTTACTGTCTTCATCTCTTCATCCTCTACTTGAAAAACCCGTTCACTCCGCCAAGAACTATACGGTTCGTGACTGCAATGATCTCATCCATCGGCTGTTTCTTTCCGTCTTCGACCCAAAGTCTGTAAGCGGTAAGGACCGCATTATTTATAAATCCCATAAGGAGCTTTTTTTCATAGTCCGACAGCTTCTGATACTTTTTCGACTTGCTCCAGCCGGCATCGTTTACACTCTCTACCATTTCATCGCGTATGGAATGGTAGCTCCCGCTGCAGGTGATTTTTTCAAAGGCAAGTCCTTGCTCCTCGGCAAAGATGAAAAACTCCCTGTTCACCTTGTCAAGCTCTTCAGGTAAGTCATAGTCCTTTACCCTCTCGATATATCCAGCGGACATCTCCAGCTGCATCTCAGCCAGCAGAGCATCCAAAGTTTCATAGTAATGATAAAAAGTCTTTTTATTGATCCTGGCTCTGTCGCACAGCTCCTTGACTGTGATCTTCTCGTAGTCTTTCTCGCATATCAGTTCTTCGAATGCCTCTTTGATACCTTCGATCGTCTTGACTACTCTCAGATCCTCATTGCCTTTTAAAATCATGGTTGTTCTCCATTCCTGCAAAAGCACACTTTATGTTTATGCAACTACAGTTACATAATAACATAAAGTGCGTTTGTTTCATATTCAGGCGGGTTACGCCTTCTCGAACTCAGGCCTCCATGCAGCAAAGCCTGCAAGCTGCTCATCTGTGCGATGATAATAGCGTTCACCTTTGTCGAGCTTAGCTATTTCTGCCATTTCTTCATCAGTCAGGCTGAAGTCGAGGATATCCAGATTGTCCCTGATGTGATCCACGTTCTTGCTTCCCGGTATCACGACAAAGCCCATCTGTGTGTGCCATCTCAGGATCACCTGTGCCGGAGATTTTCCATACTTTTTCCCAAGCTCAGCGAAAACAGATTCTTCAATCAGAGACTTATCGCCGTGTCCCAGCGGATACCATGCCATCAGCTTGATGCCGTACTTATCCAGAGTTTTGCGCAGCTCCTGCTGAGTGAAATACGGATGTGCCTCTACCTGGATGAACTGCGGCACGATCTCCCACTTTGTTTCAAGTTCTTCAATATACTTGCCTTCGAAGTTGGAAATGCCGATACTCTTCGCTTTGCCTTCTTTATACGCTTTTTCAAGCTGTCTGTATCCCGCAAGCCAGTTTCCTGCAGGCTGATGGATGTACAGAAGATCGACATAGTCTACTCCCAGACGCTCGAGTGTCTCATCGACAGCGTTCTCATTCTCATATTCGCTCGGCCAGAGTTTTGTAGATATGAACACCTCTTCACGCTTCAGTCCGCTGTCCTTGATCCCGCGGCCGCACGCTCTCTCATTCACATAGGCATTGGCTGTGTCTACAAGAGAGTATCCCATCTTCAATGCTTCTCTTACGCTGTTCTCTGCCTCTGCAGGAGAAAGCATAAATGTTCCGATCCCTACTACAGGGCATTTTACTTCATTATTCAGTACTGCATATTCCATTATTATTACCTCCCTATTTTAATCCGATCCTTGCTAACCATTTTTCTACATCTCTGTCGCAGCTCGCTGCATCATCTCCGTAAACAGCGAGTCCTTCTGTGATCTCAGCTCCAGGGCAAAGCCTCTCAATATCTCTGAGAGAATTCGAGAAGCCGCTGCCGCCGTGCGTGATAAGCGGACACACCTTCTTCCCTGAGAAATCGTAACTTTCCAGGAATGTGAACATTGCCATAGGCATCGTTGTCCACCAGTTCGGGAAAGCGACGATTACTGTATCGTATTCACCCATGTTCTCCACACGGGCTGTCAGCTCAGGACGAGCATCCTCGTTATATTCACGCTTGGCGATCTCGATCTTCTTCATGTGATCATCAGGGTACTTCTGAACTGTATCAATGAAGAAAAGATCGCTGTCGATCATTGCATTTATCTTTTTTGCTACTACTTCGGTGTTTCCTACAGGCAGGTTACGTATTCCGCCATGAGAATAGTTCTGTCCCGCGTGTGAGAAATATGCTATCAACGTCTTTGCCATTTCATTCCTCCTGTTAATCGTTCACTCTCTTGTGTATCGCATTTGCCGATTTGGTAACACCAGTTTCTTATTTCTGATATCATAATAATGAAACACAAACTCCCTAACAATGGTCAATATTGCTCAATCAGTGAGTTAGGCAACCATATTGTGAAATGGGTTACCTATTTCCGGTTTCCCGGCAAAAGAAAAAGCTATCTGATAGTTTCAGATAGCCATCAACTGCTTTGTATTATTCATAATCAGTCCTTGAGGACGCCTCCGCATATGAATCGATTTCCGCGATCCTAGCCTTAAGATATTCCCTGACCGCTTCCTCTGTAAAAGCCCTGCCAAGGCCTCTCCCCCCCCGCGCCTGTTATCATCCAAACTCTGCTCATACTCTTTCTCCTTAAAACCCTCCTAAACCTCTGTGTCCGTAAACTTTGAGTCCGTTCAATGCGTCTTCAAGAACTCTGAACTCTTCATCCGTCAGATCCACCGTTGATGCATCGAGATTCTCTATGATCCTGCCTTTATTCTTTGAGCCCGGGATCGGGACGACATTCGGATATTTGTGCAGCATCCACGCCAGAGAGATCTGTGCAGGTGTTGCATCTTTCTTCTGTGCAAAGTCCTTAAGCATCTCAACTATCGGCTGGTTTCCTTCGATATTTCTTCTCGATAGCTGCGGTACCCAATTCCTTACATCATCGTTTCTTTCAAACTGAGTCTGAGGCGTGATCTTGCCGGAAAGCAGTCCGCTGGCAATTGGCGAGAAAGGAACGAACCCTATATTGTGTTCCATACAGTATGGTATGATCCTGTCTTCCGAATCACGTTCAACCATTGAGTAGATATTCTGGATTGCGCTAAGCGGCGTGATCTTCTGCGCGCGGTCTATCACACCGACATCCACCTGCGAGAGTCCCCAGCCCCTGATCAGGCCTTCATCTATGAGCTTTCCCATCGCTTCTGCAACTTTCTCAACGGATACTCCATTGACGCGATGCAGATAGTAAAGATCCACGTGATCTGTCTGAAGCCTCCTCAGCGAACCTTCAAGATGCTCCTTGACATTCTTGTACATCGAACCGCCAAACACTGAACCCATGCGGGAAGGCATCATTTTGGTAGCGATCACTACATCATCACGCACGCCCTTAAGTGCTTTACCGACTATCAGCTCATTGTGTCCGATCCCGGACAGGTTCGGGCTATATACTTCTGCAGTATCAAACAGCGTGCAGCCGTGTTCATATGCTCCTCTTATTGCTTCAATACTGTAGTTCTCTTCAGGGATCTGCCCGTATCCATGTGAGAATGCCATGCATCCCATGCCTACTTCCGATACTTCTATATCTTTCAAAAATCTTGTTTTCATTTCACTTCCTCTGTTATCTGAAAAACCTCTGAATCCGCCTGAAGCGCTGTAATTACATATTGCCTGAAGCTGTTTTAATATTCAATTCTTTCTGATGAAACGTTCCACTATCCAGGTATTCTTTGTAAATATTGCGAAGGAACACGCAGCTCAGCACAAATATTACCACCTCGGAAATCGGGAAAGAGAACCATACAAATGTGGTGCTGCCTGTGATCGCAAGTACTGCTGCACTTCCTACCAGGGTTACGGCCTGCACTATGCTTACGATGAGCGCCTTGCTGCTGTTATTCATGGCCTGGAATACGCCGCTCATCATGATCGTCATTCCGGATATGATGGCTGTGATACCGATTATCCGAAATGCAGGAATACCTATGGAGAGCATCTCCTCTGATGCAGAGAATATTCTGAGAAGTATGCCCGGAATGGTCTCATACAGCACTGTGCCTATCACCATGATCCCCGCACTTGCCCTCATCGCTATCCTGATGACATTTCTTACACGGTCCTTATACCCCGCACCCATATTGTAAGCCACTATCGATATGATCGTATTTCGGATCCCCCACACCGGAAGAGCGACAAAGCTTCGAACACGGTTGTAGATGACATATACCGCCGGTGCCGCGAGCGACAATCCTACCAGCACCTGATTCATACCAAATATGAGGATCGAATTAATGGAGTATGTAAGAGTCGTCGGTATGGCTATCACCAGGATCGCCTTTATCATCCTGAAATCAGGAATGAATGCCTTTCTCCTGAACTCGATTTCCTTGTTGCGTGTGATGTTGAGCACAAGACCGGTCACGGCTGCAGCGCACTGACCTATTACCGTCGCGATGGCGGCGCCTCTCATCCCCATTGCAGGGCAGCCCAGATACCCAAAGATAAATATCGGGTCAAGGATGATGTTAGTGATAGCGCCTGTCATGAGGACTGCCATCGAGCCTCTCGTCCTTCCGGTAGATGACAGAAGCCTCTCAACAATTGTCTGTACCATCAGGCCGAAAGAGCATATCGTTACTATCCTTGTATACTGAACCCCGAGTGCTATGATCTCTGCATCATCAGTCTGTATACGGTAAAACGCCTCAACTCCGAACATACCGAACGCGAGGCATATCACGTACACAGCTCCTATAAGCAGGAAACCCTGTCCGGCAGCCTTGCTGACACCTTCGCTGTCCTTTTCTCCGAGTTTACCTGACAGCATTGCATTTACGCCTACAGCTACACCGAATGACAGCTCCACCATAAGTGACGAAGCCGGTGCTCCGAGAGAGATCGCAGTCAGAGCGTTTTGCCCGATTCTCCCAACGAAGATACTGTCTACAATGTTATAAAGTGACGAGACCAGCACCGAGAAGATCATCGGCAGCGCCAGCTTCAAAAGCAGCCTTCCTTCAGGCATCGTCCCCATTATGTTTTCTTTAGTATCTATTTCTTTCATTATGCGTATTATTTCAGATCGTTGGTCATCAATAGTCTGCAAATCTTTCATTGCGCTCGAGTGCGGTTATCTGAGCCATCTCTTCATCGCTCAGTTCAAAGTCCCACACATCATAGTCCTCAATAATATGCTGTTCGTTAGATGACCCCGGTATGCAGATGTTACCTGCCTGGAGATGCCATCGAATTATTATCTGTGCAGAAGATTTTCCATGAGTCTCAGCAATAGAGCTTATGGTCTCATCATTGAACAGCACCTGAGTGTTGCCTCTTCCTCCGAGTGGGAACCAGCTTTCAAGGACTGTCCCATACTGAGCGATATGATTCTTCATCTCTCCGCTCTGGTGATAAGGATGTGTCTCATTCTGCAGAAGCGCCGGAGTTATCGTAACTGCTCCTGCAAGCCTGTCAAAGTCATCCGGTTCATAGTAGTTGGAGAGCCCTATCGAGCGGATCTTGCCTGCCTCTACGGCCCTTTCCATTGCCTGATATGCTTCGACATCATTCTCCGGCTGCGAGTGGTGCAGTATCATCAGATCGATATAGTCGACTCCGAGTTTTTCCAGCGACGCATCAATCGCCACATCACCGTCACCATAGTCCGCCGTCCACATCTTGGTGGTAATGAATACATCTCCTCGTTCTACTATGCCTTCATCGATCGCTCGCTGAAGACCGCGGCCTACTGCTTCCTCGTTTCCATAGATCTTAGCAGTATCGATAAGACGGAATCCCGCTTTCAACGCCCAGTATGTCGAATTCTCGGCCTCGTCGTCAGAGAGCGAGAACATGCCCAGCCCAAGGATTGGCATCTCATCTCCGCTGTTCAATGTCACAGTTCTGCTGTCAAGATCGAATTCAGGATAACCTTCCGCAGCTGTTTTGTTTTCCGCAGTCTCTGAAGCATCTGCTGTATCTGTTTGAGCTGTTTCAGCCGGCTCTTCACTTGTCTGATCTGCCCGCCCTGCACAACCTGTCAGCAAGAGCAGCAGCATTATCAGGAATATTGATGTGATCCGTTTTGCCATATCTCCACCCCTTATGATCCTGTGTGATAACCTCTGCTACATTACAAATGCATGCTCAACCAGGAAGTTCCACGCTTCATCTACCTGTGCTGTGATGTCCTCTCCGTCGAGAATGACCGTTTCTTCAGGGAATTCCTGCTTTATGTCCGTTACTCCGAGTGAAAGCATCTTGTTGGCAAGATAATTCATTTCCCCGGAGAAAAGCGGATTAGGCTGCACCATCGCAGAATTATATGTATCAAGGATCGCCGCTACAGAAACTCCGCGATAAGTGATCCCCTCATACTTGGTAAAATCACCTGTGTGCTCAGGACCGGCTTCTTTCTGCTTTGCGGCCAGTCCTTCAAGCATCTCTTCCTGTCCCTCAGGGAGCTTGTCGAAATCTTTCATCGTCTTTACATTGTCCAGGACCTGATCCAGAGTGGACATTCCCGAGAGTACAGCGAGCACGCCTTCCTTGCTTGCCGCATACCTGAGCGCCCAGCCTGCAGGTGAGATATCCGGCTCGATAGCACGCAGCTGCTTCTCTGATTCTTCCGGGATCTGTGCCAGTACACCGCCTTTTACAGGCTCCATTACAACTATCTTCTTTCCGTGCTTGCGGATGACATCATAGCAGCCCTTTGCAGCGATAAAATAGCTGTTCCAGTCAAAATAGTTGATTATGATCTGTACGAATTCCACTTCCGGGTGGTCAGTCAGGATCTGATCGAGCACCTCAGGTGAATCGTGGAATGAGAATCCGAGATGCCTGATCTTGCCTTCGGTCTTCCACTGCGATGCATGTTCGAACAGTCTGCAGGTCTTGACGACTCCGCCATTTCCATCGGTTCCGTTGTAGAATTTGGTATTGAGGATATGCAGCAGATAGTAATCTACATATTCCACTCCCAGATTCTCAAGTTGCTGTGCAAATATCCCCTCCACCTGATCTTCAGTCTGCACTGCGAATGTAGGGAACTTCGTAGCAACAGTGAACTTATCACGCGGATATCTGTCAACTACAGTCTTCTTTACTGCGCCTTCACTCTTACCGTTATGATAAGCGAAGCTTGTGTCGAAGTAAGTGAATCCGCCTGCGATGAATTCATCCACCATCTTATACAGCTGTTCAAAATCTATATTCTCCTGATCTCCGTCCAGCACCGGCAGTCTCATGAATCCGAATCCTAATTTCTTTGCCATTTTGATATCTCCTTTTCTGTGCGCCTGACAATTATTTATATTCCTTATTGAAATTCCGCCGATCGATGCTCATCGATCAATGCAGCCTGTACTGTCCCGTGCGTATTGCTGCTATCACACCTCCATCAATCAGGAGATCTGTGCCGGTGATGAATCCCGCATGTTCTCCCAGTAGAAACGCCGCTGCTTCAGCGATCTCATCCGATGTGCCGCATCTCTCTGCCGCTGAAGTATCCACCATCTGCTGATATCCTTCTCCTGCAGCTGCAAACTCATCGTATGCAAGCGGTGTGACTATGACTCCGGGGCTGATGGTGTTGATCCTTGCTCTGCGCGCTTTCCATGTGGTTGCTGCGGCCTTCTGTACCTGGAGCTGATTGACGCGCTTTGAGATCATATACGCGATCCCGGAATTCTGCATTGCTGTTTCTTTGATGAATGGCAGCTCTTTCAGTTCCTCTGTTTCTGCTGCAATGATCTGCTGTTCTGTCTCATATGGAACCGGATACATATACGCGACCTGACTGGATATGATGAGCCCTGCTCCTCCGGCTGCCATTACCTTTCCGAATGCCTCCAGTGCATAACCGGTCCCGATCATGTCAAGATCGATTATATGCTCAGGGTTGGTCTGATGAGGAGATGCTCCGGCAGTGTCGATAAAATACTTAACAACTCCCATGGAATCGGCCTTTTCTGCAAAAGTTTCCACTGATGATTTCTCGAGAGCGTTCACCACGCAAGTCTCAACATCATAACCGCTGTACTGAAAGTCATGCGCTGCCTTCTCAAGATTAGCTTCGCTGATATCTCCCAGCAGGATCTTGCGTCCGGCAGCGATCCTTCTTACGATCGCTGTACCCATGCTGCCTGCTCCCAAAAGAGCTATAACTTCCTTTTTATCATTTCTGTCAAAAACCATCTATTTGCCTCCTTATCTGTTTACAGCGATCCACTCGCCGTTTCTCTTCTCATAGTGATGAGTCCCGTTCATACGGAATGTTCCTCTCGCTCCATACGCGTTCGCATTCAGAACGGATGTGAATGTTATGCTCGCAGAATCACCATTAGTCTCTATAACAGGATTTTCTATGCCTATGGTGAAGTATTTCAACCTTCCCCGCGCGATATCTGCAAAGTATTCTTCTCTTGTCTGCTGTTTTCCGCTCATGTGGGTGAAAATCATATCCTCTGAAACGATCGCATGAAGTGTATCGATATCAGCATCAGTCATGGCCTGACAATATCTTGCCTGCTGTAAGAGAACGGACAACTCATCTTCATTCAGAGCTGACACATCGATTCCCGTGATCTCGACGTTATTATAATCTTCAAAACTATGATCGGACATATTTACCTCTTCCTCCATTTCGGCTATTGCTGACGATTCATCAACGATTTTATTCTGCGTTGTTCCAATGCTGCATCCTGTAAGCATCAATGTTATGAGTAGTATCAGTATTATTCTGTTCATACTATCAGTGTGTCGTTCTGTACGGTAACGCTAGTTTCTTATTTCTGTTATAATCTTATTGAAATCGGCATGTCCAAACAATGGTCAGTGTTTCCGGATAGGTATATTAAGTAACCATTTTAAAAAAAACGTTGCAAAAAAAATATGGCTATATCTGAGTAGACATAACCATAGCTGAATGGTGAGCCACATTATATTCGAACTATCTCCAAGAATGCCTGTAATCGTTGCAAATACTGCATCCTGAATTTGAGTTCCTTCTATTGTCTCCCACAGTGACTCCCAGCTTATATCATCTTATATTAACGGTGTCATATAGATAGGCAAATAAACAATGCCATCCTTCTCTAAGTAATCCGAAGTATGTATAACGATCGGTGTGTCCAGATATTCCTTGTATTTGGCTTGTGCCTTGCGGACGGAGGACAGAGTATAGTTTTTTCCCGACTTCACTTCGATAGGAATAATATTA
>RHMF01001288.1_pt1 | contig 11412 bp, 11 predicted proteins | sample 5365151 | NCBI WGS metagenome assembly RHMF01 (sample SAMN10266501, study PRJNA497801) | feces metagenome | isolation source: feces | host: Bos taurus | place: China: Prairie of Fairy Mountain | collected 2017-08-14 | reverse complement strand
GTTGAACCTGCAGGTCGAAAAAGGAGAATTGTTTTCTTTGCTGGGGGTAAACGGTGCCGGCAAAACCACCACCATCAAAATGCTCTCCTGTCTGACACAGCCAACAAGCGGCGATGCTTTTTTAAATGGAAAAAGCATTTGCCGGGAGTCCGACGCTGTGAAATCCATGATTGCGGTTTCTCCGCAAGAAACGGCAGTCGCGCCGGGATTGACGGTTCGTGAAAATCTCCAATTGATCTGTGGCGTTCACGGATTTTCCAAAGACAAGCAGCATGAGAAGATTGGGGAACTGACCCAACTGCTTGGTTTGGAAGCGGTCAGCAGGAGAAAAGCCGGAAAACTATCGGGGGGCTGGCAGCGCAGACTGAGCATTGCAATGGCACTGATCAGCGAGCCGGAGATCCTGTTTTTGGACGAGCCGACCCTTGGATTGGATGTGCTGGCCAGAAGCGAGCTTTGGGATCTGATCCGTTCCCTGAAAGGAAAGGTCACCATCGTTCTGACAACACACTACATGGAGGAAGCGGAGGCCCTGTCCGACCGCATCGGGATCATGAAAGACGGCAAGCTCCTTGTTTGCGATACTGCCGCTAAAATCAAAGAAACGGCAGGGACGGAGAATTTTGAGCAAGCCTTTATTCAAATCGTCAAGGGGGTGGAGAAATGAGAATGCTGACTTTTGCAGGCAGAAACATAAAAGAAATCCTGCGGGATCCGCTGAATCTGTCCTTTGGCCTGGGCTTTCCCCTTGTTCTGCTTCTGCTGCTTAGTGCGATACAGGCCAATATCCCTGTGCAGCTGTTTGAGATCCAGCACCTGACACCCGGCATTACCGTGTTTGGCCTGTCCTTTATGACGCTGTTTTCCGCAACGGTTATCGCAAAAGACAGACACAGTTCGCTGCTGCAACGTTTATATACAACACCCCTGACGCCGATGGATTTTATTCTCGGATATGCGCTGCCTATGATACCGATTTCGGTGGCACAGTGCGCAATTTGCTATCTGGCCGCAATGATTATGGGCTTAGAAATCACCATTGGTATTTTCTATGCGATTGTGTTGATTATTCCGGTCTCCCTCCTCTACATCGCCTTGGGCCTGCTTTGCGGAAGTGTGTTCAACGATAAGCAGGTGGGCGGCATCTGCGGCGGGTTGCTGACCAACCTGACCGCCTGGTTGGCCGGGGTCTGGTTTGACCTGGACCTGGTGGGCGGCGGGTTTCGAAAGATCGCTTATGCGCTGCCCTTCGTTCATGCGGTGGAACTGGAACGAGCGGTGCTTGCAGAAAACAATGCTGCCATTTTCCCCCATCTTTGGTGGGTGTTGGGCTATGCCTGTGGTTTGCTTGTGCTGGCGATCCTGCTGTTCCTGCGGCAGATGAAAAGACAATGACCCTTCCGGTTCGAAATGGAAAGAAAGTGCTGTCAAAGACGGCACTTTCTTTTGCTTTTACCTTGAAATCAACTGGGCTGGGTAGTATAATCCACATAGGTTAATGAACAAGGGGGATCGGAATGGAAGATACATACATTTTCCGGCAGGCGAAGCCGGAGGAGATCCAGGCGGTCTTTGACCTCATCATGGGCCGGGTGGCCTGGATGGACACCGTGGGCATCCGCCAGTGGAATGCCACCAAATATGATGAACGCTATCCTTTGGCTTATTATGAGCAGCGCCGGCAGATGCAGGAACTGTTTGTGCTGGAGGAGAAAGCCACCGGGGAGATCGTCTGCGTGGGCGCCTTGTTCCACGACGATGTGCGCTGGCCCGATCCGCAGTCGGCTTTCTACCTGCACCACCTGGCTTCCCGGGTGGACAAAAAGGGTACGGCCAGTATTTTCCTGCAGTTGGCAGAAGAATACACCGCCCGCTGCGGCAAGCGTTGGCTGCGCCTGGATTCGGCGATCGGCAATAAGACTCTGGAGGCCTACTATACCTCCCGGGGGTATACAGAAGCCGGCTACTGCAAGGATGGACTGTATGAAGGCGTCCTGCGGCAGAAGCCATTGTTCTGATTTTTAATCAAAACTGAAAAATTTTTCCGTCACCCATTGACAAATGGTAAGTTTTGGTGGACAATAGGCATATCCAAAACTAAAAGAGAAGAGGGAAACACTATGAAACTGAAAAGCTTGCTCCTGCTTGTTCTGGTAATGGCTCTGCTCCTGTGCGCCTGCGGTCAGGATCCTCAGGTCAGCTCCAAGCCTGCCACTCAGGCACCCACCACCCAGACAACTCAGCCTACCACTCAGGCAACCCAGCCCACCACCCAGGCAACCCAGCCTGCTACCCAGGCTACCCAGCCCACCACCGTTCCCACTGTCCCCGCCACCGAGCCCACCGAGCCTCCCAAGGTTCTGGCTCCCGACTTCACGGTCTATGACGAGGAGGGCAACCCCCACAAGCTGTCTGATTTCTATGGCAAGCCCATCATTCTGAATTTCTGGGCCAGCTGGTGCGGTCCCTGCTGCGCAGAGCTGCCTTACTTCCAGGAAACCTATAATGATTACGGCGATCAGATCACCTTCCTGTTCATCAACCTGATCGGCACCAATGGCGAGACCATTGAATCTGCCAAGAACATTCTCAACAAGTTCAAGCTGACCCTGCCTGTCTACTATGACAATGACCAGGCCACTCTGGAACCCTATAACATCAGCGCCATCCCCCTGACCATCGTGCTGGACGCAGAAGGCTACATCATGATCACCCATGTGGGCTCCATGAACCGTCCTTCTCTGAAGAAGCTGATCGGTCAGATCCTTGGTTAATTAACAAAGCACCGCCAAGGGCAGTTCCAAATAAAGATGTTATCGTAGGGGCGATCATTGATCGCCTGCAAAAAAGCCGACAGATTTTGTATCTGTCGGCTTTTTATTGTAGGACGGGGGTGCTCCTACCACTTTTTGTAGGGACCGGCCTCCTGGACGGTCCTTTATCGCAAGTTTCGCATTTGTGCCATAAATGCAGCGGGCAAGCCCGCCCCCCCTATGCTATGGATTGACTTACAAAATAATTAGAAGTATAATTCAGTCAGATAAACTTGAATTTGGAGGTGCGGTCATGATTATTTTGATTACAGGTGCATCCCATACAGGCAAAACGGTGCTTGCTCAGAAATTGCTTGAAAAATACAAATATCCGTATTTGTCCATTGACCATTTGAAGATGGGGCTGATCCGCAGCGGAAACACCGCGCTTACACCGTTCAGCGATGATGGTGAGTTAACAGCATACTTGTGGCCGATCGTTCGTGAAATGATCAAAACCGCTATTGAGAACAAGCAGAACTTAATTGTTGAGGGGTGCTATATTCCCTTTGGTTGGCAGAAGGACTTTGACTGCGAATATCTTAAAAATATCCGGTACTATTGTCTTGTAATGACGGAGGCATATATTCGAAATCACTTTGCTGACATAAAGAAATATGCAAACACCATTGAGAATCGTTTGGATGATGAATGGTGTACGATGGAAAGTGTATTGAAAGAGAATGCAGAAGTGTTATCTCTTGCACAAATGTATAATGTGAACTGCATACTGATTGAAGATAAGTACGAAATCAGTATTGATTTATAACGACCAATTCCAATTTGACGAACAGTTAACCGCAGCACCGATCAATGGTGCTGCGGTTTTGCTTTTCAGTTTTCGGCGGGAGCAAGCCTCGCACTACTTTGGGATAACATCCCTATGCGCAGCCGCCCAACCGGCGGCGCGTTTCTTTGGCGGGGATTACTTGACAGCGATGGCCTCGATCTCGATCTTGGCACCCTTGGGCAGAGCAGCCACCTGGTAGGCAGCGCGTGCGGGGTAGGGGGCGGTGAAGAACTCGGCGTACACACCGTTCATGTCAGCGAACTCAGTGATGTCGGCCATCAGAACAGTGACCTTCACCACATCAGCCATGGTCAGGCCGTTGGCCTCCAGGATGGAGCGGACGTTGGTCAGGCTCTGGCGGGTCTGGCTGACGATGTCGTTGCCTGCGAACTCGCCGGTGGCGGGCACGATGGGCAGCTGGCCGGAAACGTAGGTAGTGTTGCCTGCGCAGACACCCTGAGAGTAGGGACCGATGGCGGCAGGTGCGTTGGTAGTGGCAATAGCCTTGTTGGACATGGTAAAAATCTCCTTTATGTTAATTTGTTTTTCTTTTGTTATACAGGGCAGCGCCCTTGTCTACGATCAAATGGGCCATAAGGCCGAAGAGGATGCCCAGTGCCACGGAGAAAAGCACATCCGTGGGATAGTGGACATACAGATACAGTCTGGAGAAGGCGATGAGCCCCGCCAGTATCATGGCGGCGATGCCCCAACTGCGCTTGCGCAGCAGCAGAACGCTGGCCGCCTCAAAGGATGCGATGGTGTGCCCGGAGGGGAAGGAAAAATCCGCAGGTGCTTCGATCAGCAGAGGGATCACCCGGTCAAAATACTGCAGCTGATAGTCAAAGGGCCGCAGCCGCCCCACCAGGGGTTTCAGGGTCAGGTTACACACCACAAGGCCCATCAGCAGCGCCAAAGCCATGGCAATGCCGGTCTTGCGATGCCGGGGCAGGAAAATCAGAACCATAGCCAAAGCGATCCACAGGATGCCACCATCTCCCAGATGGGTGAAAAAGGGCATCACAGAATCCAGCAGGGGACAGTGCAGGTGTTCTGCGATCCAGTCCAGGATCGGCAGGTCAAATGTTTTTGTGATCATACACGGCTATGGCCCTGGGCGCAGATCACGTCCACCACCCGCTCCACCATTTCCTGGCACTGCTGCTTGGTGGGCGCTTCCACCATGACCCGGATCACCGGCTCTGTGCCGGATTCCCGCACCAAAATGCGTCCGGTCTGACCCAGCTCATCCGCCACAGCCTGCACAGCAGCCTGCACAGCCGGATCGTTGCGCGCCTCGGGTTTGTCCTTCACGCGCACATTCTTCAGCACCTGAGGATAGATGCTCAGACCGCTGCACAGCTCGCTGAGCTTCTTCTTTTTGGCCAGCATCACTTCCATGATCTTCAGACTGGTCAGGATGCCGTCACCGGTGGTGGCGTACTTGGAGATGATGATGTGGCCACTCTGCTCGCCGCCCAGGCGGCAGTTGTTCTGCACCATGTATTCATACACATACTTATCGCCCACGGCAGTTTTGGCATAGCCGATGCCCTGGGAATCAAAGGCCTTGTACAGACCGAAGTTGCTCATCACCGTGGTGACCACCGTGTTGCCCTCCAGCTGGCCCTTGGACTTCATGTATTTGCCCAGAATGTAGAGGATGTGATCGCCGCTGACCACATTGCCCTTTTCATCCACGCACAGGCAGCGGTCAGCATCGCCGTCAAAGGCAAAACCCACATCCAGACCATTGTCCACCACGAACTTCTGCAGCACCTCAATGTGGGTGGAGCCGGCATTCTGATTGATGTTGATGCCGTCGGGCTCATTGTTGATCACATAGGTCTTGGCACCCAGAGCCTCGAACACCAGCCGGGCGATGTTCCAGGCGGCGCCGTTGGCGCAGTCCAGGCCCACCTTCATACCTTTGAAGGAATACATACCCAGGCTGATAAGATAACCGATGTAGCGATTACGGCCGGCCACATAGTCCACCGTACGGCCGATGGCATCCTGCCTTGCATACGGCAGGGTGGTCCATTCCTGGCCAAACAGATTCAGCTTGCCATCCAGATAGTTTTCCACCAACTCGATAGTGGACTCCTCCATCTTTTCGCCGTGGCAGTTGATGAGCTTGATGCCATTGTCATAGTAGGGATTGTGGCTGGCGGAGATCATCACACCGCAGTCAAAATCGTCCATTCTCGTCACATAGGCCACGGAAGGCGTGGTGGTGACGTGCAGCAAATAGGCATCCGCGCCGGAAGAGGTCAGGCCGGCTGCCAGGGCATACTCAAACATATAGCTGGACCGACGGGTGTCCTTGCCGATGACCACCTTGGCCTTTTCTTCACAACCCTGGCGATGCTTCAGCTCACTGTAGTACCAGCCCAGGAAACGACCTACCTGAAAGGCGTGATCTGCTGTCAGATTCACATTGGCTTCTCCGCGGAAGCCGTCAGTACCGAAATATTTACCCATAAATAATGCTCCTAAAATGCATAATCAATCAAAAAGGCGTCTAACAGCGATCTGCTATACCTTTTCCACAACGCTTCCGCTTGCCTTATAAATGCTGTTTTCGGGAACTACGCCCCGGACACAGGATACCGGATAGATGCTGGAATTTCTTCCCACCACCGTACCGGGATTGAGCACGCTGTTGCAGCCCACTTCCACATAGTCGCCCAGCATAGCGCCCACTTTCTTGATGCCGGTGGGGATCTCCGGATCACAGTGGATCACCACGAGGCTCTTGTCGGATTTGACATTGGAGGTGATGGAGCCGGCGCCCATATGGGCCTTGTAGCCTAAGATGCTGTCGCCTACGTAATTGTAGTGGGGCACTTGCACATTGTCAAAAAGGATCACGTTCTTCAGTTCCACGGAATTGCCTACCACGCAGTTTTCGCCCACCAGTGCGCTGCCGCGGATAAACGCGCAGTGCCGCACTTCGGTGTTGGCGCCAATGATGCAGGGCGCGCCCAAATAGGCAGAGGGGAAAATCCTGGCGGACTTATGCACCCAAACCTGGGGAGAAATTTCGGTAAATTCTTCTCCCAACTGCGCACCCAGGGAAAGGATCATGTCCTTGATGCCTTTCAGAGCTTCCCAGGGATAGCAAAATCCCTTCAGATAGTCCGCGGCCAGAGTATGACTCAGGTCGTACAAATTTTCAATGGTGTACATGGAAAACCCAACCTTTCCGCACAGCATACCGCTATACCGTATCATTATACCACGCGTATGGTGGAAAATCAATCTTTTTTGCGCCGGAATCCGGACAGCCTCCGGGCTTGTGCGTTAAAATACGGACATATGCCTCTGAGAGATGGTCATACTGCCCAAAAGCAAAGCTTAAAACTTGGTGAAAAGAGAGAAGATGGTCTGCAAATGTTCGCCCCTCGTTGACATATTTTTTCTATATGTGGTATATTTAGCGAGGATAATCAAAAAGGAGGAAGAAAACCCATGAAGAAACTACTCGTTGCCATTTTGGCTCTGGCTCTGTGCTTGTCCGTTTTTGCGGCCGGCGCTGTCGCAGCTGGTGAGACCTACACCATCCACATCGATGTGTCCGAAGTGGGTTGGGAAAACCTGAATGTTTATTACTGGGGTGCCGGTAGCTGCTCCTGGCCCGGCGATGCCGCCACCGAGAAGGATTCCGACGGCTGGTATACCTTTGAGGTTCCCGTAGGCGCACAGGGTCTGGTGCTGAACAACGGCTCCACCCAGACCATCGACCTGAACACCAACAACGGCATGCTGCTGGATCAGGAATGCTGGATCATTGTCAAGGAAGAACAGGATGGCGGCAAGCATAAGTTCGCCTGCTCCGCTACCAAGCCCGCAGAGGGCGAGGAGATCAAGCCTGTGGATCCCACCGCGCCCGCCATTGAATACATGGAAGTTGTGGGCTCCGGCCTGGAAGGCATCACCTGGACTCCCGGCTCCTCTGTGCGCATGGAGAACCCTTCCGATGGCATCTTCACCGCCACCTTCACATCTGTTCCTGCCGGTGACTATGTCATCAAGTTCGCAGCCAACGGCAACTGGAGCGACTACAACTTCGGCGGCACCTTCGCTGCTTTTGGCGAAGCCACCGACGCTGCCTGGAACAGCTCCGATATTACCTTCACCGTTGCTGAGACCTGCGACATCACCATCACCCTGGACCTGACCGGTTTTGACTACACCTCCAAGACCGGTGCCAAGTTCACCGTCGCCTCCGGTGTTGCACAGCCCGAACCCGAGCCTGCCGGCACCATCAATGTCCATGTCATCGCTCCTGCAGAGTGGGTTGAGGTCTATGTTTACACCTTCAACCCCGAGCAGAACGGCACCTGGCCCGGCACCAAGGTTGAAAATGGCGTCATCGCTGTTACCGCCAACTTCGAGGGTCTGATCGTCAACAACAACTCCGGCAATCAGACTGCCAACATCACCACCATCGACCTGACCAAGACCGATGTCTGGGTCGTGGTCGCTGCAGATTGCTCCTACACCCTGCATTATGAAGATCCCGGTGATGTGACTCCGGATCCTGTTGCCAACATCCGTGTGCACGTGATCGCCCCTGAAAGCTGGGCTGAGGTCTATGTCTATACCTTCAATCCCCAGAATAACGGCAATTGGCCCGGCACCAAGGTGGAATTCGGCTACCTGGACATCCCCGCCAACTTTGAGGGTCTGATCGTCAACAATAACAACGGCACCCAGACCGCTGACATCAAGGACATCGACCTGACTGCAGAAGAAGTTTGGATCACCGTGGCTGAGGATGGCTCCTACACCATTTCCTATAAGGCCCCCGACGCCGGTGGCAACCAGCCCGACACCGGTGACACCACCATCATCGTAAGCACGCTGCTGGCTCTGCTGGCAGGTGCCGGCATGGTGACTGTGATCGCCCGCAAGAAGGAACTGTAATTGCTCCCCAAACTGCCCCACATCCGTGGGGCAGTTTTTCTTGCAGAAAGCCGGAGAAGGAACAGTTGATTTTTTCGCGAAGCTGTGCTAGAATGTACACATCCTTGCATACAGAGGTTCCTTTTGTGATTGATGTCAAACCCATTATTGCCAAGAATATTACTGCCCTGCGGCAGAGCCATAAAATGACCCAGATCGAACTGGCAGAGAAATTGAATTATTCCGACAAGGCCGTTTCCAAGTGGGAGCGTGGCGAATCCATTCCCGATGTTTCCGTGTTGAAGAACATCGCGGACCTGTTCGGTGTCACGGTAGACTACCTGCTGCAGGAGACCCATGCAGAGCCGAAGAAAAAGAAGGTCAAGGCAGTTCTGTCTCCCCATAATCTGCGCAACCGCAAAGTGACCACATCTTTGAGCATTCTCCTGGTGTGGCTGGTGGCAACGGTAGTTTATGTGATTCTGGATATGATCCAGCCGGATATGCCCCTCAGCTGGCTGACCTTTGTCTATGCGGTGCCGGTGTGCGTGCTGGTGTGGCTGGTGCTCAACTCCACATTGCTGACCAACCGGAAGAACTACTTCATCGTTTCTCTGCTCATGTGGACATTGCTTCCCACCATTTGGCTCACGCTTTGGATCTTCTGGCGGGCCAGCTGGAAGCTGCTGCTGTTGGGTATCCCCGGTCAAATCATTATTTTGGCCTGGTCCCGATTCCAGCATAAAACCGATAAAGAGTAAAAGACCGTCTTTGACGGTCTTTTTCCTTTTATTGACAATGCCTTCCTGACGAAATATAATAAAGAAAACGGAGGTGTTCCTATGGTCAAAAGCAAGCGAAACGCAAAGTTCTATCTGGCGCTGATCATCTTCTCCCTGGTAGGCCAGGTGGCCTGGGTGGTGGAGAATATGTATCTGAACGTGTTCATTTACAAGATGTTCCATGCCTCTGCCCGGGATATTTCCTTCATGGTGGCGGCATCTGCAGTGACTGCCACCGTGACTACCATGCTCATTGGCGCGCTTTCCGATAAATTGGGCAAGCGCAAAGTCTTCATTTGCGGCGGTTATATCCTTTGGGGCATCTCCATTTTGGGGTTCGCCCTGATCCGCCTGGAGCTGGTAAGCGGCACTTTTTACCCACTGATGGCTCAAATGGGTCCGGCGCTCTCTCTGTGCATAACCCTGACCATCGCCCTGGATTGTCTCATGACCTTCTTTGGCTCTTCTGCTAACGATGCGGCCTTCAATGCCTGGCTCACCGATGCCACAGATGATACAAACCGTGGCGCAATGGAAGGCATCAACTCCATGATGCCGCTGGTGGCGATCCTGGTGGTTTTTGGCGGTTTCATGAGCTTGGATCAGGATCTGCAAAAAAGCTGGACGGTGATCTTCTGTGTCATTGGCGGCCTGGTGCTGGCGCTGGGTATTGCAGGCATCTTCCTGGTGGAAGAAACTGCGGTGAAGCGGCAGGAAAATTCCCGCTATTTTGCAAACATTCTCTACGGTTTCCGCCCCCGCGTCATCCGGCAGCAGCTGCCGTTGTATGCTACCCTGGCTGCGATGGCATTGTTCAACATTTCCATTCAGATCTTTATGCCTTATCTGATCCTCTATTACACCGAGTCGCTGCAGATGGCAAATTATGTCATGATCTTTGCGCCGGCCATTGTGCTGGCAGCCGCTTTCACCGCCATCTACGGCAAGGTGTTTGACCGTAAGGGTTTCCAATTCGCGGTAATTCCCACACTGACGCTGCTGGCGCTGGGCTATGTGGGCTTGTATTTCTTCCGGGGAACGGTATTGGTGTTTGTTTCCAGCCTGGTCATGATGTGCGGCTTTTTGGGCACCAGCGCCATGCTGGGCGCACAGGTCCGGGCCTGCACCCCGGAAGGGAAGGCCGGCATGTTCCAGGGCCTGCGGATCGTGGGCCAGGTGCTGATCCCCGGCGTTGTTGGTCCTGCTGTGGGCGCTGCCATTTTGCGCAATGCCTTTACCTTGACCAATGCGGACGGTACAACCTCTTTCATTCCCAATGAGAACATCTTCCTGGGCGCGCTGGTCGCTCTGATCGTCACCTTTGCCGCCTTGGTTCCCTTGTTTAAGCTGCTGAAGAAGCAACACTAAATGGTTGCTTACCGGGTGATTGTGCTGTAGGGCGGGGGCAAGCCCCCGCTCTACGATAAACAACAATTTATCTTACCAACCAGGAAAGGAGCATCAGTATGCTCGTTGATCTTATGACTCTCCGGGGAGAGGAACTGGTTTCCTCCGAGGAAACCCCTTGGAACATTTATCCCCGTCCCCAAATGCGCCGGGAAAGTTATGTAAACCTAAACGGTTTTTGGGAATTCTCCGCCGGGGAGCTGTATGCGGACCGCTTTCGTGTTCCTTTTTGCCCGGAAAGCCAACTATCCAATATCCAAACGCACTTTCCTGAAGGCACACCCCTTTGCTACCGCCGCAGCTTTGTTCTGCCGGAGGGATTTCACAAGGGGCGTGTTCTCCTGCACATTGGCGCAGCCGATCAGATTGCGGAGGTGACCATCAATGGTAAGCGCTTTGATCGCCACGAAGGTGGCTATGAAGCCTTTTCTTTTGACATTACCGATGCGCTGACCGATCCTGCGGTGGAGCCTTTCAATATTCTGTGCATCACCTGCTATGACGACCTGGAGGACCGATCCTACCCCTATGGCAAGCAGACTCTCAACCGCGGCGGTATGTGGTACACCCCGGTGTCTGGCATCTGGCAGACGGTGTGGCTGGAATCCGTCCCCGAAACCTACATTCAAAAGCTGAACATCGAAAACCGCGGCTATACCGTCACCATTTCCACAGAACCGAAGCTGAACGGCAAGGTAAAAATCTCCGC